>ENA-UOOI01001528-UOOI01001528.1-fermentation-metagenome-genome-assembly--contig:-NODE-1528-length-23659-cov-62.943315_pt1 | contig 23659 bp, 22 predicted proteins | sample MGYA00245779_ERZ724027 | MGnify/ENA primary metagenome ERZ724027 (study PRJEB28704, sample SAMN03018318) | fermentation metagenome | biome: anthropogenic terrestrial biome; feature: soil...
CCTATTTGTGGCAGACCATCGAGAATAAGCAGAAATTCATCAGCCAGATTATGACCTCCAAATCGCCGGTGCGCTCCTGCGAGGACATCGACGAAACAGCGCTTTCCTATGCGGAAATCAAGGCCCTATGCGCGGGCGATGAACGGATTAAGGAAAAGATGGACCTCGATATTGAAGTGTCGAAACTCCGGCTGCTCAAAGCCAGTCATCAGAGCCAGCAGTACCGGCTGGAGGACAACCTGCTCAAATACTTCCCGGAACAGATCGAGCGCAGCAAGGGCTTCATCGCCGATCTGGAAGCGGATATGGCGACGCTGGAAGCGCACCCGTACCCGAAGGACGGCTTTTCCGGTATGGTCGTTCGGGGAGATTCGCTCACCGACAAAGACAACGCCGGTGCCGCCATTCTGGAAGCCTGCAAGGAGGTCAAAGGGCTGGAGCCGGTCCCCATCGGCAGCTACCGGGGCTTTTCCATGTTCCTGTCGGTGGAGGATTTCGGCAAAGATTTTATCCTTACCCTCAAAGGGCAGATGACGCACCGGGTGCCGCTCGGCAAGGATGCACGGGGCAATCTGATCCGCATCGACAACGTCCTCGCTTCCATGCCGGAACGGCTGAATGCGGTTCACGCCCAGCTCGACAACCTTTATGCGCAGAGGGAAGCGGCAAAAGCGGAAGTCGGCAGACCGTTCCCGCAGGAAGCGGAACTGGCGCAAAAAAGCGCCCGCCTCGCCGAGCTGAATACGCTGCTGGACATCGACAACCATGCGCCCGCCCAGCAGCAGAAAGCAGAAGAAGCCACAGACAGGCGGGAACGCCCCTCCGTATTGGAGAACCTGAAAGCGCCCTGCGTCTGCGGGACGCAGGGCAGAAAACTGAAATATGAAATGGAGCGGTGACGATGGCCAACCGGGAACGAAAAGTCCAGCTCAAATTCCGCGTCACCCCGCAGGAACGGGAGCTGATCGAACGGAAAATGGCGCAGCTCGGCACCCGGAACATGGCGGCGTATCTCCGCAAGATGGCGCTGGACGGCTATGTCATCAGGCTGGAACTGCCGGAGCTGAAGGAGATGGTTTCCCTCCTTCGCCGGTCGAGCAACAACCTGAATCAGCTGACCCGGCGGGTGCACGAGACGGGCCGCGTTTACGACGCGGATTTGGAGGATTTGCTCCAGAATCAGGACCGGCTGTGGCGGTCGGCCAACGATATTCTGGCCGTTCTCGCAAAGATCAAATAGGAGCGTATACTCCGGAAAACGGAGGCGGTTGCCGTCGTGTAAGCCGCCCCCGTTATTTTTTTGCCGTATCCTTGCAAAAAAATATCCGGCGCTGTATGGTGGAATCAGGAATTGAAAAGGAGGACGACGGAATGAAGCTGATACTGAAAATACTGGTTGCCCCGGTTATCGTGGTGCTGGTTCTGTTCGTCTGGATTTGTTCCGCTCTGCTGTACTGCTCGGCGTGGGTGTTCGGCCTCGCGGGGACGCTGCTCGGCATCTTCGGCGTGCTGGCGCTGATTACCCGGCAGACCACAAACGGGATCATCCTGCTGGTGATGGCGCTTCTCGTCAGCCCGTATGGAATCCCGATGGCGGCGGCGTGGCTGCTTGGGAAGATACAGGATTTGCGGTACGCAATTCAGGACCGCGTGTATGGATAAAAAGTAAAGCTCAGCTTTTCCTGCGGTACTCCGCAACCTCGGAAAGCGGACAGTCCAGAAGTCTGCACAAATCGTCCAGAGTATTTGTGGATACGGACATGTTCTTTTTCAGCCGCTGAACCGTACTGCCGCTGATTTTGTATTTCTCCCGCAGCGTATAGGTCGTAACGCCTTTTCTTCTCATGGTTTCCCAAAGGGGAGTGTAAACGATCAAAATAATCGCCTCCTGATACTTGAATATCTTCATTATGTTCGTTATAATGGGCATAGAACATGCTCGAATATGGGGCATGTAGGAGGCGAGGCGCTTATGGCCGATTATGCAAAGATGTACCATGAACTTTTTGGGGCGGTAACGAAAGCGATTCAGATATTGCAGCAGGCGCAGATTGACACGGAGGAAATATACATATCCGCAAAAGAGCCTGCGATAAAGATACTGCCTAAAAATGAAGATAGCGACCGGGAGGACAACGATTCACGATAACATCGCTGCCCTCTTTCTTTTCGGGAGGCGATGCCCATGGCGACGACGCGGCTGATGCCGCTGCACACCGGCAAGGGCCGGGATGTCGGCACGGCGATCAGCGATATTATCGACTACGCGGAAAACCCGGAAAAAACGGATTACGGCAGGCTCATCACCGGATATGCGTGCGACAGCCGCACGGCCGACGCCGAGTTCCTCTTTTCCAAGCGGCAGTACGCCGCACTCACCGGCCGGGCGCGCGGCGCGGACGACGTGATCGCCTACCATCTCCGGCAGTCCTTTGTGCCCGGCGAAATCACGCCGGAGGAAGCGAACCGCGTCGGCTGCGAGTTCGCCAGACGGTTTACCAAAGGCAGTCACGCTTTTATCGTCTGCACCCATATTGACAAGAAGCATATCCATAATCATATCATCTGGAACTCCACGTCGCTCGACTGCACCCGGAAGTTCCGGAATTTCTGGGGCAGCACCAGGGCCGTGCGGCGGCTGAACGACACCTTGTGCATGGAGAGCGGCCTGTCCATTGTGGAGAATCCGAAGCGGCACGGCAAGAGCTACAACAAGTGGCTGGGCGACCGGGCGAAGCCCTCCCACCGGGAGCTGCTGCGCGCGGCCATCGACACGGCCCTCGCGCAAAAGCCCGCCGATTTTGACGCGCTCCTGAAGCTCCTGCAAAAAGCCGGATATGAGGTCAAGCCGGGCAAAGTCCCCGCCTTCCGCGGCAAAAATCAGAAGCGGTTCGTCCGGCTGGACACCCTCGGAAGCGGTTACGGGGAACCGGAGCTGCGGGCCGTTCTCTCCGGCGAAAAGGCGCACAGGCCGCGCAAGAAAATCACTCCGCCAGCGCCGGGAAAGCAGGTCAGTCTGCTGGTGGATATTCAGGCCAAGCTCCGTGCCGGAAAAGGCGTCGGCTACGAACGCTGGGCAAAGGTTTTCAATCTTAAACAGATGGCGCAGACGGTCAATTTTCTCACCGAGCACGGCCTGTTGGAGTACGCCCAGCTCGCGGAAAAAACGGCGGCGGCGACTGCCCAGCACAATGAGCTTTCCGCGCGGATCAAGGCCGCCGAAAAGCGCCTCGTGGAGATCGCCGTCCTGAGAACGCAGATCGTCAATTACGCCAAAACCCGCGACACCTACGTCGCCTATCGAAAGGCCGGTTACTCAAAAAAATTCCTCGCGGAGCATGAGAGCGACATCCTTTTACACAAGGCCGCAAAAAAGGCTTTTGACGAGTTGGGCGTGAAAAAGCTGCCCACCGTCAGGAGCCTGCAAACCGAATACGCCGAGCTGCTCGCGGAGAAAAAGAATGCCTACGCCGACTACCGGCAGGCCCGCGATGAGATGAAAGAATTGCTGACCGTCAAGGCCAACGTGGACCGGCTCATGGGTTACGACGAAAAGCAGCCGGAGAAAGAACAGGAGCAGACGAAATCCCAAAGCCGGTAATGCGTTCCCGCCGTGGCTTTTCCGGAGGGAAAGCCTGTTAAGGGTTTCCCTCTTATTTGCCGAACGGCGCAGGGCGGGGACCGGGTCAAGAGTGCGCAGCACCGCCAGCGGCGGCTTGCTCTTGACGCGGTTTCCGTTCCTGCGCTACTCTCTGCGGGCTATGCCCGCAAAGCGTCCACAGGACGCGCAGCCGCACAATTTTATTGTGCGATCAGAGGGGATTGGGGGCTTGCCACCAACAAGCAATTTCCCGGTTTTCGCGGAGGCGAAAACCGGGAAAACGGCATCATGGGTCCCATGATGCATTGCTTGCCAGCATTCTATTCCGAGAAAACGGACAAGAGAATCTTGACGCATTCTTGACACCATGGCAGAGAAAATTGACACTCTCTTGACTTCCTTTCTGGTATGATTTTGATTGCAGAGAATGTGGCACCGGGGCTATGCGTACATGGAGCGGCCGGGCCAAAAATCGCAGGGGGTATTCCTTTGGATTGGATAGGAATTATAATATGGAGCCTGGTGATCATTCTGGCTGTTCTATGCGTCGTTCAGTGGTGGGCAAATACCCATCCGAAATAGGACAGCACACCCTTTTACAAAAAAAAGCAGCTAAGGAGAAAGAAAAATGCAAAGTGTTACGGTCCTCGCAGGTTTAGTCGGCCTTGTTTTGCTGGTTTACCTGTTTTACGTCTTGTTTCGAGGTGAGAAACTATGAGCTATATAGTTGTCCAGGATTTGTTCTATATCGTTTTTTTGATCGCCCTGTCCGTCCCGCTTGGCATTTATATTGACAAGGTGATGACCGGGCAAAAGGTGTTTTTGTCCCGCGCGTTCGCCCCCCTGGAAAACGGGATTTATAAAATCATGGGGACTCGAAGCGATGAAGAAATGGGGGCCAAGAAATATACGCTTTCCGTTCTCCTGTTCAGCGGCATCGGATTTGTCTTTCTGTTTTTATTGCTGTTGTTGCAAGGGGTGTTGCCGTTCAATCCGGAAGGGATAAAAGGAATCAGCTGGCACCTGGCCTTCAACACGGCCGCAAGTTTTGTGACCAACACGAACTGGCAGGCATATTCGGGAGAATCCGCGCTGTCCTACCTGAGTCAGTTTTTGGGGTTGACCGTTCAGAATTTTGTGTCGGCAGCAACTGGAATCGCCGTCCTGTTTGCTCTGATCCGCGGTTTCGTGCTGAAAAGGCAAAGTATGATAGGAAATTTTTGGGTCGATTTGACAAGGGCTACGCTTTATATCTTAATTCCGCTTTCTTTCGTGATTGCAGTCCTTCTCGTTTCACAGGGCGTGGTTCAAACATTTAGCCCTTATCGGGCTGTGACCACGTTGGGAAGCGGAGCCGCTCAAACGCTTCCACTGGGCCCTGCGGCAAGCCAGATTGCCATTAAACAGCTTGGTACGAACGGCGGCGGTTTCTTTGGAATGAACTCGGCTTTTCCGTTTGAGAATGCCACACCGTTTTCAAATTTCATTGAGGTGCTGTCCATCTTGCTGATTCCGGCGGCGCTTTGCGTCTCTTTCGGTAAAGCGGTGAAAGACGGCAGACAGGGCAGATCGATTTATCTGGTTATGATGATCTTCTTTGCGGTTTCTCTCGTTGCCATAACGGCTTGCGAACTGTTTAACGGCCCGGTTTTCAACAGCGTGGCAGCTTCAGGAAATATGGAGGGGAAAGAAATCATCCACGGCGTCGGCGGCTCCTCACTCTGGGCCGTAGTCACTACGGCGGCTTCCAACGGATCCGTGAATGCCATGCACGACAGCCTTACGCCATTGGGCGGTATGCTTCCCATGTTTTTGATGCAGCTTGGCGAGATCGTTTTCGGCGGGGTCGGCAGCGGGCTGTACGGGATGCTGGCTTTCGTATTGATGACCGTGTTTATCGCCGGGCTGATGGTCGGCCGGACGCCGGAATACCTCGGCAAAAAAGTGGAGCCGTACGATATGAAAATGGTATGTCTGATCATCCTCGCCCCGCCGCTTCTGTCGCTGCTTGGCACCGCCGCGACGGTTCTGACGCCCGCCGCGTCCGCATGGCTGACCAATTCCGGCGCGCATGGATTTTCGGAAATCCTGTATGCTTTCTCTTCCCTGGCCAATAACAACGGCAGTGCCTTTATGGGGTTCAATGCAAACACGGTCTATACCAATGTGCTGGGCGGAATAATCATGCTGTTGGTTCGGTTTATTCCCATGGCGGCCGCAATTTATCTTGCCGGAAATATGGCAAAGAAGAAAACGGTCGCCGTCAGCGCGGGAACCCTGTCCACCACCAACGGCGTTTTCGTCGGGCTTCTGATTGGGATTATTCTCATCATCGGCGCGCTGAGCTTTTTCCCGGCGCTTGCCCTTGGCCCGATTGCCGATTATTTTACCTCTTAAGCAGTAGAAAAAGTGGAGTGACTGAATATGGAAAATAAAAGCACCAATCGAAACATTCTGTTCGATTCGATTCGGCAGTCTTTTGCGAAACTGACGCCTCGCGTGCAGGTGAAAAATCCCGTCATGCTGGTGGTCTATATCGGGGCGCTTTTTACCACCGCCCTTTACTTCCTGTCATTTGCCGGGATTCAGGATGAAAACAGCGGTTATATCCTGGCGATTGCGATTATCCTTTGGCTTACCGTTCTGTTCGCCAATTTTGCGGAAGCCATCGCGGAAGGGCGCGGGCGGGCGCAGGCCGCCACCCTCCGCAGGGCGAGGAAGGATGTGAAGGCGAGAAAGCTGAAGTCGAAAGACAACGTGAACGAATCCACGGAAGTGCTGTCCGCCGACCTGAAAAAAGGGGACATCGTCTATGTCAAAGCCGGAGAACAGATCCCGATGGACGGCGAGGTGATCGACGGTGCGGCATCCGTGGATGAAAGCGCCATCACCGGCGAATCGGCCCCCGTCATCCGCGAGTCCGGCGGCGACCGGAGCGCCGTGACCGGCGGGACGACGCTGGTTTCCGACTGGCTGGTCATTGAAGTCACGGCGGAGGCGGGGACCAGCTTCCTCGATAAAATGATCGCCATGGTCGAGGGCGCTTCCCGGAAAAAGACGCCGAATGAAATCGCCCTTCAAATTCTGCTGGTGACGCTGACCATTATTTTTCTGGTGGTTTCGGCAACTCTTCTGCCTTTCTCCGCTTTTGCAAGCAGTCAGGCGGGAGCCGGCTCGGCGATTTCCATCACGAACGTCATCGCCCTGCTGGTCTGCCTTGCCCCCACCACGATCGGCGCGCTTCTTTCCGCCATCGGCATCGCGGGGATGAGCCGTCTGAACCAGGCCAACGTGCTGGCGATGAGCGGGCGCGCGATTGAAGCCGCCGGCGATGTGGATGTCCTCCTGCTGGACAAAACAGGGACGATCACGCTGGGCAACCGGCAGGCGAGTGAGTTCCTGCCGGTCAATGGAGTGACGGAGCGGGAACTGGCCGATGCCGCCCAGCTTTCTTCCCTCGCGGATGAGACGGCCGAAGGGAGAAGCATCGTCGTTTTGGCAAAGAAAAAATTCGGGATACGCGGAAGGGAGCTTTCCAGGCTGAACGCGACCTTCGTGCCCTTTACCGCGAAGACGAGGATGAGCGGCGTGGACTACCAGGGCACCCAGATTCGCAAAGGCGCGGCGGATGCCGTTAAAACTTTCGTTCAGGAAAAAGGCGGGACCTACCCGGAAGAATGTGAGCGGCTCGTCAAACACGTCGCCGTCTCCGGCGGCACCCCGTTGGTCGTGGAGAAGGACAACCGGGTCCTGGGCGTCATCTACCTGAAGGACATCGTCAAAAACGGCGTGAAGGAGCGGTTTGAGGATCTGCGCAAGATGGGCATCAAGACCATCATGATTACCGGCGACAACCCCATGACGGCGGCGGCCATCGCCGCGGAAGCGGGGGTGGACGACTTTCTGGCGGAGGCGAAGCCGGAAACCAAGCTGTCCCTGATCCGGGACTATCAGGCAAAAGGGCATCTGGTCGCCATGACGGGCGACGGGACGAACGACGCCCCGGCTCTGGCACAGGCGGACGTCGCCGTAGCGATGAACAGCGGCACGCAGGCGGCAAAGGAAGCGGGCAACATGGTGGATTTGGATTCCAGCCCCACCAAGCTGATCGACATTGTCCGCATCGGAAAACAGCTTCTGATGACGAGGGGTTCTCTGACCACTTTCAGCATCGCGAACGATGTGGCCAAATATTTTGCAATTATTCCGGTGCTGTTCTTCTCAATTTATCCGCAGCTTTCGGCCCTGAACTTCATGCGGCTGACCAGCACCACCACCGCGATTCTTTCGGCGATCATCTTTAACGCGCTGATTATCGTCGCGCTGATTCCGCTGGCGCTCAAGGGTGTGAAATACCGCGAGGTCCCCGCCGGGAAATTGCTGAGCCGCAACCTGCTGGTCTACGGCTTGGGCGGCATCGTGACGCCTTTTGTGGCGATTAAGCTGATTGATATGCTTCTGACCGCATTTGGCATTGTGTGAGGTGAACAAGGCAATGAATAAAAACATGAAGATCCTGAAACCGACTCTGCTGTGCTTTTTGGTCATGACCGTCCTGTGCGGGGCTTTTTATACGGCAGTCGTCACGGGCGTCGCACAGTTGTTCTTTCCGCATCAGGCGAACGGCAGCGTGATTACGGTCACGCTGAGGGACGGCACGACACGGGAATACGGCTCGGAGTTGATCGCGCAGAAATTTACAAAGCCGCAGTATTTGATCGGCAGGCCGGACGGGGTAACGAATTTGTCGCCGACCGGCGGAAAAGAAAAGGGACTTGTGCAAAAGCGGATTGAATGGCTGCATTCTATTGATCCGGACAACAGGGCGGCGATCCCGGCGGACCTGGTGACGGGTTCCGGCAGCGGCGTGGACCCGAACATCTCTCCAGCGGCGGCGGAATATCAGGCGGCGCGCATTGCGAGGGCAAGGAATATGAGCGCGGACGCCGTGCGGGCGGTGATTCAAAAATACACGTCGGGACGGTTCCTCGGCTTTCTCGGCGAACCGGCTGTGAACGTTCTGAAAGTCAATCTGGCGCTGGATGGGCTTTTATGATTGCCGATTGCGTACAAAAGCCGGATAATAGAAGGGGGTGACGGGGAACGATGGACGCATCAGAGGAACGGCCGGACCCGGATACGATTCTGAAAGAAATCCAGGCGGAACCGGATAACAAGCAGGGAAAACTGAAAATCTTCTTCGGGTACGCCGCGGGCGTCGGGAAAACCTACGCCATGCTGGACGAGGCTCAGGAGCGGCATCGGAGCGGAACCGACGTTCTGGTTGGTTATATCGAGCCTCATACCCGCCCAGAGACCATGCAGTTGCTGCATGGCCTCCCGGAGTTGCCGCCTAAAATCGTCCGATACCGAAACATCGAGCTTCGGGAATTTGACCTTGACGCGGCGCTCAGGCGAAAACCCGAACTGATTCTGGTGGATGAGCTTGCCCATACGAATGCGGAGGGCGTGCGGAACCGGAAGCGTTTTCAGGACATCGAGGAGCTTCTCAATGCGGGAATCGACGTCTATACGACCGTAAACGTCCAGCACATGGAAAGCCTGAATGATGCGATCGAAAGGATCACGAAGGTCAGAGTGCAGGAAACGGTGCCGGATTCTATTTTCGACCGCGCAGACCGGATTAAGCTGATCGACATCGAACCGGACGAACTGCTCCGGCGCTTTCAGGAAGGAAAGATCTACCGGCCCGACCGCGCCGAAACCGCCGTCCGCCATTTCTTTACAAAAGAAAATCTGCGCCTGCTGCGCGAGCTCGCGATGCGCAAGGCGGCGGACAGGATCAGCACCGAAAACCTGAGTGAGCCGCATCTGTCGAAAAAGATGGAGAATGCCAAAATGCTGGTATGCATCGGGCCTTCTCCTTCCTCCGCAAAATGTATCCGATGGACGGCCCGGACTGCGGAAGCCTTCCACGCACAGTGGGCGGCCCTGTATGTGGAAAGCATCGAGAGCGATTTCCTCTCGAAGGATCAGAAAAAAACGATCCGTGCGAACATGGACTTGGCGGAAAAGCTCGGAGCCGAAGTGGTCACTCTGACCGGGCATGATGTTGCCGTCTCTGTCGCCGAATATGCCAGGCTTTCCGGAATCACCAATATCGTGGTCGGCAAAAGCAGGAATAAAAAGACGCTGAAGACCCTGTTTGAACCGGCTTTCGAGGATAAGCTGATCTCGCTTCTACCCGGGATAGAAATCCATATCATTCCCGACAGCACCGCTGCGCACAAGTATAAAAAGCCGCGTAAAACAGGCAGAGAACCGAATTTCAGCTTTTCCGGGAAAGATACCGTCAAGATGTTTGGCGTTTTAGCCGCTACGATCTTATTTTCCTATCTGCTGCGCAGTTTTGATTTCGCCAATTCAAACGTGATTATGGTCTATATCCTTTCTGTTCTGGTTGTTTCGCGGATCACGGAAGGGTATGTATATGGCATCATCGCCTCTGTGGTTAGCGTGTTGTCTTTTAACTTCTTCTTTACAGAGCCTTATTTTACTTTCAACGCCATCCAGCCCGAATACCCGATCACGTTTCTGATCATGCTGATGGTCGCACTGATTACCAGCGCATTGACAGTCCGGGTCAGGACGCAGGCAAGGCTGGCGGTGCGCAGAGAGCGCCGCACGGAGGTCTTGTATGAAATCAATAAAAAACTACTGGCCACACGCGGCATGGACCGGATCGTAGCCCTGACGAACGAATATCTGGTCAATCTGTTCGGCCGTTCCGTCGTTTTCTTTACCGAAGACCCCGTGGAAAGAAGGACCGGCAGCGTCAGGAGGGCGGCGGGCGACGTGGACGCCGGCTTTTTCCACTCTGAAGACGAGCGGGCGGTCGCCCACTGGGTTTTCCTGAATCAAAAGCGCGCGGGGGCGGGAACCGATACGCTGATGGGCGCCGGGGCCTTTTATATGCCGATTATCGCCCAGGGAAAAGTGCTGGCCGTCTGGGGGATTTCCTGTGCAAAAGGGGTACTGGACCATAATACCCGCCTGTTTTTGCGGATGATCGGTTCCCAGGTGGCCATGGCGCTGGAGCGTCAGCATCTCTCGGACGAACAGCGAAACATCGTTGTAGCGGCCGAGAAGGAAAAAATGCGCGGCAACCTGTTGCGGGCAATCTCGCACGATCTGCGCACGCCCCTTTCCGGAATTTTGGGTGCCAGTTCCGCAATCCGCGAAAACGGCAAAAATCTGGACGAACCCACGCGGGATAAGCTGATCGCCAACATTCAGGAAGAATCCCAATGGCTCATCCGCATGGTGGAAAATCTGCTTTCCGTGACCCGAATCAACGAGGGGAAAACCAAAGTCGCAAAAAAACCGGAAGCCGCGGAAGAGGTCATCGCAGCGGCGGTCAGCCGCATCAAAAAGAGATTTCCGAAACGCAGCATTCTGGTGCATGTGCCGGACGAGCTGCTGGAAGTGCCGATGGACGGGACGTTGATCGAACAGGTGCTGATGAATCTGCTGGACAATGCGCTGAAATTTTCCCCAGGCGGTTCTTCCGTGGAAGTTTCTCTCAGAAAAGAAGGCGGGCTGGCTCTGTTTGAGGTGGCCGATCGGGGAAAGGGCATCGCGGCGGAGGAGTTTCCCTATCTTTTTACCGGCAATTTCCCCGGCACGAAAAGCCCGGATTCGTCCAGAGGCATGGGAATCGGCCTTTCCATCTGTATGACGATTATCAAGGCGCATAACGGAAAAATGGAAGCCGCAAACCGGAAAGAGGGCGGCGCGGTGTTCCGCTTCACTCTGCCCCTGAAAGAAGGCGATTGAGTTGGAAGTAAAACCGCTGGTCTTGATTGTGGAGGACGAAGATACCATCTGCAATTTTATGACGGCAATTTTGAACTCAAACGGCTATCGGGTCCTGAAAACAGACTCCGGCGAAGAAGGGCTTGCAATGACCGCGTCTTATGCCCCGGATGTCGTTCTTCTGGACCTGGGACTGCCGGACATAGACGGAATCGACGTTTTGAAAAAGCTGCGGAAGTGGACGAAAACGCCCGTCGTGGTAGTGTCGGCGCGTGGTCAGGAACAGGAAAAAGTGGAAGCGCTTGACCTGGGTGCGGACGACTATATTGTGAAGCCTTTCGGCACCTCGGAGCTGCTTGCCAGAATCCGGACAGCACTGCGACACAGTCCCAAAAGCATGGGGGCGGAATCGAAAGGCAAAGATAAATTTTCCGTTGGGAATTTGGAGATCGACTACGGCCGCCGCATGGTATCTCTGGCCGGAGAAAAAGTGCATCTGACGCCGGTCGAGTATAAAATTTTGGCGCTGCTGTCGAAAAATGCGGGAAAAGTTTTAACACACGATTATATTATAAAAGAAATATGGGGGCCTTATTCCAGCGACAGCCATACGCTTCGCGTGAACATGGCCAACCTTCGCAGAAAAATCGAAAAAAATCCGGGAGAACCAAAATATATTCTGACCGAGGTGGGAGTAGGTTATCGAATGTCCGAAGAACTAACCTGAAAAATCGGAATCTACATGAATGAAAAATAATACTTTGCCGCCTTTCAAAAAATTTGAAAACGAGTGGCTTGTTTTTGTACTGCTTTTTTACTAAAAGTTTTCGCAATATATTTGCACTTGTCTACATTTATTCATGGGCTTCCGAAAATTACACGCCATACCTGGCGTGTCGCCAAGGTGCGGCATATCAGGAAGGTGGGCTCAATGGAAAGACAAAACAAGTGGATTTTCAAACAGGCTGCGTTTGCAGCTTTTTCACCTCCTGCTTTTAAATATGGATTATTTAGTATATTTTGGGGAATTAAAAAAGCATATTTCTCTATCGATAGAATCCCTCAAATTACAAAGTCGAAAAATGTCGAACAACAAGTTATGAACTTGATGTCCGGCATTTTTTTATGCCCCTTTTGTTAAAAAGGGCGTTTTTATACGCCTGTGCTGCCGATCCCCGCCTTCCTCTGTTTCGATTTGTCGCAACCCCAAAAAATCGAAACGGAGGAAAGCAAAATGACAAAGATCAATCTACGGGACTACTATCCCGATTTTTATACTGCCGACTGCATCATTGAGGTGCCGGACGAAGTGGCGGAAACCCTGGACTCTTACAAACACGCCGAAGCCGCCTACTATCTGCGGAGATACCGGCACAAGGCGTATTACTCTTTGGACCGCGGCGACGGCATCGAGAAGGACATCCTGTTCGTCTCCCTGTCCCCCGGCGAAATCTACGAGCGAAAAGTGACGACAGAGCAGCTTCACGCCGCGATTGCCTCTTTGCCGGACAAGCAGGCCAAACGCATCTACGCTTATTACTTTTTGGGAATAAGCAAGAATACCATCGCCAAAACCGAGGGCGTCAGTAAAGCTGTTGTTGGAGAAGCCATTGAGCGGGGATTAAGAAATATGGAAAAATTTTTGAAAAAGTACCTCTAACCTACTTACTTTAGCCCTAAAAATGAAAAGGCTTATGAAGGGAGATCTTTCTAATCCCTATTGCAGCTTGAAAATTAAATAAAGGACAAGCCGGAACTATACCGCAAGCAGCGGCATACAGGGAGCCGGGCGGCGGGCGCGCCACGATCTTTTCTTACGCGGGAGAGGGGGGAATGGAATTTCAGCGTAATGGAAAGGGAGCGAAAAATGCCAGCACCGCAAGCAGAGCAGCGTCCAACGGATGTCGGCAGCTCTGCGGCAATCATCTGTATGTAATGAGACTTCCGTTCAGTCACAGTCCGAGCATAAAAGGGGGACCCTGGAAAGTCGTGAGACTTTCCAGGGAAAGGAGGAGCTATGGAGCCGCAAGAGCCTCGTCGTAAACGACGAGGCGGCCATAGCGGAATCTGCTCCGACGATGTCGCAGGCAATGAGAACGGCCCGCCACCAGAATGGGGGGAGGTGCGATTCCTATGAGGGCAGGAAAGCCGCCTGTCCATCCGGCAAGTCTGTAATGAAAAAGCAAATCGAAACAAAGGGACAGCCGCGCCGATTATACTTCAGTTCACCAAAAATGGACCAAACGTATCGGCGCGGTTTGCTTCCCTGTTAGTAAGAAGGAAGGAGCATCCATCTATGGAGCGGAAGATCACGCAATCTGTGCGCTTTATGAATCAACAGGCCGGGAAATCATCTCAGGTCCTGACGATAGACGGGTGCAGGATTAAAATCAACTATCTCTCATCCCGCACGGAAGAAGGCAGCGAAAATGTACTCGGCCATATTCAAAAATCTCTGCTTGCCGCCTGTCAGACCAAATAAGGCATCCGCATATTTGCATGTACCGATACAAGGTGCAATAATGATGGTGTACACTGCTCCTTGACAATTGAATATTGAAACGAGCCATATACATCATCTTTCAGATATTTTTTAAGCGAGGTAATGTATATGGAGAAAATCATGGATCATGACTCCACCCCAAAGCGCGTGTACTGCCTCTACCGTGTCTCCACAAAGGGGCAGGTTGAAAAAGACGATATTCCCATGCAGAAAGAATACTGCCGGGAATTTGCCGACAGCCAGGGGTGGAAAATCATCAAAGAGATTTCCGAAAAGGGCGTGTCCGGTTTCAAGGTTTCGGCCAAGAAGCGGGACGCCATCCAGGAAATCCGGCAGGCGGCGGTCCTAAAAAAATTCGATATTCTTCTGGTCTTTATGTTCGACCGCCTCGGCAGGCGGGAAGATGAAACGCCGTTCGTCGTCGAATGGTTTGTAAACAACGGGATCGAGGTCTGGAGCGCCAAAGAAGGACAGCAGCGCTTTGATACCCACGTTGACAAACTGATGAACTACATCCGCTATTGGCAAGCCTCCGGCGAGAGCCTGAAAACGTCCGTGCGTGTCAAGACAAGGCTGAGCCAGCTCACCGAGGAAGGGCTGTACACCGGCGGTTCCATCCCGTTCGGATACAGGCTGGAAAAAAGAGGCCGCGTCAACAAGCGCAACCACGAAGTCTATGATTTGGCCGTCGATCAAAACGAAGCCGGGATTGTCCGTCTGATTTTCCATAAGTATGTCGATGAAGGATATGGAGCACAGAGATTATGCCGATACCTGCATGACAACGGCATCAAGAGCAGGGATGGCAAAGGGTTCCCCAATACGAGCCTGAACCGCATCATCAAAAACGTCATGTATACGGGCATCATCAAAAACGGAAACAGTCAGTCACAGTACATCGGGGCGCTTCAGATCATCGACAACGATGTGTTCTCTCATGCCCAGGAAATCATGCGGCAGCGGACCCAGCCTCACAGCTCCGTTCCGCTCAACTGCAAGGGGAAATCCCTGCTGGTCGGAAATATCTACTGCGCTCACTGCGGCAACCGCCTGACCCTGACCACCAGCGGCAGAAAGAAAAAAATGCCCGACGGCACCATTCAGAAAGAAATTCGGATGCGGTATCAATGCCATTACAAGGTCCGGCATCCCGGAGAATGTGACGGTCAGTCCGGCTATTCCGTAAAAAAGGTCGATGCTATTGTCGATCAGCTCATCCGCATAAAATTCTCCGAAATCACGGCGGCGTCGGAATCGGAAATCCTCTCCGGCCAGCATGAGAAGGACATCGAACTGGCAAAGTCCAAGTATGAAATGGCAAAAGCGCATCTGCAAGACAAGCAGAAGGAACTGGGCGACTACAAGGGCGAAGCTCTCAAGGTCATTCGCGGCCAGAGTAAAATGAGCATTGATCTGCTCAATACACTGGTCACTGAAACTGAAGCGAAAATCAAAGAAGCGCAGACGGCTTTGGATGCGGCGGACGCGGAATTAAAGGAGCTGCTTGAAACCTCGGAGAACCGGAAGCGCGAGTACGACCGGCTGCTGAGCTGGGCGGACCTGTACGACAAGAGTTCCTTTGCCGCAAAGAAAATGATCGTCTCGCAGTTCATCAAGGCCGTCCGCGTCGGCAAAGACTACAATATCGAAGTTGACTTCAACGTCTCCTTCGACGAGTTCCAAAGTTACTGCGGTGTGAAATTCAAGCCAAGCGCGCCATCGAAAGATGTGGAGTTTGTACGCACGGCATGAGAGCAAAAAAATACGGGAAAATCTACTTTTCAGACTTTCCCATACATGGTGGACCCGAACGGGATCGAACCGTCGACCTCCGCGTTGCGAACGCGGCGCTCTCCCAGCTGAGCTACGAGCCCATGTTTTTATTCAATTTTGCGATGTGAACCGCGTGGCCGCCAAGTGAGTTACGCACCGTTGCTGAAACCGTTCCGCTTGCTCTCCCAGCTGAGCTACAGGCCCAAATATTCGTTTTCGGCATATTATATTTTCCTTCGGAACAAAAGGAAAGCATCAAAGGCAACGTCGAATATTATATCATGACATTTCCTGATTTTCAAGGAAAAAGTTCAAATTCTTACAAATTATTTTTCGGGGCGGATTTGCAGAAGTCCCTCATGCAGCAGATTTCGCATTTCGGGCTGCGCGCGGTGCACACCGCCCGGCCGTGCAGGACGAGCCTGTGGCAGAAATCGTTCGATTCCTCCGGGGGGAGGAGTTTTCTGAGATCCTGCTCCACCTTCAGCGGGACCTTGCTGTCCGTCAGGCCCAGCCTTCCGGAAATCCGGATGCAGTGGGTGTCCGTCACGACCGCGGGCTGGTGGTAGATGTCGCCCACCACCAGGTTCGCGGTTTTTCTGCCTACGCCGGGCAGCTTTGTCAGCTCTTCCACGGTGTCGGGCACAACGCCGCCGTAATCCTGCGAGAGCTTTCTGCACATGGCGAGAATATCGCGCGCCTTGGTTTTGTAAAGCCCGCAGGAATGGATGTACCCTTCGATTTCCTCCGCCGTGGCGTTTACAAAATCGGACAGGGTGGGGAACCGCGCGAACAGCGCGGGGGTCACCATGTTCACTCTGGCGTCGGTGCACTGCGCGGAAAGGCGCGTCGCAATCAAAAGCTGAAGCGGTTCGCTGTAAGTCAGGGAGCAGACCCCGTCCGGATATTCTTGTTTCAGGGCTTCCACTGCCAGCAGAGCCCTTTGCTTTTTCGTCATGTCCCGAATTCTTCCTTCTGTTTCTTTTTTCTCTATTTTACAACAAAGCCGAAGAAAAAGAAAGGATTTTATATGGGAAAGCGGATTGCGTTTTATTCCGGGAAAGGGTATAATCAAAAATAAGAAAACAGGCAGAAAGGGAGTTTCATATGTATCGTGATCTGATGGACACCATCGGGTTTGTTTCAAAGCATGATCCGGATGTCGGCGCAGCGATGAAACAGGAGCTCGAAAGACAGCGGAGAAACCTGGAGCTGATCGCTTCCGAGAATATCGTTTCGCCGGCGGTGCTCGCCGCCATGGGCAGCATTTTGACCAACAAATATGCCGAGGGTTATCCATCCAAACGTTATTACGGCGGATGTCAGTATGTGGATATCGTGGAGGATATCGCGCGCGACCGCGCCTGCCGCCTTTTCGGGGCCGAACACGCGAACGTTCAGCCTCATTCCGGGGCCCAGGCGAACCTCGCGGTCTATTTTGCCCTTCTGCAGCCGGGCGACACCGTGATGGGCATGAGCCTTGCGGAGGGCGGACACCTGACGCACGGCTCCCCGGTCAATCTCTCCGGCAGCTATTACCACTTTTTCCCTTACGGGGTGAACCCGCAGACCCATCGGATCGACTACGACAGGCTGTACGAGCAGGCGATGACCGTAAAGCCGAAAATGATCGTCGCGGGCGCGAGCGCCTACCCGCGCGCCATCGATTTCAAGCGGTTCCGCGAAATCTGCGACGCCTGCGGCGCTTATCTGATGGTGGACATGGCCCACATCGCCGGCCTTGTCGCGACCGGGTATCATGAAAGCCCCGTCCCGGTGGCGGACGTCGTCACGACCACTACGCACAAGACGCTGCGCGGCCCGCGCGGCGGAATGATCCTGTGCAAGGAAAAATACGCCAAGGCGATCGACAAGGCGATTTTCCCCGGCACGCAGGGCGGCCCGCTGATGCACATCATCGCGGGGAAGGCCGTCTGCCTGGGCGAGGCGCTGAAGCCGGAGTTCAAAGAATACAACCGCAGGATCGTCGAAAACGCCAAGGCTCTTGCCGACGGCCTGCTGTCCAGAAAAGTAAAGCTCGTTTCCGGCGGCACCGACAACCACATGATGCTGGTGGATCTGAGCGGCATGGAGCTGACCGGCAAAGAGCTGGAGCACCGGCTGGACGAAGTGTGCATCACGGCGAACAAGAACACTGTGCCGAACGAGAAGAGAAGTCCGTTCGTGACCAGCGGGCTGCGCCTCGGTACGCCGGCCGTCACGACCCGCGGGCTGAATACGGACGATATGGACAAGGTGGCGGAGTGCATCGCACAGGCGATTTACGATTTCGAGGGAAATCGTGACAAAATCCGCGACACGGTATGCGAAATCTGCAGCAATCACCCGCTGTACGAGTAAGCGGCGAACCGGAAAGGGGCGGCCGGTCCGCCCGGAAGAATGAAAACGAAATGGGCGCGGCAGAGAAGCTGCGTCCATTTTTCCGAAAGGATGGGATTTTGAATGGCGGCACCGCTCGCGGACCGTCTGCGGCCGCAGACGCTGGATGACATCGTGGGGCAGAGGCACCTTCTGGGCCCGGGGAAGGCCTTGCGGCGGATCATCGAATCCGGGCAGATTCCCAACATGGTCTTTTACGGCCCCTCCGGGATCGGAAAGACCACGCTGGCGTCGATCATCGCCCGGAATACGAAGCGACGCCTGTGCAGGCTGAACGGAACGACGGCCACCACCGCCGACATCCGCGGGATCGTCGAGTCGCTTGACACGCTGGAAACGCCGAACGGCGTTCTGCTGTATCTGGATGAGATCCAGTATTTCAATAAGAAGCAGCAGCAGACCCTGCTGGAATTCATCGAAAACGGGCAGATCACGCTGATTGCCTCGACGACGGAAAATCCCTATTTTTATGTTTACGGCGCAATCCTGAGCCGTTCCACCGTGTTCGAGTTCAAGCCGGTGGAAAAGGAAGAGGTGCTCCGCGCCGTGAAGCGTGCGTTCGCATTTCTCGAGCGGGAGCGCGGGCAGAAGATCATCCCCGAGGAAGGGGCCGAGGAGCATATCGCCATGTCCTGCGGGGGCGACGTGCGCAAGGCCATCAACGCCGTGGAGCTCTGCGTGCTGTCCGCGCCGGAAGGGGAAAACGGCCTTGCGGTTTCGATGCAGCTCGCCAGGGAGCTGACCCAGCGCAGCTCCCTGCGCTACGACAAAGGCGGCGACGAGCATTACGACCTTCTGTCCGCCTTCCAGAAATCCATGCGCGGCTCCGACCCCGACGCGGCGGTGCATTATCTCGCGCGCCTGCTGGAGGCGGGGGACCTGCCTTCGGTTTGCCGCAGGCTGATGGTCTGCGCGTGCGAGGATGTCGGCCTTGCGTGGCCGCAGATCATCCCGATCGTCAAGGCCGCCGTGGACGCAGCCCTGCAGGTGGGCCTGCCGGAAGCGAGGATCCCGCTTGCCGACGCGGTGGTTCTGGTGTGCAGCGCGCCGAAATCGAATTCGGCGTATCTCGCGGTCGACGCGGCGATCGCCGACCTGCGCCGGGGGAAGACCGGGCCGGTCCCGCGCAATCTGCAGAACAAGCACTACGACGGCGCGGACTGCGAAAAGAAAGGCCAGTTTTACGTCTATCCCCACGATTTCCCGAATCACTGGGTGCGGCAGCAGTACCTGCCCGACGAGCTCCGGGGCGCGTCCTATTACCATCCCGGCGCGAACAAGAACGAGCAGGCTTTTTCCGCTTATTGGGAAAAGATCAAGGGAAAAAAGGATTAAATTGTAAAAAAAGGCGAATTCTCGATTCCCTCTTGTATCTTCCCGCCGGCGGTGATAAAATAAATAAGAATATGGGATGGGTCCCGCTTGAAAAAGGCAGTTGTTCAAACGTGGCTCAAGGTGCAAGGAGGGGCCGAAATTTGGATATCAAAATTTTACGCAGCCTGTCTTACGGGCTGTATGCGATTGGGGTAAAAGGCGAGAAAGAGCCATCCGCCTGTATTGTCAATACGGTGATCCAGGTGACGAACACGTCGCCGGTGATCATTGCAGTCAGCATGAATCACGATAATTACAGCCACGAGTGCATTGAGAAGACCGGTATCTTTTCCGTTTCCGTTCTGTCCGAGGATACCTCCGGCGCGGTCATCGGGGCCCTGGGGTTCAATTCCGGGCGCGACGCAGACAAGCTTCACAACGTCCGCCACAGGGTTCTGGCGGAGGGCGTCCCGATCATCAAGGAAAACACCTGCTGCTGGTTCCTGTGCAAGGTGGTCAGCCGGGCGGAAACGCCGACGCATACCGTGTATCTGGCGGAGATCGTCGCGGGAAGCGACAAATCCGTCGGCAGGCCGATGACGTACGCCTATTACCACGACGTTCTGAAGGGTTCGGCCCCCAAGAACGCGCCGACTTATCAGCCGGCGCTGGATGAGCCGGAAACCAACGGCGGCGAAAGCTTCATCTGCACCATATGCGGGTATATTTACAACGATCCGAACGTCCTGTTCGAGGATCTGCCGGACGATTGGGTTTGTCCCATCTGCGGCGCCCCGAAATCGGCGTTCAAAAGAAAATAAAAATAAAATAAAGCTCAACCTGATGTGCGTCCCACATTGGATGAGCTTTTCTTTTGGAATTTTATAGGAAACTGATAGGCTTTTTGATTCAAAAAGCCTATTTTTTCAGAGAAAAAAGGAAGAGGAATGATCGAAAGATGTCAAAAAAAATTATCCAGGTGCAGGAAAGGCCGCCGCTGAAACAGGCGATCCCGCTGAGCATTCAGCATATGTTCGCCATGTTCGGCGCATCCGTTCTGGTTCCCACCCTGTTCGGAATCAACCCGGCCGTGGTCCTGCTGATGAACGGGCTCGGCACGCTGTTCTTTTTCTGGATCACAAAGGGGAAGGCGCCGGCTTTCCTGGGTTCCAGCTTCGCGTTCATCGGCCCGGCGCTGATCGTGATGTCGCGCTACAAAGACGCGCCCGGCGGCGGATTCGCCTATGCGCAGGGCGGGTTTGTCGCGGTCGGCGTCCTGATCGGGCTGCTCGCGCTCATTATCTATAAATTCGGCTCCGACTGGATCGAAACCCTTCTTCCTCCCGCGGCCATGGGCCCGGTCGTCGCCCTGATCGGCCTGGAGCTTTCCGGCACGGCGGCGTCGACGGCGGGAGTTCTGCCGTCGACGAGCTATCAGCTTGCCGAGGAAACCCAGGGCCTTTACCGCCAGGTCGTCACGGGGGTGGACTCCAGAAACGTGATCGTCTTTCTCATCACCCTGGGCGTTGCGGTGTTCGGCTCCATCCTGTTCCGCAGGTTTCTTTCGGTGATCCCGATCCTGATCGCGATCATCTGCGGCTACGTTGCGGCGGTCTGTGTCGGCATTGTGGATTTCACACAGGTGGAGCAGGCGGGCGTGGTCTCCCTGCCGCATTTCCAGCTTGCCAGATTCCGGATGGATGCGGTGGTCACCATGCTGCCCGTTGCGCTTCTCGTCATTTCGGAGCACATCGGCCACCAGATCGTCACGAGCGAGGTCGTCGGGCACAACCTGCTGAAGGACCCCGGTCTTCACCGCTCCCTGCTGGGCGACAGCATCTCCACCATGGTTTCCGGGCTGGTCGGTTCCGTGCCGACGACGACCTACGGCGAAAATATCGGCGTGATGGCGATGACGAAGGTTTACAGCGTCTGGGTCATCGGCGGCGCGGCCGTCATCTCCATCCTCTGCTCTTTCATCGGCAAGCTCTCCGCCCTGATCAGCACCATCCCCGGCCCCGTGATCGGCGGGATCTCCTTCCTGCTCTACGGGATGATCGGCGCTTCCGGCCTGCGGATTCTGGTGGATTCCAAGGTGGATTTCGGCAGGAACCGCAATATCGTGATGACGTCCGTCATCTTTGTCACCGGCCTTTCCGGGGTCAGCCTTCAGATCGGGGCGGTGGAACTGAAAGGCATGGTGCTCGCGTGCGTCGTGGGCATGCTCCTGGGCCTGCTGTTTCACATCTTCGACCGGATGCACTGGACCAACGACACGGTGGATGAAGACGGCGCCGCGTCCGGCGATCAATAAAGGATGCTCCCCGCCGGAGCCTTTTTCACAAGGCCAAAAGGGAGCATTTTCTTTTCACAGCGGGCGGAGCCCCGGTTCTGCCGCGGCTCCGGGCCGCTGTTATTGAGAAATGGAGGGGAGATTCCCCAGATTGTTGCCTTCCTTGCCATCCGGCAGGGAGCGCAGGTATTCGCTGCCGTTCCTCACCGCCACGGCCACCCCGCGGATGTCGCCGGATTTGGCGAGTTCGACTCCTTCCTGCTTGGTGATGGTCCTGCCGTTGGAAAGCTGATATCCTTCCACACGGCCGCCCCGTTTCACCAGTTGTGTAATGGATTCCGCGTCGGGCTTTGGGGTCGGATTCACCAGATTGATATTCGATGGGAGAATCCCGGCTTTGCCGTCGTTCTGATTGTTCATATCATCACCTCTCTTGTTTCTTTATTGTACCGTGATTTGATCAAAATATTACTTTCGGCCCCGCGCGGCCGTTTTCCGGGTTTTGGCCGGAACGCCCGCAGGCGCGGCGGATTTCCCGCAGAAAAACGCGGCGGCCCTGATGAATGAAGGCTGCCGCGGCGTGCAAGAATATAACCGACGGAAAGGAGATTCGGATTTCAGTGACAACGTTCAACGAATTGTACCAAAGGCTGGTTCGGGCTTCGGTGGAAGGCCGAACCCCGCAGGAACTGGAAAAAATCAGACAGGAGGAGTTCGATCCCCATCATCTGGACTGCCTGCTGAACCCGGACAGGCACCCGCCGGTCTGGCGCACCGGGGAATGTAACTGCTCCGGGGAAGGGCAGGCGTCCTGCCAGGTGAAATGCCTGTTCGAGGCAATCACCCGGGATGAGAAGGGAAACGTGCGGATCGACCCGGAACGCTGCACCGGATGCTCCGCCTGCATCGGGGAGTGCCGGGCGAAAAAGCTGACGGCGAGCCGCGACATCCTGCCGGCGCTGGAAAAGCTGAAATCCTCCGAAACGCCGGTCTACGCGATGGTCGCCCCGGCGTTCATCAGCCAGTTCAGCGAAGAGGTCACGCCGGGCAGGCTCCGCACGGCGTTCAAGCGGCTCGGCTTCGCCGGAATGGTGGAGGTCGCCCTCTTTGCGGATATCCTAACGCTGAAAGAGGCGCTCGAATTCAATCAGAATATCGTCACCGAAAGCGATTATCAGCTGACCAGCTGCTGCTGTCCCATCTGGATCGCCATGATCCGCAAGGTGTACCACGAGCTGATGCCCCACATGCCGGGCGCCGTCTCCCCGATGGTGGCCTGCGGCCGGTCGATCAAGCATCTGTACCCCGGCGCCGTCACGATGTTCATCGGCCCGTGTATTGCGAAAAAGGCGGAGGCGCGGGAAGCGGATGTCTCGGATTCCACGGATTTTGTCCTCACGTTCCAGGAGATGCGGGATATTTTTGAGTGCGCCGGGATCGATCCGGCTTCTCTGCCTGAGGACGAGCGCGACCATTCCTCCCGCGCGGGCCGGATCTATGCCAGGAGCGGCGGGGTCAGCGAAGCGGTGAAGAGCACCGTGGAACGGATCAGCCCCAACCGCCCGATCACGGTGCGGTCCAGCCAGGCCGACGGGGTCCCGGCCTGCAAGGCGATGATCAACGATCTGCTGGCGGGAAAGAACCATGCGAACTTTCTCGAAGGCATGGGATGCGTTGGCGGCTGTGTCGGCGGGCCAAGGGCGATGATCCCAAGGGAGGAAGGGCGCGGAAACGTGAACCGGTATGGGGAAGAGGCGGTTTATCCCACGCCCATCGACAACCCGTATGTCATCGAGCTTTTGCACCGGCTCGGCTTCGATACGGTGGAGCAGCTTCTGGAAAACAGCGATATTTTTACCCGCATTTTCTAGGCCTTGTTCGAACCTTCGCCCCTCAGGCCGGGGCGGGCGCGGCGCGCCGTTGCCCGGCGGCGCGGTCTGAAGCTGAGAGCGGTTGCTGTTCGGAAGCTTGGTTAGGCTGACCCAAGCCCGCCGAGCAG
>ENA-UOOI01001529-UOOI01001529.1-fermentation-metagenome-genome-assembly--contig:-NODE-1529-length-23658-cov-49.886836_pt1 | contig 23658 bp, 23 predicted proteins | sample MGYA00245779_ERZ724027 | MGnify/ENA primary metagenome ERZ724027 (study PRJEB28704, sample SAMN03018318) | fermentation metagenome | biome: anthropogenic terrestrial biome; feature: soil...
GTTTTTCTGGAAAATAAAATGCCTGAATTTATGGAAAAGTACTTGCCGTTTACATCCAATTCCAGTTGGCGCTACATAACGCAAATATTCGGACATCGTGGGAGTCGTTTCTCCAAAGTATTCTAATATCTGTGGTAATGTTGGATCGATTCCGATAATTGCCTTCACTTCAGATGGATATTGATTGGCATAATATAGGATATAAATCCCGGATATGGAATGTGGCATTAAAATATAAGGACCTTCTATATTGGCTTCTTTTAATGCCATTCGTATTTCTCCCACGATATTTTCAACGGTTCGTTCCTTGTCGGTTAGATCGCTCCATCCGTAGCTTCCCGATACCATTACAAATCCCCCAACAATTCATCTATGCACATTTCTATTCTTTCATCCTTCGCATCTTTTAAAGAACATGCAAATGACACAGGATCCACCTTACCACTCCATGCAAAATAGGTTGGATCATATTTCCACAACTGTAACTTTACACACTTCTCTTGAGCCGAAAAACGAATATCTACTTTAACAAGTAGATCTACTAGTTCTGACCCTTTATATATTGCAAACTCTTCTATCCTTGGCGGATTCAGACTGGAATCTAGACTGAGAGCACTCTCCCCTGCTTTGTATGCTTCCAAAAGCCTATCCTCCCACTCCACTTCCATTACCTTTTGAATCGGATTAATCAAGTATTTTCTTGCTTTATCATAATATTCTTTTCTAGAATAGTTTCTTACAATCGTGATTTCTTTTCCAGATTTTCTTTGCAGTATAAGTCCCATGCTTTCCAGCTGGGCAGATGCTCTGGTAATTGAAGTTTTTGTGAGATTCAATCTTGTTGCAACTTCACTCTTCAAGAATCCCTCATCATTAGCTTGATACAAAAGTTCTAAGAATACCATTTGTGTTGACGGCATCATTTTGTCTACTTTGACGCTTTGCTTCCTATATACATCCTACAAAACAACTCCAAGAAAAGGCAAAAAAACATTCCTCGGAAAGTCAACAAATGAAATTCTGTTATTTACCATTGGGTTTCGCATGCCAACACTGGTTATCTGTAAGCGTCAAAGGGGTTCTTTCCAAAGTTATTGGATTTCATACAAATATATGTTATAATAGGCATAACAATTACTCTGGAGGAGCCTATGGATAGTATTATAAAAATGTTAGATAAATCATTAGATTATGTATCTCACGAATTAATAAAAGACACTCTTTACATAACTGTTGTATCTAATTTAATAACAAATAAATGTCCTAAATGCAGTGTTAAAAGTAACAAAGTTCACTCAAGATATCAAAAGAGTTTTCAAGACTTGCCAATACAAGGGAAAAAGGTAATTATTATAATAAAAAACAGGAATTTTTTCTGTATTAATAAAGAATGTGATAAATACACTTTTTCTGAAGAGTTTAGCTTTATTGATCCAAAGGCTAAGAAAACAAGACGTTTAATTGATGAAATTGTAAGAGTTTCTTTAAACCAAAGTTCATTATCAGCTGCAAGATATCTTTCTGAGACTACAGCAAAGGTTAAAAAAAGTTCTATATGTAATTATCTAAAAAAAAACAATAAAAATAGATAAAGAGAAAATAAAATATATTTGTATTGATGATTTTGCAATAAAAAAGAGGAAATCATATGGAACCTTAATGGTAAATGCTGAAACTAATTGTATTATTGATTTAATAGACTCTAGAGATATGAAAGCCGTCTCCAAATGGTTACAACAATATCCTAATATTGAAATAGTTATAAGAGATGGCTCTACTACTTATAAAGCTGCTATAACTGAAGCACACCCTAATGCAATACAAAATAATGATAGATTTCATATTGTTAAAAATCTAGTTAAAGCAATTTCAAAGGCTTTACAAAGGTTAGTTAGAGGTCGAATAGAAATCCCCCTTACCTCTGAAGATGCAAAATTAAGATATTTATATCTAATCCAACTAACGACAAGAGAAAAAATAATCGAGGCGAAAAGACTTAGAAATGCCAGGAAAAGCTATAGCGAGATAGCGGAAAATTTACAAATAAGCAAAACTACAGCAGCAAGATATGCAAATATGGAAGATAACAAAATACCTAAAGAACATATATCTAAAAGGGAACAAGAACATATAGATGCTATAGAAAAAATCAAGATCAAGGTTGAAAAATCCAAATTATTGCATGAACAAGGATTAAGCATTACTGATATTTCAAAAATTACAGGGTACCATAGCTCGAGCATAAGGAAATATTTATCTTCAGATTTTAATCCTGTACATGGACAGTATGGCGTTAGTAGAAACGGCTTATTGTCGCCTTATAGAGATGAAATTTTAACTCTTAGAGCAAAAGGTGTAACATATAATAAAATTGTAGAAGAATTAAGAAATGAAGGATATACAGGTAGTGTAGCAGCCTTAAGGGGGTTTGTAGCTAAAGAGAAACGTATAACAAAAGATCTCATTGCTAATAAAGAGCCATCTGAATTAATTGACAGAAGATGGGTTAACGGGCTGTTATATAATCCAAAGGAAAAAGCCAGAAAAATTACTGATGACCAACTAAATGAAGTGTTTAAAAAACACCCTGTTTTATCAGATTTACTTGAAATCATAGCGGACTTTAGAAAAATATTATCTGATAAGACAAGTAATGAACACAAATTGGATTAATAAAGCTAAAAAATTAAAGATTAATGAAGTAAATAGTTTTATAAGAGGAATGCAATCTGATTATGATTCTATTATTAATGCTATAAATTATAAATACAATAATGGCCTCGCAGAAGGAAGTGTAAATAAAATAAAAACAATAAAAAGAATTATGTATGGGCTGGGCGAAATAATTTCGTATTATTAAGAAGCAAAGTTTTACAACTTGAACAATTAAAAGTAAAGTTAAGTTAAGAAAAGATGGTAGAGAGACATAGTCTACCATCTAAAAAAAATACAAAATTCAATAACTTTGGAAAGAACCCCTTTGACGCTTACGGTTATCTCCACTATATATGCAACAGGCATTTTCAAAAATAATACTAAATAAAAATGTAGGTTTTCCGTAATCGTCAAATCATACGCCTGACGATAAATTTAACGCCACCTTTTTTCAGTGGCGTGGTTTCCTGCATTCGTCCGGAAGACTCTCTGACCATGGCATCAAGTAGTCTAGCTCTGCAGAGTCTATATTTCCTTGTTCATCACAGAGCTTTGGTAGCTCAGTGAGTATATATTTAAAGTAGTAATAAGGACGCAGGTTATTAAGCTTTGCCGTCTCAGATATACTGTAGACCATTGCACTGGCTCCGGCTCCTCTGGCTGTATTGTGAAACATCCAATTTTTCTTGCCCAGACAGAAGGTGCGAATTGCTCTTTCTGAGGCCGAGTTATCAATCGGTACATCACCGTCTGTCAGAAATACTTTTAAGTACTTTTCCTGATTAAGACAGTACTGTAAACCCTTGCCGGTCTTGCTTTGAGGTGGAACAGCACAATCAGCCACCTGCTGTTTTACCCACGTAAAGAATTCCTCAACCAACGGTCTGATTACTTCCTGCCGTTTTTGAAGTCGTTCCTCTGATGAGAGTCCTTTCAGCTCTGTGTCAGCACTATAGAATTCAGCAATTCTTTGCAAGGCCTGATATGCAACGGATTGTTTTAGCACCTGTGGATTGTCTTTATCCGCAGCCTTTAACGCATCCGCAAAATCCCGCCTCGCATGTGCCCAGCAGTTTGCATTTGTTACATTTGGTAGCTTTTTATCTACCAAATGATACTGCTGAAGGCTGTCTGTTACAAGGACTCCTTTGTAATCCTTGTAGAACTCCAGAGGTATCTGGTGGGCTCGCCCTTTCTGATACTCATATATCACGATGGGCTTGTCCCTGTAAAGCTCTCCGGAGCGGTGAACCCACATGTAGCACCGGCTGTTAGGATGGTCGCTGTCCTTTATTACCTGAGTCGGTGTCTCATCTGACTGGGTTACATGAAGCTTTAATAATTCCTGCTTCATGCGCTCCACAAAAGGAGTGAAATACTTATTGGAACTCTTTACTATCCAGTTAGACATGGTCTGTCTGGATATGTTCACACCATTACGTTCAAACTCCTGCTCTATTCGGTGAAGGGCTGAGGAGTTGACATACTTTACATTCAGAATGGATGCCAGCAGTGACGGTGTGACTATACTGTTTTTCAAAAGGTCTTTCGGTCTATCGCCTCGAATAAACTCATCTTGGTGATCACCATCGGTACCTACATATACCTCGACAGTATGTACCTCAACTGTCCATGATTCAGGCTCATGGCGAAGTCTCTTATAGCTTTCATCTGGCATGCGTCTCCAGTTGCCTTCACCATAAAAGACATCAAGCTGTTCCTTTGTTACGCTGTAGGGAGGAATAATCTCCTCCTGAAAGTCCTTAAGATCAAGATTACGCTGACCCTTTTTCTTTTTGCTTCTCCTTGAAGGAATGACATCTTCAGAATTCGGTTCCAGGGCTGATTCGTCACAGGCTATTTCAGCCTCATCAAAGAATGAGTACTGACCTTCTATGGAGCTTAAGGTCTCAGTGTGCCTTCCGAATCTGTAGCTGTTGGCGATGCGCACCTGTTCGATAAGCTTTTCGATGTTTGAGTTTAAAGCGTCGAGCTGACCCTGCATCATCAATACAAGAGTAATCAGTTCTTCCTTGCTGCAGTTATTCAGTTCCTCAAGGGTATGCTTGTTTGCCATTTATTCGTTCCTCCATCTTCATCTATTATAGCAGAAGATGGCTGAAATAGCGAATTTATGTGCAGCCGTCATTCGTCATTCTGCCTATTGATGCGAGGATGTATAAGGTCCATAAGCATAAGGAAATATAGAGTTTTCAAGGTTCAGAAATATGTTTTTTAAATCATTATTAGCGACTGTAATCGCTATATATATGGATATAAAACAGGGTTGGAGTCGAACCTTAGGAGGCCGGAAAACCGTTAAAAAAATTCTCTGTTTTGCACAAAATCAGCAGACTTTCCTAGGTGTAACCTCCTTTATTTTGGGATCCAGAGGATTCAGACCGAGCATCAGATAATTGAACTGATCCTCAGTAAGCTCTGCAGCCTCATGAATGGTGCGAGGCCAGGAAAGGGCCCCATTCTCAAACCTTTTATATAGGAGCAGGAATCCGTTTCCCATCCATAGAAGCCCCTTTATACGATCTGACTTTCTTCCGCAGAAGAGAAACAAGGTTCCTTTTTCAAACGGGTTCTGGTTATATTTATCTCCGATAATCATGGCGAGACCGTCGATTCCTTTTCTGAGATCGACAGCGCCACAGGCCAATACTACACGCCGAATCCCGGCAGCATCATCAAGCATTAAGTACCTCCTTTAAGATACGATGAAGGAATACTTCCGATATATCTTCCGAAAGTTCTATCCTTGTCTTACCAAAGCTGATAACAGCTGTTGCATGTGTGGGTTTAGTCGACATCTTTGCAGTGGGTAATGATACTTCGGCAAAAGTGATTGCAGTAGTTTCCTGATTAGTGATTGCTGGTGAAAGCCTCTGATAAGCTTCTGAACGCACCTTACGTTGCCAATAATAAAACTGGTCTTTTGAAATGTTGTTATCGAATAACCAGTCTTTTAAAAGCTGAGTGGAAGGTCTTTCATTACTGGCTTGAACAATTTTTGCCCACTGGGTAAGTCTTACTTCATATGTGGATTTATCCATCATTTTGCCTCCTTGATAAAAAGTTTTTCGAGTTTTTTACTTTTTTTCAAGTTTGACACATTTTACATAGTATTTCTAGGCGTATGATTTTACGCTTCCGGTTTTCCTACAAAATTATTTAGTAGAAAACCTACATTTTTATATTGACATTTGCAGGCAGTAAGTCTTTGTGAATCTAACTTCGTTTTTCCAGGCAATTACGCAGACAAGCAATCAGTTTCGAGTAGCATACTGATTCCTCGCTTTTCAACCCATCAAGCAGATTCTTTATTCGATCGCTAAGATCCTCATCGGTTTGAAATCCACTCTTTATAACCAAATTTGTAAGCACCTTCGCTTTATCAGAAATGGTTTTTAGTTGCTCCACCAGTTCTTCACCGTTTTCTTTCTCCAAGTATCCCATTTCCATCAAATATTTTACCCTCTCAAGCATGCATAGTTTATGCTCTCGAATAATGTATGAAACCCTAATATCATATAAAAGCGTGTCAAAGACTTCCGAATTGTTCGCTATTTCATCGTAACAGGCTATTCCAAAAACTCCGCCTTCTTTGCCTATAAATCTCATATATTCCTTCGTGGGATTTTCTCCCGTCAAGTATACTTCCAACTGTTCAATAATCCTTTGAACATCCAATTCATATGGTTTATTGGACGGATAGAATTCAATTAAGAAAATACGATCTGCTCTGCCCTTTTCCGAATGACAAAAAGCCTCTAAAAAAATGCTTTCCTCAACCTCTATGCGTTTAGGCTTTCCTCCCACAAAAAAGATCATATACAATATCTCTTTACTGCGGTCATATCCATAAACCAGTCCTTCATGGTAATGGTCTATACTATTATACGCCTCAAGCCCTGGAATATATCTTTCATTCAACCAAAACTCCACATACCTATTCTTATTTATATTGGCCTCAATGAATTTTATAAGGTCGCCTCCAAATTCCGTCATTATGGAATAATATTCGTCTGAAAATCGCAAAAGCGGATTTATGGAATAATGTTTGCTGTCTCTCATTATTCCCGTATACTTTAAAACTGACTTATCAGCTATATCCAGGCGATAGTTAAGGAAATTGTTGAACATCCATTTATAATACTGACGCTCTGCCATGGAAAAGTACAAACCGATTACATATCCGGATTGACCTTGCCTAAGCGTCATATCGCGTTTAACAAGTTCCATCCATTTTCCCTCTGACTTGGCTAATGATAAAACTGCCACACTTTTATTGACTTCCAACTTCAACCAAATAGGAAATTGTTCTCCATCTGAAGAAAACGTCACGGTTTTTGTACTGTCTTCGGCTCTCGCCATAAGCATGCCTCCGCAAAAATTCGTAAACGCGGCAATATGTTCGGTGAAATCTCCATACTCATCTTTTAATTCGTCAAAAAAGATACCAGCAGAATCCCATTTGTTAGTATCCTGCTGATAGTCTATTCGAAGAATCAGGCAATCTCCTTCTCTCGCCTCTCTATAAACTCTTTTAATGTGTTTAGGCGCATAAAAGGGTTCTTCAATCCTGATATCACTGTCGGAAAGACTTATTTGAGATTTTCCGCTGTCAACCATCCAGCTATCGTCAAATTTATCAGATACTTCTCCTCGAAAAATCAACGCTCCTGCTCGGTGTTCATTATTTGATATCATATCTACAAATGCAAACTCTGGGAAAGCTCTTATAATAGGCTTTCCGGATAAAGGCAATATTTTGGTCTGATTTTCGCTCATTAATTCATTTCCTCCCATAACACGCTCACTCCAATACATTATTCAATTCAGGTTATTCACATTTGCCCGTGGAGTACCTTTTGTATAAAAGATGCCTTCCCTGCCGTATATTTATCTCTATCATCCTTATATTTGGCCTTCAAAGAATTCTTTAGCTTAACATAGTCATTTCTCAATTGCTCTGACTCCAAAAGCTTATTGCGAAATTCTATGTGATTAATCCAGCTTTGTTTTCCGTATTCTTCGATATGAATATGATGTGTAATATATTCGCCGTCGTATTTTACAAATATCTTACGTTTCTCTTCTCCGCGGTCGGACAAATAAACATATTCTTTTTCCATAATAGATATTATTTCATTTATATTGTCAAAATTAATTGTTCCAACCGCGATATCAATAATAGGCTTGGCAATCAAGTTGGGAACAGACGTGCTCCCAACATGTTCAATTGCAACATAATATCCTGCCAATAATTCCATCAATATTCTCTTTTCTGAAGCAAACAACCGGTCATACTTTTCTTTGTCTACCGATTCCAAACATACCTTCTGTTTTTTTACACCAAGCATTTTTACAAAACTCCCTATACTAGTTCATGCAAAAAGTCTCGAAAGTAGGCCTTCTGCATAATGATTTAAAAGCAACGTCTGTGATAACGAAATTTGATACATACAAGATAATCGCAACACATTACGTACAGAAATCTCCTTAATTATATTAGCCATGTGCCATAGTCTCTTAAATTCTGATGCATTCATATGGCTTGTCTTGATAGGTACTATAAAATAGGCTTCTATAGTTTTCCCAAGATCTGGGCTTCAATTCGGTTCCCGCGTATTGAGCCTCAATAATTTTTCTTGCCTGTATATAGTACTCTAAGTCTTTAGCTGCCTCTACTCTTTGCTCTTCATGTTCTATAACATAATTTTGCATAACTTGGTAAATCGGCATCCTGTTGATATACGGCGCAAGTTCGGTAATTCCCTCCTTGAAAATATCAAGTTCGTCCAAACCGACAATGTATAAATAGTTTGTTGAGAAGCCATGTTTTTTAGCCTTATCAAGTACGCCCTTAATACCATTCATATCCAAGCTGGCTTTTTCTTTTCTCATACGCTTTTCTCTGTCGCTAAAGCATTCAACCGTAAGCGATAAGGAAAAATAGTCCAAATTCTTTTGGAGGTAATCCATTGCATCATCTGACCTGATTTGAGAGCCTATATAACGAATTCTTTTATTAAATCCGAATTCCTTAAAAACATTGTTTACCATAACCAAATGCTCTACCAAGTCCTTTTCATCTTTAAAACAGCCTGTGCAGACGGTTACTCTCAGCAAATGTTCCAAGTCTTTAACATCATTTTCCTTCAAAAATCGAACAAGAAAATCGTGGACTTTCTTTTCATCACTCATATCAATCCGATCGTCGGGATCCAAATTGTACGTTCCGCAAAACGTACATCCGTGGCACATACTACGCATATTCGAATTTAAGGTTAAGGCAGTCTTGTTCCTGCGAAAATATGTCGTATCACATGTATCCTTTTCAATATCCACAATCCGACCAACCAATTGACCGTTAAAAAAAAGTCTTCTTTCGGCATCAACCGTGAAAGGCGATTCAAATGTATTTACACATACTGCGAAATAATACACTTCTTCGCTACCCAGCATTTTAAGTCTGAACCTTATACGCTTATCTTCAATATCCATCATGATTCCGTAACGATTAAGTGCAATCATCAGTGTGTCCATAATCGGAACAGAATATTTTTGGCTCAATTCATTTATTCTATCCATCGTAACTGTCTCTAAACTCATATTTTCCTTTACACTCCTTCTGACTAATTGACACACAAACACTTCTGACTAAGTGTTTCCAAATTAATCTCCTTGCCGTCCTCATAAATATAGATATCGCCATTGGAACATATCGTTGCTATAAACAAGATACCCAGGATAGTCGATCCACACATAGAACTGTAAAGTCTTACTCCATGCTCTTGATCGGGTAACAAATTTTTAATAATTCCTGGAACAAAGTACTGCGCAACGTGCGTCAATGTTCCGTCCTGATTCACAAAATGGAAGCCATCATGTAAAGTGTTTCTATAGTCCGAAATCTCTTTTAAGCAATTACAGATTTCATCCTTATAGATGTTCTTATGGTTAAATTTGGTATTAGGACGCAAGTCAAGGTGACTTGTCTCGTCAAATACTTCCGAATCGTATACAACGATACCTAATCCAGTAAACCCTTCTCCCGGATCTTTTTGAATTTCTTTTAATACCTTATACATTTGTTCTAAAATAGTCATTTTTCCACCTGATATTTAGTTACTAAATAATCTTTTCCTTCCTTTTTATTTTGTTGCTACTTAGGTTGTTTGTAGCTTATTGCAACTATTCAAACAATCTTTCACAAGCTTCATCCAATTCATTCTGCCTGTAAATATTTTCCTTAAGTTTATCTATATTGTTTTTATAGATGGGGTTATAAAGAATTTCATTCATCTTTTCCTTTATGTGCTCCTTATTTATAGATTTACTTTGTCCCTCCTTCCCTCTCTTTCTGGGGATTTGTAGCATGAAATCTCTTATTCCTATTTGATAGTAATGCACTCTTGCCGCATTGCCCCTTTGATCATATATACAAGGCAAAACCAACATCGGAACTCCTAAATTTACACTTTCTTTTACCGTTCCGTATCCCCCATGTGTTATAACCATATCGACCTGTTTTAAAATCGATATCTGAGGTGCAAATTTATAAACCGTGACATTGGAAGGCAACGTTATTGAACTGATGTCAATACTGCTTCCCAAACTTACAATCAGTTTCCATCTTGGTTCTTCCCGTAATACTTCTATTAGTTGAAAAACAAATTCATTTATATTTTTGTATCTATGGTTCATCGTACCGAATGAGCAGTATATAAGTTTTTCGTCCTTTGACTTACTTATCGGTTCATAGCTCTCCGAATCGGTTCTTATGTCCACACCCAAAAAGTTCAAGTTTTCTCTTTCGTCGAACTCTAAAAAGCACGTCCCCAAAATCAGAATCGGGAAATTTGGAAAAAAGCCATCAATTCCAAATCTTTGCTTAATGCCTTTCTTTTTACACATTTTTCTCATACAATTCCATGGATATAAGCATCTTTCCTTAAATACGGATACATTCAGTCCTTTTCTTTTAAGCCTTGCAACCCACAATTTCAAATTTTGAATTTGTCCCCAAAAACCTCTTTTAGGTATGTAATCCGTCGTAATTGGTGGGGAATATCTGTTAAAAAAAGGTATTCCGCAACATAGGCTAAAAAGATAAATACTTGCGTTACTCTCCAACGCCGGTTTCAAATACAAATGAAACCTTGAAATGCCCATAAGTATATACTTAGGCTCAAACTCCAATAATTTATCATGTACTTCTTGATGAAGTTTCAGATACAATTCCTTCATCTCAGAAAATTTTTTCTTTTTCTGCATGTCTTCAATGATGTCATTTGAAAAAGAAAGGATAGGAGTAAAATCAAATCCCTCAGCTTCCACTGCGCCTTTTAAAGATATATCCCCCATCAGCAGAAGCGTATGTTTTTTTTCTTTAAGCCTTTTCATAAACGGAATCATTGGCAAAAAGTGACTTATAAACGGATTTAAACAAATCAATATTTTAGCGCTCATTTTTACCTTCCTTTAAAACCTTCCAAATATTGAAATATATCACTCAGAACAGTAATTTTAGGTACATCTTCAGGTGCTTTGTTTTCGCTTGTTCTGTCCAGCAATAACGCATTCCATCCTGCACGTATTGCACCTTTGTAATCTGAGTCTGGCGAATCGCCTACATGAAGGACTTCATTCTCCTTACACTTTATTTCACCTATGGCATGTTCAAAAATGGCTCTGTCCGGCTTTGCATACCCGACATCGCATGAATATATTTCTCTTTCAAAAAAAGTATCCAGCCCATATGTATTCATGGTGTAAGGATTGAAAAAGGATTTATTTGACAGTACCATCATCCTGATGCCGGCCGACTTTAATTGTTGCAGGACTTCTCCGACATCATCCCAAACATCCTCAGGCTTTTGTTCTTTTACGTATCCATCGACAATGTCGACAACAACTTTCCTTTCGCTGTTCGTTTTTGTGCAAAACTCGTCAATGGAAATACGATTGGTCAAAAAATGATATCTATAGGCCATTGCGAATGTTAGGGCATTAACTTTTGCTTCTTTTTTCAGAAAATCGTATAATCCTAATCCATTGGAAGTTTTTAATAATGTATTGCCAACATCAAAGCTCACCACCTTTATCATCATTGTTTACCCCGAATACTTTTTTGCCAAATTTTCAACTTCACCGACATCAAACTCTTTATTGCTTTCCTTCAAATACTCACAACCCTTCATCAAAATTCCATATCTTGAATTACCATTCACGCTCATCTTTTCTACATCACCGACTGAATGAATACTTCTGTTGCAATATCCAAGCACCGACACTTTTCTTTCCCCTAATCGGTCAAATAGTAATGCTTTAATGCTCGATTCGTATCCGTGATAGCAAAATACCATCGGAGAGTTTTTCGTGAAAATTTTGTTGAATGCCTCTTCATCCATAGCATGAGGGTAATTATTGGGACTTCCCAAAACCGTAAGCTCAATTACAGCTATGTGTCTTACGTTTATATTAGGTATGTGTAAACTTAAAATATGTATGGCTTCCTTACATTCCCTGGCACAATAATCTCCTGCAGAAACCAGCAACAAATCAATGTTTCCCGAGTCATCTCGAATATAATCTTGTACTACAACACCATCATTTATTGCTTTTTGGGCTTCTTCCAAGCTCAAATATTGTTGCATTGACTGCTTTGTGCTTTCAATTGCATTTATCTGATTCTCCGACTCCAAACATTCCTTTAGGCACACCAATGTTGAGTTGGCATCAATCGGCAAATACACGCGAACGAAATCATACTGCATCGTCACAAGATAATCTATAAAAGCGGGATTCTGATGCGAAAACGTATTTGCTTCCCAAACACTTGTCAAAAGGTACGTATGTGATGCCCTCTTTTTTCTCCATTCAATCTTGTTCGATTGATAAATCCATTTCGCATATTGATTGACCATGCTGATGATTACCGGCATAAAGGCTTCATAACCAATCATTAATGCATTCCTGCCTGAAGCAATATACCCTTGCATCCACGCCTGACATATATTCTCATTGAGAACTTCCCAAACGCATTTTGCATTTATTTCATCACAATATTCTTTAAGTTCACCCAAAAAATTGGATTTCAGTTCATCCGGAGACACAATAATGAATCTTTCTCTGTTTAATTTAATTAAGTCTTTAAGGAATTTGCTTATTCCTAAAATATTGCTGTACTTATCGTTTTTTTCTCTTTGCTTAATTTCGTATTCTTCAATTTTAGGGAAAGCAAGTGGGCGCCTTTCATAATATGAAAGCGAATTACCGATTTTGTATTCCTCTTCAGGAAGAATGTCTTTTACGCATTGCTTCGGTTCACCATTATCCTCAAATAATTCTTCAGGGACATAGCTCTTTAGCCATTGTTGCAAATATATCGCGCGCTCTTCCGCAGACATTTTGCTTAACGGATTCTTATGAGAATCAGACCTTCCCTGTATTCTAACAGATTCTGTATCAGGCGCGGAATAACCTTTAGCATTCTTTAATACAATTACAGGCCAGCGCGGTTTATCAACAGTTCCCGATTGAAATATACTTTCTGCCCAGTTCAATGCATCAATCATTTCTTCATGATTGAGTCCCACTATTCTTGCCTCATAATTCATCGATTCAAAATATTGAATTATTTGTTCGTCCGAATACCAAGACAACATCGATCTATCACTCATCCTGTAACCATTCATATGAATGATAGGTAATACCTTTCCTTCAGACCCATCAAAATAGATTTGCGTTCTCCATGTGGATGCGATGGTTCCTGTTTCAAATTCTCCGTCTCCGATAACACACACATGGAGCAGGTTTTCATCACCCATTATCGTTCCGAATGCTACCGGCAAAGAATATCCCAGTTCCCCACCGTCATATACGGTTCCCGGGAAAAACGGATTATTTTCCGTCCTGACTTTGGAAATGCAATCCTGCACCTTATCTATATCCAAATTTAATTTTTCGTCTTTTAAATCGTAATATTTGTGAAGTGTTCCTTCTAACAGCAAATTTGCGAAAAGAGCATTTCCCGCATGTCCCGGGCCGATTGTGAGTTGCACTCTCCGGCGATAATTCTTTATGAAATAATTCAGATGCGCAACAATAAAATTCACTCCCGGCGCTGTTCCCCAATGTCCTGACGCAAATTGCTTAACATCCTCAACGGAAATATCTCTTTTTAAAAAGATATTACTTTTTAAAAACATAAACGCTACAGTCAAATAATTTGCTGCTCTCCAATATGCATCTATCTTGTTTACATCTTCTTTTATTATTTTCATTTATTGTACTTCCCTATTGAACATTTCATTAAACGCCACATTTTTTTTCATAGCATCGCCAATGGTCACTTTTTCAACAACCGCGCCATCCCGAATTATGATTACTTCGTCACAGTTAAGTATTGAAGAAAGCCTGTGAGATATCACAATCACCTTCATAAACTGCGCCAAATCTTTTACTGCCTTGACCACCATTTTCTCATTCTCCGAATCGAGGGCGGAGGTTGCCTCGTCAAATATCAACACCTTAGGTTTCATTAACACTGTTCTGGCAATTGCCAAACGTTGCCTTTGCCCACCGGACAACTTTATTCCGTTTTCTCCGATAACCGTGTCATATTTTTCTTCCAAACTTTGTATGAAGTCATAGATATTTGCCAGCCTGCAAGCTTCATCTATTTCCCGCATTGACGCTTTCGGATCTGCTATCAGCAAATTATCCAGAATAGATAAATTAAAAAATTGAGGATCCTGCATGACTATATTGATATAGTGGTGCTTAATACTATTCGGAACTTTTCGTAAATCTATATTGTTAATTCTTATTTCCCCGTCGGTTGGATTATATAGTCCTACCAAGGTCTTTACCAATGTAGTTTTTCCCGAACCGCTTTTTCCCACAATCGCATACGATTTTCCCTCTTCTAAGGTAAAAGAAACTTTGCTAAGCACATACCTTTTTGCTTTTGAATATTGAAACCACAAATTTTTAACTTCAATGTTTCCGATTAAATCATCAATAGCTATCTGTTCATTAATGCAGTCTTCATTATTTATGTATTGCAAAGTAAAAATAACCTTTTCAATCTGTGGCACCTGAGCGCGCAAACCGACAACTGAATTCAGTATTGTTTGAATGTTTGAATATAACTGCTCATAATAGTTCATAAATATCAGCATTACAGGCACAGTCATTAATTCGTATTTAACAAGAACACCTCCGAAAAAGAAAAGATTCATTCTCGTTATAAAGAAGAGATTAAATGCCATTAATGCCCCGTGTAAAAAAGTGTATTGCGCACTTTTCATTTTAGATTTTGCCAGTCGGTACCACTTTTCGCTCAGCATCTCTGTCTCACGGTCTTCAATACTGTTAATCTTTATTTCTTTCCAGTTTTGGAACGCATCGTGCATCATTGAATCAAACTCACTTTGATCAGCACGGTATTTTTTTGAAATAGTCTCAATTTTTACACCTAATACTTTAGTGATAAAAAACGAGATTAAAATCATAACGATTCCAAATATGGTTAAATATACATTTAAGAAAAACAAAATACCTATTACGCACAAAGAAAAGACCGCTGAATAAAATAACTTCATGCAATGGTCAAGATAAAACCTGCATACTACCTCCACGTCATCCTCGGCGCGCATTCGCAGTTCACCGATGCTCTCCTGCTCAAAGGTTTCAAAATCCATGTTGCCATATATTTCAAACATCTTCTTTTTCAGGCTGACGCGCAAACCGTTAACATACTTTGTCTCAATATATTTTCCTGCCGAAACTGCCAGCGTCTGAAATACAAACAAAACAACATATCCACCGATTACATAAGCCATATTACTGATATTACGTGCCGATATTACCGAATCAATATAGTATCGATAAATAAGTGGCGAGAAAAGCGAGAGTATCATCGTCACCAATCTGATTAAAGTTATAGCTACTACCATTTTCTTGTTTGGGAAAATGTGTTTTTTTAATTTTTTAAAGTATTTCACATGCCTAATGCTATCCATTGAGTATCTTTATCCTCTCATCAAAAGTTCGTTGCTCTGCTCTCTGAAAAGATTTTTGTACGTTTCACATGACTTCATCAACGCATCATGAGAATCACACGCAACTATCTTCCCGTTTTCCAAAACAGCAATCCTATCACATCGCATAATTGTCGAGAATCTATGTGCAATGACAATCAGAGTATTTTCTCTGTAAAGTTCATCCCAAGCATTAATAATACTGTCCTCGGTCTTGCCATCTATTGCTGATGTTGATTCGTCAAAAATCATAATGGGCGCTCTTTTTAAATACGCCCTGGCTAAAGCTAGTCTCTGATATTGACCGCCCGATAAGGACATTCCCGAAATTGACAACTGAGTATTCAATCCTTCCGGCAATTGTTCTATTACTTTATCCATTTCCACTTGCTTTAGCGCATTCCATATATCTTGGTCATATTCATCGCTGTCAAAAAAAACCAAATTGTACCTTATTGAACCATCAAAAATAGTCACCTTCTGATTAACTATACCTATCTGCTTTCTTAATTCATGAACATCCACATCCGAGATGTTTTTCCCGTCAATCAATATCTCGCCACTGTCAACGTCATATAATCGGCATATTAATTCGGCAACCGTGCTCTTTCCTTCACCGCTCCTGCCTACCAAAGCTATTTTTTCTCCAGCTTTAATATGCAGATTTGCTTTGCTAAGAACCTCCGTTTCATCGTTATAACCAAATGAAACATCTTTAAATACTATTTCGCCACTGTTTATACTAAATTTTTCTTGTTCCACTTCAGACTCCCGGGCATCAACCTCAATAAGCCTGTCTATTGAAACCACTTTCTTGGAAACGCGAAAAATTCTCACATAAATTCTGTCCATCATTAACATCATGCGATTATAATAATCAATACATGCTACCAATCCCCCCAGCGTAACTATATCTTTAATAATAAAAATCGCCGCCAAAGAATACATCATTAATGTTGCCAAAAGCTTTACGGCATCATTAATGCGTTCTGCGATTATTTCTTTTTGGGCAATCTTTTCGTAGGACTTCACCACTTCATTTTCTATTTTCATGTACTTGTCAAAGCACCTGTTAACAGAAACCATCAGCATCAAATCTCTGATTCCGTTAAGAACCTCAAAAAGCCAGTTTGAATTTTTTGCAGTCGTTTTTGTCAGAGTTTGATACAAGGGCACCAATTTTCTTTCGAACACTTTTGACACAGCAAAAGACACTGCGGACATTCCCAATACAACCACCGCCAATGTCACGTTAATATATGCAATGATGCCGAAACACATAAGAAAATCCAAGACCGCAGACATTCCGTAGATAATGTCGTGGTAAACAAAACTTAAGGGTTCTTCCGCATCTTTGTTTACACGAGAAATGATATCTCCTGAATTCAAATGCGATAATTCTTTGCTTTTATAAGTTAATACTTTGTGAAAAACACTCCTCTTGATATCAAACGAAAAATCGTTTCCTAGTTTTACAACAGTCATATCAAGCCGATAGTGCAACACTTGATTAATCAAATATATAACCAAATAAATCAGTACTATCTTGAAGAAAGTTGAGATATCTTTATCGTAAAACAATGCATCTATCAGTTTTCCGAACAAGAACGGATAAAATGCAACAATCGCGGTAGTCACCATCACAATCAAGAAAACCGTTATAAACTTTAATTTGTATTTACCTGCAAATTTGATTATATAACTTATTCGCTTTTTCAACTCGTTTCTCCTTGCAAAATCTCAATTATTTTCTGTGCTATTTGTTCCAACTTCGTAATCAAAGTATTCGCATCCTCATGATGTCTGTATGTCATGAAATACATAAATTTCGATAAGTTTTTCCATTCTTTCGCTATCGTCCTAAACATTGAATATTTTTCCGTATCCGCACTAAAAATCTCTGCACACATGTAGAAGTACGGAACTATTTTGGACAATATGTTATAGTAGTATCCTTTATAGAAATATTTAAAATCCGATTCGCTCTCTTCGTACTTCTTTTTAACATCCGCTATCATTTCATCGATAAATCCAAAATTCAATCTAGATTCTAAGTCATCTGCGGGCTTTTGCCGTAAATCATTTGCATAGCCGCTTCCATCAATAAAATAAACCGTTTTTCTTTTGTAACAACTGTCCTTTACGGCTGATTCCATTTCAGCAAACGGGAGCGAATACGTGAAGTTTCTCTCAGAATCAATAACCTCAAGCATCTTGTTTTCATAGTCTATTTCTTTTATTAATAAGAAATGCTTGTTATGCATGGTTCCGTAAAAATCACTCTTCTTTAAATAAAACTCGTCCACAGTACATACCAAAAACGTAGTATTGTTATCTACGGTTTCTAAAAAGTTTGAAAAATCACATTTACTTGCATCATACTTATCAATCTTCAAACGGTAATTCTCTCTTAAATAGTCAAAAAAAGAATTGTCTATTTCCAAAATCTCGCCTTGAGAAGTTTCTATCCCTACCGGTTGGTATCCCCACGGATTACTATTTGCTTTGTTTTTGACATCTTCTATTGAAATCTCTCTGTATTTAAGATTCCCTCGTGCAAAATACAGCATTGCTCCATTGGTTTCGCCTTCCCGATTCAGGTGATTGATAATACTATAAAAGTAGCTTCCAACACAATTACTCAATAAAATAGATGGTATCGATATCATTCTTGTATCTCGCAATCTTTCTTTTTATTTTTTCAACAACTTCATAGGGTACAACTGTATCGGAATCCGGTGTCGATAACGGCGCATGATTAGGTTTTCCGTGGTAGTCACTTCCACCGCTTGTCAAAAAGCACAATTCTTGCGCATACCCTCTGAGCATATTTCTATATTCTTCAGATTGGTCCGGATGATTAATCTCTATTCCGTCCAAGCCCATTCTTTTTAATTGCAAAAGAAGAGTTTTTAGGTCTTCCTTGTTTAATCCCAGAAACAAAGGGTGTGCCAATATAGCTACTCCGCCTGCTCTGTGTATCGCTTCAAAGCACTTCTCGGGATTCGGAAATTCACTTTTCCACTCAGAATAGATGTTGCCAAAAAAGAGCTTTCCCTCATCAACGGACGAAATCACATTAAGTTCCACCATGTACTTTATCAAACCACTTAATGACGAAATCTTTCTTTTCTTAATCTCTGTCATATTGATTTCAATTCCGTTCTTACTCAGTGTTCGAAAAGATTGAGCCAGTAGTCTTTTCTTCTTATTACATGTTTTTACAAGAATGTGATTAAATTCTTCATTTCCATAGTCGACAAACAACCCCAAAACATGCATAATCGGTTCAAAAGAAACTGATACTTCCACGCCTGGTATTAATTTGATTCCGTAATCGTTGTCTTCGTTTAATACGTCCTTTATGCCTTGCAATGTATCGTGATCTGTTATTGCAACGGCAAAAAGCCCATTTTCCCGCGCCATTTTTACGAGTTCAATCGGCGGGGTGTTTCCGTCCGATGCGGTTGTATGTGTATGTAAATCTGCTATTTTGTTATTATTTCCCATTCAAACCCTCCAGTGTTATTACTGATTAAAAAGAATGCACTGCCTGAATAATCGCATCGGCGTCATATCCGTAATAATGCGCAATTTCTTTGCCTGTTCCCAATACCGAAAACTCATCCGGAATCCCCATTTTGATTATTCTGCATATTCGTTCTTCTTCCGCAACCGTTGCAGCCACCAAAGTTCCCAGTCCGCCGGCGGTATTGTGATCTTCCGCAATAATAATTGTTTTCGTATCGGCAGCTTGTAAAACAGCTTCTCTGTCTAACGGTTTGATTGTGTACATATCAATTACTTTAATAAAAATGTTTTCTTTCTCTAATTCCTCAGCAGCCACCAGTGCTTGTGCGACGCATCGTCCCGTAGCAATCACCGCAGCGTCTTTACCGTCATGCAACACTTTTGCTCTTCCAATGACAAATTCCTCTTCAGGCGGGTATAAGACGGTTCTGTCCGTTTGCGGAAGCCTCAAATATACCGGCTTTGGATAATCTACCAGTTCTTCAACAATTTTTATAAACTGATTCATGTCACTGGGAGAAATGACCTCCATATTAGGTATGCTGTTAAAGATTGCGAAATCACAAATCAAATTATGTGTAGGGCCACCTCCGCTGACGGTGCCTGCCGCAGTACTTATTAATTTGACCGGAACATCATTGTATGCTATATCGGTATAAATCTGATCCAATGCTCTCAACGGCATGAAAGGAGCCATTGCAGCCACATACGGAATTTTTCCGGATAGTGCTAATCCCGCCGCAACACCTATTATGTTTTGCTCGGCAATTCCAACATCTATAATGCGGTCCGGATATTCAGTCATTGCTTTTCTCAGTATGCCTTGTTCCATTAAGGCATCTGATGCAACAAAGCACACCCTCGAATCAGATTTAATCAGTTCCAACATCTTCTTGAAAAAAACACCTTTTATATTTTGTTGGCGAACCAATATTCCTTTGTTATATGTTTTCACTACACTTCACTTCCCCATATCGATGCTTATCTATAGACACAATCGCTTCATTATACATTTTGTCGTCCATGCTTCCATAATGCCAAGCAGGACCTTCCATAAAATCAACGTTCTGTCCTTTTTTCGTTTTCGAAATAATTGCAATCGGTTTTGATTCCTTACTAAAATCCACTTCAGGCAGCGAATCAAAGGCCCGTACAATCTCATGCATATCCGCTCCGTTAATTTGTGTCACTCCCCAGCCAAATGCCTCAAACGCCTTTTCCCAATCAAGGACAATATTGTCTCCATAGCGAAAAGCGGAAGTACATTGGTTAAAATCCACTATGCAAACCAAATTAGAGAGTTTATGGGAACCAGCATACATAATTGCCTCCCAGTTCGATCCCTCTTGCATCTCGCCGTCCCCCGTCAGGCAATACACTCTCGATGTCGTATTATTGCTTCTATTTGCCAATGCCATGCCCACACTCACAGAAAGACCATGTCCCAACGAACCGGTGGAAACCTCAAATCCTTTGTTCTTTTTCCTGTTGGGATGCTGTCCAAACGAACTGCCCAGCTTGTTATAATCTCCAAACACCTGTTCCCAAGTATATAAACCCAAATCGCAGAAAACAACATATAGCATAACTCCGCAATGCCCCTTGCTAAGAACAAATTTATCTCTGCTTTCATCTGCCAAATTTGAAATGTCGCAGTTTAAAAACCTATAAAACAAAGCAACAACAATATCAACGGAAGAAAGCATACCTCCAATATGTATAACACCCATTGAATTTGCCAAATGACACAATTTCTTTCTGATATCAACCGCCTTATCCATCAGATCTTCTACATCCAATAATTGCGAATTCATTTATAACCCTGACTCCTTTTCTTTCAGTCCTCTCCCATTGGTTTTTATACATCCTTCCCTTTGCCTTTTCGAAGGCCAAAGGAAATTCCAGTTGCATCAGCAAATTGTTTTGCATTATCAAAAACTCTTTTTTGTATCAAGCAGTACCTTTATCAGTTACATAAAGCTTTTATTAAGAAGATATAGCTTTCTAATTCTCTTTATACTTAAACACTAAGTCCGCCAGCTTATTGATAGTATTTACATTTTCAATTTCAAAATCATCATCCAAAACTTTAATGTCAAATCCATTCTCAATTTCTACAATAAGCATTACAAATTCAATCGAATCCAGCCTCTCCGAAATGTCTTCGTCATAGGTGGATGGACATTCCTTCTTTTCCTCTAACACCTCACTTAATATTTCCAAAATCTTTTCACACGCTTCATTCCTGTTCATTTAATATCCTCTCCTCCTTACTGTGCTTGTATAATACGCTTACGTATCTTCTATAAAGGTTTCTGATTCTTCTGTCATATTCATAAATAATATTCTTATCTACGTGTTGTTCCAGCTCATCACTTATCCCATGTTCTTCAAATAAACGAATTGCCTCCATAAAAAATTCATACAAATAGTGATTTCGTTCTTTCCAAACTTCTTTCACTTCATCAAAATAAACTTTGAGTTTTTCTTCATATAATTGAGGTTCTGCCTTTTCGTAATGGAATCTGTCAATTGCAATTTGGCTGTCCAAATCTATTAAATCTTTTGTATGAATCTTCTTATATACATAGTCATGGAATATTCCTATTTCCGGATTTACAAATTTGTAATTGCGAATGTCGGAATCAAAGTGGAACTCTTTAACCAGGCCGTCTTCCATCAACATTTTCTTTAGTCTCGACTGAGGCATAATAGTCATCCTGGATAGTATATGATAGCTGTTGTAGACCAAGCCGCTGTTATGCAAGAATTCTAAGTTTTCTTTAATTCTGTCGAAGTCACTGTACGGATTAAAGCAAATAAACCCATAATTAACATATATACGATGATTCAGCAAAAGCCTGATTGCCTTGTAATTATCCTCAACAGTTATTTTCTTATTGTACAAATCCAAATCTTTTTGGTTTCCGGATTCAACTCCGACAAAGTAGCACTCCACTCCAGCACGATAAGCCAAATCATAGTAATCATCGTCCATTCGTGTTACCACATTGGTTCTTGTATACATAACCAATCTGAATTTAAGATTTCTTTCTATTATTTCTTGAAATATTCTTTTTGCCCGATCCAATCCAACTCGGCCAGGGTCTTCAAATGTCGCATCCGTAAAATGAAATTTATTGACTCCGTATTTCTTCCACAGGTCTTCCATTTCATCAACGATATCAACGGAATCCCTCAGTCTTACACCGCATCCGGCAGTTGTATGCTCTCCGCAAAAAGTACATACTCCCAAACAGCCTCGACTTCCAGTTATATAGAAATATCGCTTTTTATTCTTTGTATTGTAATCTCTCTCAGGTCGCGGCAATCCATTTAAATCTTTAATATCTTCTCTTCGCTCATTTTTAATAATTTGACCATCTTCTCTGTAGGTGATTCCCTTACATCCGCGAAGGCTCTTATTATTGGCTATCCTGTCGGTCAAATCCCAAAAAGTAAGTTCACCTTCTCCTTTGCATATAGAATCAACCGCAGGCATTCTGGTCAAAATATCTTCCTCATACCCCATCACATGAGCTCCGCCCAAGACGATATGGCACTTGGGTGATATCTTTTTAACTTTTTCGCAGAATTCTTTTGTTAATTCTACGGTGTTGCAATATACGCTTATTCCGATAATGTCAGGAAATTCTTCATACTGATTCAGCACTTCATCCATCTGGCTTCTGCAAATTACTTGCAAATCACACGATACTCCTTTACTGACCAGATAGGCCTTAATATACGAAATACCCATATATTCTCTGATATCATCTACTGTTTCAACTAAAGCAAATAAGCTAACGCACACTCCCCACACCTTATAGCCACCTTTCTACTGTATTTGAAATATTGTCTCTCAAATTAGGACGATTATTACACCAAAACTCTGCTCCTATTCTGTTCTATTACAGATAGATACACTTTCACCTTTTCCCATCTTGGTCACCGTCGCAGAACTTATACTAAGTTCTGCGATTAAATCCTTCTTATACATGTTCTTGTCGATTAATATCTTCCATAATCCGTTATAAGATACTAACATATTACAGAAATATACCATAAAAACCCATCTTTGTCAAATTTTTCAGATAGTTTTCAGAATTTTGAGAATTTCGCTAATTGCAAATTAAAACCCTTTAATGCAGAAGATAATAAAACTGATGAAAAGAAAAAAATTAGCGAGTTGGAAAAGAAAGTTAAACAGTTTGAAATGGAGAATGATATTTTAAAGCAAGCGGCACTACTACTAGGGAAAAGGTAGACCTTATTATTTCTAATAGAGAGAAATACAGTATTAGTGCCATGTGCGAATTTTTAGAGGTCTCACGTAGTTTAGTATATTATCATTTAAATGATGTTGGGGTCTAAACTACATTTAAATTAAACCCATTATTCTTTAGCACCT
>ENA-UOOI01001531-UOOI01001531.1-fermentation-metagenome-genome-assembly--contig:-NODE-1531-length-23649-cov-3.646478_pt1 | contig 23649 bp, 24 predicted proteins | sample MGYA00245779_ERZ724027 | MGnify/ENA primary metagenome ERZ724027 (study PRJEB28704, sample SAMN03018318) | fermentation metagenome | biome: anthropogenic terrestrial biome; feature: soil; material...
AACCACGTGCGGGTTCAAGTCCCGCTGCCGGCATAATATTACCTCAAAATCCTGTTTGAAAGGACTTTGAGGTTTTTTTATAACTGAAAGGACATGGAAATAACTGACAGCCGGGCGGCTGAAAGCTGTTTCCATGCCCTTTTAATATACAGATTTGAGCACAAAAAAAGCAGATAGCGAGAATCGAACTCGTCTCTCCAGCTTGGGAAGCTAGCGTTCTACCGATGAACTATATCTGCGTAAGAATATTTTTCCTGACAGATTATAGTATAATGTCTCAGAGCGAAAAAATCAAGTAATATTTTCAAATTTTCTGTTTCAGCAACTTTTATTGTACAAGTTCCACAGATCTGAAATAAAACCTTTTGTCTTATGAATAACTTGTTTTAAGGGGTCATATACATACTTTAAGAGACAAAAGGGGGCAAGAGTAATGTGTAAGAGGTGGATAGGTTGAGAAAAGCGGAAATCATCAGGCTGTTTGCAAAGCCGATACGCAGTATTTTAGAACGGTTTGATAAGGATTTTGACGGAATTTATGAGATCAGGCTTCGGACCGGGGCGCCGCTTCAGATGATTTATGAAGGAAGAGACTGCTTTCTGAAGGAGAGCGGAGGAGAAACTTATCTTCCAAAAAATGCCTACAGGGTTACGACCGAGGATATATGCGAAACGATGGAGTACATAGGGGATTATTCACTTTACGCTTTTGAGGACGAGCTTAGGCAGGGCTTTTTGACGGTGCAGGGAGGGCACCGGGTAGGTGTCGCCGGACAGGTGATCGTGGAAGATGGAAAGATCAGAGGCGTCAGCCCGATTACTTGTGTAAATGTGCGTATTTCACATCAGATTATAGGATGTGGGGATGTACTTTTCCCTTACCTCTGGGATTGCACCGAATTCTGTCACACACTTATTATTTCAGCTCCCCGATGTGGGAAAACAACATTACTGCGGGATGTTGTAAGGCAGCTTTCAGATGGAAATGAGAGATTTCCGGGGATGACAGTCGGTGTGGTGGATGAGAGGTCTGAGATTGCAGGATGCTATCAGGGAGTGCCGCAGAATGATGTCGGAATCCGCACAGATGTGCTGGACGGGTGTCCGAAAGCAGAAGGTATGATGATGCTGATTCGTTCTATGTCACCGCAGGTGGTAGCAGTTGATGAGATCGGCACAGCAGCTGATATCCGGGCACTGGAATCGGTTTTAAACTGCGGATGTAAGGTACTGGCTACAATTCATGGAAACAACATCGATGATGTCAGGAAAAAGCCCCTATTGTCCTCTATGGTGGATGCACATGTATTTGAACGCTATGTGCTGCTTTCCAACCGAATGAGGGCGGGAACAGTACAAGCTGTATTTGACGGGAGAGGAACCTGTTTATTTGAAAGGGAGAGATTTGCATGTTGAGAGGAATAGCGATTGTACTCCTGGTAATATGCTGCGGGCTGCTTGGATTTGCGAAAAGCAGAGCAGAATCCGGGAGAATTAAGGAACTAAAGTCTTTGAGAAGAATGACATCTTTACTGACTGGCGCGATCAGTTTTGGGGCAGTCCCGCTGCCGGCTGCTCTTGCCTCAGTGGGGGGAAAAATGGAAAAACCATATAGGGATTTTCTTCAGAAGGTATCAGGAGAATTAAAAGACCTTCCGGGTCAGTCATTTACCGAGGTGTTTAACCGGAACGTGGATGAATATCTATGTGATTCTCATCTTCGCAGAGAAGACCGTGATTCACTGAAAGGTATGGGGGCAGACCTGGGATTTCTGGATAAACAGATGCAGCTTATGACGCTGAAGGCATATCAGGAAGAATTGGATGAAAAGATAAACGGACTGAACAGTGATCTGCCGACAAGAATGAAACTGTATCAGAGTCTCGGAATTATGGGAGGATTATTTTTTGCCATACTTCTGATTTAGCCAGAGCGGGAAAGGAGAACAGGTGGAGGTCGGAATTATCTTTAAAATCGGGGCAGTGGGAATTCTGGTTTCTGTATTAGGGCAGGTTCTAAAACACAGCGGCCGCGAAGATCAGGCATTTCTGACCAGCCTTGCAGGGCTGATTGTGGTGTTGTTCTGGCTGCTGCCTTATATATCTGATTTATTTGACACACTAAGAAAATTGTTCGTATTTTAGGAGGTGTCGCCTTGGACGTGATAAAAATAGCAGTATTGGGCATAGCCGGGATTATTTTATGCCTGATTGTAAAAGAGTTCCGCCCGGAATATGCAGCCTATATCTCTATGGCGACCGGCATCTGTATCCTGCTTTTGGCTACAGGAAAACTTCAGTATCTGCTTGACATGGTAAAAAAACTGGAAAAATATGCTCCGATTGATTCGACCTACCTATATACGATTTTTAAAATGATCGGAATCACATACGTCGGACAGTTTTCAGCCGGTTTATGTAAAGACGCGGGGTATTCTTCCGTCGCAGGACAGATTGAGATCTTTTGTAAATTGTCTATATTAGCCTTAAGCATGCCGATATTGATTTCACTGCTGGATACGATTCAGGGATTTCTCACATGAAAAAGAATATGATAACACTGATGCTGCTTATCCTGCTCCTGTTTCTGGGAGGACAAGCGGTCCGGGCAGACGGGGATGACGAGAATCAGACGGAAGTGGAAGATTCGCTGATGGATACCATGGATTTTGACTCTATTCAGGAAGCAGTGGATGAGATGCTTGAGGATAGTTCCGTTTCTTTTTATGATGCCGTCAAAGAGCTGATTAAAGGGGAACATCCGTTTTCGTATGAGAATATCAAGAATATGGTACTAACGCTGATACAGTCGAGCTGGGGGACGCAGAAGACCATATGGATCAATATACTGATTCTGGTACTTGCGTCAGCATTGTTTTCAAATTTTTCAGGGCTTTTCAGTGACGGGCAGCTGGGGGAGATGAGTTTCTATATCGTATTCCTGCTGGTGTTCGGACTTCTGATTAAGAATTTCACAACACTTAGCAGAGAGCTTGAAAATACCCTGAAAGGTGTTATTACTTTTATGCGTGCACTTACCCCCGCGTACTATCTTTCGATTGCAACTGCGACCGGCGCTAGCTCTGCGACGATGTTTTACCAGATTGTGCTCGTAATTATTGCGCTGGTGGAGAACGTACTGATCAAACTGGTACTGCCCGGAATTCATATCTATATTCTGATGTCGTTCGTTGACCAGCTGTCTAAAGAAGATATGATGGATTCCATGGCGGAATTACTGAAAAATGTCTTAAGCTGGACGATGAATACGATGCTTGGCATAGTGGTAGGACTGCAGGTGACCAGGAATCTGATATCACCGGCATTAGACTCTTTAAAAAGAACAACAATAGGTAAGACTGCAGGAGCGATTCCGGGAGTGGGAAATGCTATCAACTCCGTGACTGAGATGGTAATCGGATCGGCTGTGTTGGTTAAAAACTGCCTTGGGGTGGCGGCTGTGGTTATTTTATTTTTATGTGCACTGAAGCCGGTTTTGCACATCGCTGTCACCGGGCTGTCCTATAGGTTTCTGGCTGCATTTTCCGAGCCTGTTTCGGACGAGCGTATTGTAGAAGCCCTGAACGCTATGGGAGAAGGCTGTGGTCTGCTGCTGAAAGCATTATTTACGACAGAGGTGCTGTTCTTACTCACAATAGCTATTTTAGCGGGATCTTCCGGCGGTATATGATGAATAGGAGGAACGGAGATGGAAGCGATTTATGACTGGATGCGAAATCTGGCCTTCTTTTTTATCTTTATGACTGCCATTTTAAACTGTCTTCCCAGTAACCAATATCGAAAGTATGTACAGTTTTTCCTAGGCATAGTTCTGCTGATCCTTTTATCCAAGCCTCTTCTCAAACTGGTGAATCTGGATTCAGTTTTAGATGACAAGCTAAGTTCGGAAACTCTTGAACAGGAATTAAAAAGCAGCCGGAATTCCGCATATTCCGTGGAGGGGGTGCAGGAGGGACTTCTGGAGGATGCCTACGCAAAAGAAATAGAAGGACAAATCAGTGACATGTTCAAAGAACAGGAGATTCAGGTGGACGAGATTAAAGTCACTTTGAAAGGGGAAGAAGATAATCTTCAGGTGGAAAAGATATCTCTTTCGGCCAGCAATATGCAGGAGCCGTTGTATCGGGAGGAGGGAGATGATATGGACCGGAACTTTCAGAGAAAGCTCGATGAGGCAAAAACTAAGCTGTCACAGGTCTATGAAGTAGATGAGAGTCATATAGATATAAGCAGGTAGTGGGGTGGGAAGATGAAAGAGAAAATAAAAGTTTTCCTTACAGGTATGAAAAAAGAGCAGATTGTCGTGTATGTGCTGCTCCTTTTACTGCTGATCGTGATTGCTTTTCCTGTAAAGAAAAAGGACGAGAAAACGAGTAAAAACAAAGAGGAGGTGGAACAAGGAAATTCTTCCCTGAAAGAGCATGACGCTACACAGGCAGAGGCGATGGAACAGGAGCTTTCCGGTGCTCTTTCCAAAGTCGAAGGTGTCGGAAACGTCAAAGTTGTGATTACACTTGAATCGACAAATCAGAAGGTTGTCGAGAAGGACCGTCCCACTTCAGAGAACAGTGAAAAGACTGACGGGGACGGAAAAAATTCTGTGGTCTCCTCGGGAAGCTCTGAGGAAAGTACCGTCTATGAAAAGAACAGTGACGGAGGTCAGACCCCTTATGTGGTGTCGGAATCCTTCCCGGAAGTGAGAGGAGTGCTTGTCATAGCTGAAGGAGGAGATAATCCTGCTGTAAAACAGCAGATTTCTGAGGGTGTAATGGCATTATTTCGGGTGGATGCCCATAAAATTAAAGTAATGAAAATGAAATAAAAAAGGAGAATGCTATTTTGAAGAAAAAACTGTTCAAGAAAAATCAGATAATAATTACAGCATTGGCGGTTATGATTGCGGTAGCCGGGTATATTAATTATGCAGATAAAAACTTGAGCTCTAAGGGCAAAGAGGCAACAGCCAAAACCGAAGATGCCAAGGCAGAAAAAGACGACACAGTATTAAAAGACATCGAAAGTCTGGATACGGACATTACAGATGTGACGACGGAGAACGGAACGGCGAATGCATCGCCCGAGGAGACAAATCCGGATCAGGCAAATCCAGATGAGGCAAACCCAGACGAAGCAAACCCGGATAATGCAAACTCAGATCAGGCGAATCCAGATGAAACGAAACCTGAAGATGCAGATACTGACAAGACAAATCCGAATGAGAGTGATAATCCGGATGCAGATGCTGCAAATGATACTCCCGGTGAAGCAGTACTCACAGGGGCGAATACCTATCTTGCCCAGGCAAGACTTGACAGAGAACAAACACGCTCTCAGAATAAAGAGACTCTGCTTTCCATCATTAACAATACGCAGCTGTCAGAGGATGAGCGTCAGGGCGCAATTAAAAGCATGGTTGATATGACCGATTCTGTAGAAAAAGAAGGTGCGGCAGAGCTGCTGCTGGAAGCAAAGGGATTTGAGGATGTTGTCGTCAATATGACCGGTGAGACTGTGGATGTTGTTGTGCCACAGAATGAACTGGGAGATGACCAGAGAGCTCAGATTGAAGACATCGTGAAACGTAAGACTGGTACACAGCCTGAGAATATTGTAATAACACCAATTGACTGACTACCATTCATATGATAAAATACATAAGTTAGCGTTATAGACTACAATGGGGCATGTGCCAGACGCACATGTCCCGATAAATATAAAAGTAATTCACGGATTTTAGGAGGCTTATTTTAGTGGCTTATTATACAGAGGAAATAGAAAGACGCCGTACGTTCGCCATCATTTCACATCCCGATGCAGGAAAAACTACACTGACGGAGAAATTTCTGCTCTATGGAGGTGCAATTAATCAGGCAGGATCTGTCAAGGGCAAGGCGACGGCCAGACATGCTGTATCGGACTGGATGGAGATTGAGAAGAAGAGAGGAATCTCTGTGACTTCATCGGTTCTCCAGTTTAATTATGAAGGTTACTGCATTAATATTCTGGACACGCCCGGCCATCAGGATTTCTCGGAGGACACATACAGGACTCTGATGGCCGCGGACTCCGCGGTGATGGTGATTGATGCATCGAAAGGTGTGGAGGCACAGACTAGAAAGCTTTTTAAGGTCTGTGTGATGAGGCATATACCGATTTTTACCTTTATCAACAAGATGGACCGCGATGCACGAGATACTTTTGACCTGTTAGACGAGATTGAAAAAGAACTTGGCATTGCCACCTGTCCTGTCAATTGGCCGATCGGATCAGGCAGGAATTTCAGAGGTATTTATGATCGGGCGACGCGTCAGGTGATGACATTCTCGGATACGCAAAAAGGGACGCATGAAGGGCTGGAAGAGAATGTAGAGGTGGACAAACTTGCTGAAAGAACACTTGCTGATCCGGAACAGATCGAGACACTAAAGGATGAGATCGAACTGCTTGACGGTGCAAGTGTGCCTTTTGATCAGGAGCTTGTTGATAAAGGGAAACTGACACCGGTGTTCTTTGGATCAGCACTCACAAATTTTGGTGTGGAGACATTTCTAAAACATTTCCTTAAGATGACAGCACCGCCGCTTCCCAGAGTTGCAGACGGGAAGGAGATCGATCCCGTAAAGGAGGATTTTTCCGCATTTGTTTTTAAGATTCAGGCGAACATGAATAAAAATCACAGGGACAGGGTTGCCTTCATGAGAATTTGCTCCGGAAAGTTTGATGCCGGAATGGAAGTTTATCATGTACAGGGAGATAAGAAGATGCGTTTATCCCAGCCCCAGCAAATGATGGCGGACAGCCGCCATGTAGTGAAGGAGGCTTATGCGGGAGATATCATCGGTGTATTTGATCCCGGAATTTTCTCTATCGGAGATACAGTGTGTTCGGTAGATGAGACTTTTGAATACGAGGGGATTCCGACTTTCGCGCCGGAACATTTTGCGAGAGTTACGCTGATCGATACGATGAAACGAAAACAGTTTGTAAAAGGAATCAATCAGATTGCACAGGAGGGTGCAATTCAGATCTTTCAGGAATTAAAAGGCGGCATGGAAGAGATCATCGTGGGAGTTGTAGGTGTCCTTCAGTTTGATGTCTTAAACTATCGCCTGACAAATGAATACAATGTCGAGATCCGTCTGGAAACTCTTCCCTATGAATATATCCGCTGGATCGAAAATAAAGACGAGGTTGATGTGGGTAAGATTATCGGAACATCCGATATGAAGACCGTCATGGATCTGAAAGAAAGACCACTCCTTCTGTTTGTGAATTCCTGGAGTGTAGGAATGGTACAGGAACGGAACAAAGAATTAAAATTAGCCGAGTTCAGCAAAAATTAAAAAACTTAGAATAAAGATCGTCTGCTGATAACCATTTATAGCGGATGATCTTCTTATTTTATAGGCGGATAAAGTGAAATCCTTTAAATCCGCTTTTATTTTGCAGCTTTCTTTGTTATAATAACTATGAATATGCGGCTCAGTGAGCTCTGCATAAACGAACAGTTGAAACCAAAAGGAGGTTTTACGCCATGTCAGAGAATAAGAATACAAAGAGAAATAATACCTATACAATATATGATGATGAGACGGTAGGCACCGTACAGATTGCGGATGAGGTTGTAGCTATTATAGCCGGACTTGCAGCTACTGAGGTGGAAGGAGTGGCTTCCATGGCAGGAAATATAACAAATGAACTGGTTGGAAAACTGGGGATGAAGAAACTTCAAAGGGGAGTAAAGGTTGAAGTCGCAGAAGGGGTTGTCAGCGTCGATCTGAACATCAATATTAAATACGGCTACAGCATTCCAAAGGCAAGTGCCATCGTGCAGGAAAAAGTAAAATCTGCCATTGAGAATATGACAGGACTGGAGGTAGCTGATGTAAACGTCAATATCGCGGATGTTGATATGCAGCAGTCAGAGTAATACGGATGATGAAAAGAAGTGAATTACGGGAGAGTATATTCAAACTCTTATTTATGGATGATTTTAACAGTTCAGGGGAGATGCCGGAACAGCTCTCCCTGTATTTTGATACACTCGACGAAAAATACATGGGTTTAGATGACAAAGACCGAAATTATATAGAGCAGAAATATCACCATATCCATGACCATTTGGATGCTATCGATGAGATGATCGGACAAGCTGCAAAAGGATGGAAGCTTAGCCGCATGAGCAGGGTGGATCTTGGGATCTTACGGCTTGCGGTATACGAGGTTATTTACGATGAAGAGATTCCCGTAAAAGTTGCCATAAATGAAGCGGTCGAGATTGCAAAGCGTTTTGGAGGTGATACTTCGGCATCCTTTATCAATGGAATATTGGGAAAGGTTGTAAGAGATCATTGTCCCCAATTGCCACAGGAGGACCAGTGAGCAGTATATATTCTGTAGGACAGGTAAATACCTATATTAAAAGGATGTTTCAGCAGGATTTTATGCTGAATCGCATCTATGTCAGAGGAGAGGTCAGTAACTTAAAATATCATCCTTCGGGGCATATCTATTTTTCACTGAAGGACGATACCTCAGCGATTTCCTGCGTGATGTTTGCAGGCAGCAGAAGAGGTCTTGCCTTTCAGATGAAAGACGGTGATAAAGTTGTCGTCGGCGGAAGTGTTAATGTATATGAGAAGAGTGGACACTACCAGCTTTATGCGAAGAAAATCAGGCTGGAAGGTGCGGGAATCTTATATGAGCGTTTTCTGGCACTGAAGCAGGAACTGGAAGAGATGGGCATGTTTGCTCCGGAGTATAAACAGCCAATACCTGCCTATGTAAGAAAGATGGGCGTGGTAACGGCATCGACCGGGGCTGCCATCCAGGATATCCGGAACATTTCCTATCGCAGAAACCCATACATTCAGATCATCCTATATCCGGCACTCGTACAGGGAGAGGGGGCGAAGGAAAGTATTATTCGCGGAATTGAGACACTGGACCAGATGAACCTTGATGTCATTATAGTCGGCAGGGGCGGTGGATCCATAGAGGATTTATGGGCATTTAATGAGGAGAGCGTTGCACGCGCAGTCTTCAACTGCAGCACTCCGGTAGTTTCGGCGGTAGGCCATGAGACAGATACAACAATTACTGATTTTGTGGCAGATCTTCGGGCACCGACGCCGTCTGCGGCGGCGGAACTTGCGGTAACAGATATTAGAAGTATTTTAAACCAGATGGAAGAGTATCAGAAACAATTCCGATATACCATGCAGAACAAAGTTATGTTGTACAGGAGACGGTTAGAGGGGTATGAAACCAGGTGGAATTATCTGAATCCCAAAAATCAGATTCTGGAGAAGAGACAGCAGCTGATTGAGATGGAAGAACGTCTGCAGTATCGGATGGAACGGGTGCTTACCGGAGAAAAACACCGTCTTTCTCTGTACGTTCAGCAGTTTAAAGGATTATCCCCTCTGGATAAATTAAACCACGGATTTTCATATGTTGAAGATGAGACAGGCCATGCGGTTACGAGAACCAGTCAGGTTTATCCGGGAAAACATGTGAAGATTCATGTTAGTGACGGTGAACTAGGAGCGGAAATCAAGACGGTTGTTCCCGGAAAACGGGATCTCTGAGAGAAAGAAGGGGAAGAAAAATGGCTGATGAGGAGAAAGAATTAACACTTGAGCAGTCTTTTGCTGAACTGGATAAACTGGTGGAAGGGCTTGAAAAGCCGGACATCAGTCTGGAAGAATCATTCCGGGCTTATAAAAAAGGAATGGATCTGCTGAAAGAATGCAACAGAAAGATTGACACAGTTGAGAAAAAGATGCTTAAAATAGATGGAAATGGTGAGATCAGTGAATTTTAGAGATGAATTGGATCAAAGGACACAGTTGGTTGAATCAATAATTGAAAGATACCTTCCGAAGGATGAAGACTTTGCTGTCGCCCTGGTGGACGCTATGAATTATAGTATGAAAGCGGGCGGAAAGAGGATACGGCCTCTGCTCATGTATGAAAGCTATAAGATGGAAGGGGGAAGTCATGCAGTTGTCGAGCCTTTTATAGCAGCAATAGAGATGATACATACACATTCTCTGGTTCATGACGATCTGCCTGCCATTGACGGTGACCTGTATCGAAGAGGAAAGAAGACAACTCATGCGGTTTTCGGGGAGGCACTCGGCATACTAAGCGGAGATGCGTTGCTGAATCTGGCGTATGAGACGGCGATGAAAGCCTTTTCGTATGCAGATGATAAGGGCAATACGATCGAGGCCCTTGATATTCTGGCATCCAAGACTGGTATTCACGGAATGCTGGGTGGCCAAAGTGTGGATGTGACAAATGAAAAAAATAACGTGAAGTATCTGGATAAAGAGGTACTGGATCACATTTACAGAGAGAAAACGGCTTCACTTGTGGAGGCTCCGCTAATGATCGGTGCTGTACTTGCCGGAGCGCCCCGTGGTGAAATCACCTGTATGGAACAGATTGGCAGGAAAATCGGGATGGCATTTCAGATACAGGATGATATTCTTGATGTTACCGGTACGTCAGAAGTTCTGGGAAAACCGGTTTTCAGTGATGAGAAAAACCAGAAGACAACTTATGTGACTCTTCTTGGATTACAGGGGGCCAAAGGTAAGGTTGAAGAATTGACATCGGAGGCTTCGCGGCTTTTGGACACTTTGCCCGGTGAAAAAGAATTTATGAAAGAATTACTGTCTTACCTTGCCTTTCGGGACAGATAAATACGCGTCTTAAGGCAGATGAAAGGATGAAAAAAATGTTGGAACAGATAAACGGACCAGATGATTTCAAGAAGATACCGGAGCAGCGGCTGCCACAGCTGGCAGATGAGATCCGGAAGTTTCTTGTGGAGACATTGAGTGAAACAGGGGGGCATCTTGCATCCAACCTGGGAACGGTGGAGCTTACAATTGCACTTCACAGAGTACTTAATCTCCCCGGCGACAAGCTGATCTGGGACGTGGGACATCAGGCGTATACTCATAAGATTCTGACTGGCAGGAAAGATGACTTTGCCAGGCTTCGCATGGAGGGAGGGATCAGCGGATTCCCCAGAAGAGCAGAGAGTGCGTGTGATTCTTTCGATACAGGACACAGCTCCACCTCAATCTCTGCGGGGCTGGGCTATGTACATGCCCGCGATTTGAAGAATGACGATTACACAGTCATATCTGTCATCGGTGACGGCGCACTGACCGGGGGAATGGCTTACGAAGCTTTAAATAATGCTTCCAATCTGAAAACCAACTTTATCATCGTTTTAAATGATAACAATATGTCTATTTCGCCAAGTGTGGGAGGAATGTCCAGCTATCTTGCTGAAATGCGTACGGCATCTGCCTATACAGGCTTAAAGACAGATGTCACGACGGCACTCGAGAAGATTCCCGGTGTTGGAAAAGGTATGGTAGATGCGATCAGAAAGACAAAAAGCAGTATCAAGCAGTTTATGATACCGGGCATGTTTTTTGAGAACATGGGGATTACTTATCTCGGTCCGGTGGACGGGCACGATATTAAAACCCTGGTGAAGGTGTTTCAGGATGCCAGGCGTTTCGAAGGTCCGATTATTGTGCATGTGATTACACAGAAAGGACGTGGATATCTGCCGGCTTTGAGACATCCGTCCAGATTCCACGGCACCTCTCCCTTTGAAATTGAGACGGGAATTCCAAAAAAACATACAAAACCCTCATGGACAGATATATTCTCGACTGTCATGCGCAAGATGGGAGACCGGGAGTCTGGCGTGGTGGCAGTGACAGCGGCCATGAAAGAAGGAGTGGGACTGAAACGTTTTGCCAATATGTTTCCCGACCGATTTTTCGATGTGGGAATTGCGGAGGCACATGCGGTGACATTTGCAGCCGGTCTTTCCCTCGGAGGTCTTGTTCCTGTTGTGGCGATCTACTCCACGTTTCTGCAGAGAGCTTTTGACCAGATACTTCACGATGTATGTATGCAGAACCTTCATGTGGTTTTTGCTATTGACAGAGCCGGACTTGTGGGCGCCGACGGAAGGACACACCAGGGGACGTTTGATTTATCCTACCTGAGTATGATGCCCAATATGACTGTGATGGCACCAAAAAACATATGGGAACTTTCCGATATGATGAAATATGCCGTTCACTGCAAAGGACCGGTGGCAGTCCGGTATCCGCGAGGAGAGGCCTATGCGGGCTTAAAAGAGTGCCGGGATAAAATCGAGTTCCAAAAAGCAGAGATCATTCACCGCGGTGAAAGAATTGCCATATTAGCTGTCGGAAATATGGTTAGTTCTGCCTGGGATGCTGTGAAGACTCTGCAGAATCGGGGACTCAATCCGACACTTGTGAATATGCGGTTTGTCAAACCTTTTGATAAAGAACTTGTGAAAGAACTTGCGGCATCGCATGACTGCCTGATTACGGTTGAAGAAAATGCCAGGAATGGCGGTTTTGGTGAGCAGGTTCTCTTATATGTGAATGAAGCCAAGCTGGACGTATCCGTTGAGATCATGGCGATTCCCGATCAGTTTATATCGCATGGAAGTGTTAAATATCAACAGAGACTTACGGGTCTTGATACCCGTGGAATTATAGAGAAAGCGAGACAGTATTCAGATGAAAGAACGGTTAGATGTACTTCTGGTGAGAAAGGGATTCTTTAAATCCAGAGAGAAGGCAAAAGCAGTCATCATGGCCGGCGATGTATTCATCGACGGGCAGCGGGAGGACAAGGCCGGAACGTCGTTTGCCGATACCGTCAATATTACAGTGAAAGGGAATCCGATTCCCTATGTCAGCCGCGGAGGCCTAAAACTGGAAAAAGCCATGAAACAGTTTCATCTTGATCTTGCGGACAGGGTCTGCATGGATGTCGGCTCCTCTACGGGTGGATTTACAGACTGCATGCTGAAGAACGGAGCATCGTTCGTCTATGCCGTAGATGTGGGTCGTGGGCAGCTTGACTGGGGGCTTAGAAATGATCCGAGAGTCTGCTGTATGGAGAAGACAAATATCCGCTACGTCGTACCCGGAGATATCGGGGATAAACCTTCGTTTGTCTCAATTGACGTGTCCTTTATTTCTCTGACCAAGGTACTTCTGCCTGTGTACAAATTGATGCGGGACGAGGGAGAACTGGTCTGTCTGATCAAACCGCAGTTCGAGGCGGGGAGAGAAAAAGTCGGAAAAAAAGGTGTTGTAAGAGATCCGGCCGTACACGAAGAGGTGATTCAAAAAGTAATGGATTATGCTCAGACGATTAACTTTACACCTAGAGACATTGATTTTTCCCCAATCAAGGGACCGGAGGGAAATATTGAGTATCTGCTTCATCTGGCAAAAGGAAGTTATCGTTGTGACGGACAAGAAGCCACGGTAAAGGAAATAGTTGCCGGGGCACACAGGGAACTGGACAAGTAAAGCAGGGTGAGAGAAAAATGAAGCAGTTTTACATCATTACAAATACTATGAAAGACCGGGATCTCACAGTTACTCACGAGATATCCGATTATCTGAAAAATCACGGCTGCCGCTGCTATATCAGAGAAGAACTGCCGCATGACAGCAGAAACATTCCATCCGGTGTACAGTGCGTTCTCGTACTTGGCGGAGACGGGACTCTGCTTCGGGCGGCCCGTGAGGTCGTGGACCAGGAGGTTCCTCTCTTAGGAGTGAATCTTGGAACGCTGGGCTATCTGGCAGAACTTGATCTGAAAAGCCTGTATGGCGGACTCGACCTTCTGATTGCCGGAGAGTATAAAATCGAACAGAGAATGATGCTTATGGGAAGCGTCTACCGCGAAGACAGACTGATCAGCAGTGATATAGCATTAAATGATATTGTGATGACCCGCGACGGGATTCCCCGTGCCGTAGACTATAATAATTATGTGAATGGAAGCTTTCTGAACAGTTACCGCGCAGATGGAATTATCATATCGACTCCTACCGGATCTACTGGATATAGTCTGTCCGCCGGCGGTCCGATCATTTCCCCGGACGCGTCCATGCTGCTCATGACTCCTCTCGCGCCCCATACGCTCAATACCAGGAGTATTATCTTCCCTGAAAGGGATAAGATAACAGTAGAGTTCGGTGCGGGCCGTGACGGACGCTGTGAGCGCGGTGCGGCCACATTCGACGGGGAGAACCGTGCATACATGGTGAGCGGCGACCGAATAGAGATACAAAGGGCGAGAAAAGATACCAGAATTATCAAGATTAGTGACAGGAGTTTTTTGGAAACACTCCGAAAGAAGATGGCAAATACTTAAAGATCACAGGGAGGCGGGCGCAATGAAGATTGCCAGACATGCACAGATATTAAAGCTGATTAATCAGTATGATATTGAAACGCAGGAGGAATTGGCTGCGAGATTAAATGAAAGTGGTTATAAGGTAACACAGGCGACTGTGTCCAGAGATATCCGTCAGTTGAAGCTGATGAAGATTACGAGGGAAGACGGACACTCAAAATACGCGGAACAGCAGAACACCGACCGGGAAGTCCTGTCGAAATATATCAGAATTCTGAAAGAGTCATTGATTTCTATGGATCTGGCGGGAAATCTAGTTGTTATAAAAACAGTATCAGGCATGGCAATGGCGGCGGCAGCGGCTCTAGACGAGCTGAGGTGGGGCGAAATTGCAGGATGTATAGCGGGAGACGATACTATTATGTGTGCGGCAAAATCCCCGGATGATGCACTTGTGGTCATAGATAAACTAAAGAAGACACTGGAGAGCTTTTGATCGTTGAGGCGATATTATGTTGACAAATTTACATGTGAAAAATCTGGCTCTGATTAATGAAATTGAAGTAGAGTTTGGCCCCGGTCTCAATATTCTGACCGGTGAGACAGGAGCTGGAAAGTCTATTATCATTGATTCTGTAAATCTTGCACTTGGCAGGAAGATGTCAAAAGAGATGATCCGAAAAGGGGAAAAATCTGCCCTTATTGAACTGGTTTTTCAAACCGGGAATCCCAAAGTTATAAAAAAAATAGAAGATATGGAGATTGATATATCTGACGGACAGGTGATTATCACCCGGAAAATGACGAAAGGGCGCAGTATCAGCAAGATCAACGGTGAGACCTGTACGGCCGCACAGATCAAGGGACTTTCTGCGGATTTGCTTGACATTCATGGACAGCATGAACATCAGTCACTGTTGTATAAAGACCGGCAGCTTGCCATATTGGATGCATACGGCGGTGATGAATTACAACAAAGCCGATGTGAGATGGAAAAAGACTATAAAGATTACAGAAAAATAGAGAAAAAATTATCTGAATATCAGATGGACGAAGAAGGAAGAGCCAGAGAGATCGATTTTCTCGAATTTGAAATCAATGAAATTGAATCCGCTTCCCTGGTAAGCGGAGAAGATGCCGAACTGGAACAGAAGTATAAAAGAATGTCAAACGGAAGGAAAATAGCGGAAAGTCTGAACCAGGTACATACACTTTCCGGTTACGACGAAGAATGCGGTGCAGGCGAACAGATTGGAAAGGCGATCCGTGAACTTTCCCAGATTTCGGGATACGATAAAACACTAAGCGACATGGAAAAGGTTCTTTCGGATATTGAAGGGCTTCTAAATGATTTCAACAGAGAATTATCCGAGTATCAATCGAATCTGACTTTTTCGGAAAATGACTTTTTTGAAGTGGAAAAGAGACTGGATGACATCAATCATCTAAAATCAAAGTATGGCAATTCTGTCGGGGAAATTCTAAGTTATCAGCAAAAACAAAATGAAAAACTGCAGCAAATGCTTCATTATGAAGATCGAAGAGAAAGACTGGCTGCGAATCTTAAAACTGCTGAGAAAAAACTTGAAAAATCTTCAAATAATTTATCGGAAAAACGGAGATTCTATAGTAGAAGATTAGAGAAAAAAATTGTAAAAGGGCTTGAAGATCTGAATTTTGAAAGCGTTAAATTTGAAATTGAATTTGAACGACTGGACCATTATACCGGAAACGGATATGACAGTATTGAGTTTCAGATCTCGACAAATCCGGGAGAAAAGATAAAATCTCTGGCCAAAGTTGTCTCGGGTGGAGAATTATCCAGAATTATGCTGGCTATCAAAACGATTCTCGCCGACAAAGACGACACAGAGACTTTGATTTTTGATGAGATTGACACCGGAATCAGCGGACGCACCGCTTCGAAGGTAGCAGAAAAAATGAATCAGATAGGAAAAAATCACCAGGTCCTGTGTATCACACATCTTCCACAGATCGCTGCCATGGCAGATGAACATTTTGAAATATCAAAATCAGTAGAAGAGATGAATACAAAGACGACGATACGAAGGCTATCGGAAGAAGAGTCAATTATGGAACTGGCTCGAATTCTAGGTGGCGCAAAGATTACAAAAGCTGTGGAAGAGAATGCAAAAGAAATGAAAGAATTGGCGCTGATTCAAAAATCTTCCCGATTATAATAGCTGATTTATCACATACTAGGAAGGATACATGACAGCAAATCATGTGTCCTTTTTGAAAGAAAGGATGTGATAATGATGACTAGAAAGCAGAAATACCGTAAATTAACGCTTATATTTTTGATAGCTGCCTGTATAGGAACCGGAATATATGCATATGTAAGCTTTAGAGATTCTATTCCGGATGAAATCCATTATTGTGACGATGACAAAAATCCTTTAGGCGAATTGACCACGCATCCTTACATTACCTATTCTGAAGATATGGAAGTCTCGGGAAACGGATCTTATAAAGTAGATGTGAAACTGGCGGATATGATCCCGCTGAAGACCGTGAAGGTTGAAAAAGTCGACCGTCCTGCCGTGTATGCGAGTGGAAGTTCCATTGGAATATATATGGAGACAGAGGGAATTCTGATTGTCGATTCCGGAGAAATACAAACGATGGACGGAAGTATTTTAAAGCCGGCAGAACATATTGTGAGAACAGGTGATTATATAGAAAAACTAAATGGTGAGGAATTGCATAACAAGCAGGAATTGATTGACAAAGTAGCATCAAGCGACGGAAGTGCCATGGTTTTGTCTGTTATAAGAGAGGGAAAGCCAATTGAACTTAAGGTCAGTCCTGTGATGGCAGATGACGGCTCTTATAAGCTTGGGATTTGGGTCAGGGATAATGTACAGGGTATCGGAACTTTGACTTATGTAACACAGGATAACAGATTCGGAGCACTTGGACATGGAATCAGCGACACAGATACCGGAGATTTGATGAAACTTGGAAAAGGCGAGCTTTATCAGGCAGAGATTCTTGATGTCTTAAAAGGAAGCCGCGGAAACCCGGGAGAGTTACGGGGAGTGATTCGCTACCGGGATGAAGACGTTATGGGGGTAATCGAAAAAAATACAAAAATCGGGATATATGGGACGATCGATCAGGATGACCGTGAACACCTGCCTCTTGCAGAGTATGAAGTTGGTATGAAACAGGAAATCGAAGAAGGGCCTGCTACAATATTATGTAGTATTGATGGAAATATTGGAGAATATCAGGCGAAAATCGATCACATAGACCTCGGGAAAACCGATACCAACAAATGTTTTGAACTTTCAATTACCGATGAGAGGCTCTTAAATACCACAGGAGGAATTGTTCAGGGAATGTCGGGCAGTCCTGTTATACAAAATGGTAGAATAATAGGTGCGGTTACTCACGTGTTTATTGCCGATTCAACAAGTGGCTACGGAATCTTCATAGAAAACATGCTCGACCAGTGATTTTTTGACGAAACACGCCGAAACGTGTAGAAAAAAGGAATAATCTGGGATGTTTTGTAACTTGGATAGGAAAAATGCGAAAGAAACCTACTAGTATTTGGAAATTTCTATTGAATTTAGAAAATTTTAAACCTATAATGAATCTAGTGTTTGGAAATAAGATATATCTTAAAAGGGCGCCCCCATTTCCCACACCATCATAATCAGACAAAAAACGGGGCTGGTTATGGCAGGAACAACGGGAGGAGATACTGTACTATGGAAAAACTGAATATTGCAGTTGCAGATGATAATGAACGAATTTTGGATTTACTTTCTACTATCGTGAGAAGTGATCAAGAACTTCAATTGGTAGGACAGGCAGATAACGGGAAGGATATCTACGATATCATACGTGAAAAAAAACCGGATGTTGTTTTGCTGGACATTATTATGCCGAAGATGGACGGACTTACAATCATGGAAAAAGTATCGAATGATCAAATGATAAAAAAACGTCCTGCTTTTATTGTAATATCTGCGGTTGGGCAGGACAGAATCACAGAAGATGCCTTTAATTTGGGAGCTAATTATTATATTCTGAAACCCTTTGACAATGATGTCGTACTTAGCCGGATAAAAACAGTTGGAGGCAGAGAAACCAAACGAGGGGAAGTAAGGATGAATGAGTATAAACCACAGCCTCAGGAGAGAAACCTGGAGCTGGATGTCACAAACATCATCCATGAGATTGGGGTTCCTGCACATATTAAAGGTTATCAATACTTAAGAGATGCAATTATACTTTCCGTAGAAGACATGGAAATGCTGAATTCGATTACAAAGATTCTTTACCCCACAATAGCAAAAAAACACCAGACGACTTCGAGCAGAGTGGAACGCGCGATCCGCCATGCGATTGAAGTAGCCTGGAGCAGAGGTAAGATGGATACCATAGACGCGTTGTTTGGTTATACTGTCAGTAACGGAAAAGGGAAGCCGACAAATTCCGAGTTTATAGCTTTGATAGCAGATAAAATCAGACTCGAGTACAAGAATTGATTTGCTGTGCTGTTTATAATGCTCTTTTCATTCGAAGGCTTCTATGCTATAATTTTTATATATAATTTAGCAGGAGAGGGGGCAATCTGATTGAAGAAAGTATTATATGCGGCCTCAGAAGCGGTACCGTTTATTAAGACCGGTGGATTAGCCGATGTGGTTGGGTCCTTACCAAAATATTTTCCGAAGAAATATTACGATGTACGTGTTATAATTCCAAAGTATTCTGGTATTGACGAAGAGCTTACGAAACAGATGAAATATATTGACCATTTTTATATGGATTTGAACTGGCGCCAGCAGTATGTGGGGATATTTGAACTGGAATATGGGGGGGTCACTTTTTACTTTATCGACAATGAGGAACATTTTACAGGAACACAGCCCTACATAGGCATACCGTCAGATCTTGAAAAATTTGCGTTTTTTTGTAAAGCTTCTTTATCCGCTTTGCCAATGTTAGATTTTCGTCCGGATATTATCCACTGCCATGACTGGCAGACGGGTCTGATTCCCGTGTTCTTAAAGAGTGGTTTTCAAGAAAGAGAATTTTACCGCGGAATAAAGACTGTTATGACGATACATAACCTGAAATTTCAGGGTATATGGGATATCAAAACAATAAAAAACATCACAGGTCTTGCTGACTATTACTTTACACCCGATAAACTCGAATATAAGAAGAATGCCAGCTATTTAAAAGGTGGTCTGGTATATGCGGATGCAATCACTACGGTGAGTAAAACCTATGCGGAGGAGATAAAGATGCCGTTTTACGGAGAGGGTTTTGACGGACTGATGCGTGCCCGGTCCGGGAACCTTCGTGGGATCGTAAATGGTATTGATTACGATGAATATAACCCGGCTACAGACGAATTTATTAAAAGAAAGTATTCGGCTAAAAATTTCCGAAAGGAAAAAGTGAAGAACAAGACGGCACTGCAAAAAGAGCTTGGACTGAAAGCTGATCCAAAAGCGATGATGATCGGAATCGTGTCTCGCCTTACTGACCAGAAAGGTTTCGATCTGATCGCTTATATGATGGATGAGATGTGTCAGGATAACATTCAACTGGTAATCCTCGGAACCGGAGAGGCCAGATACGAGAATATGTTCCGGCATTTTGAGTGGAAATACGGAGACAAAGTCTCGGCCAATATTTACTATTCGGAGGAAATGTCGCATAAGATTTATGCTGCTGCTGACGCATTGCTGATGCCTTCTCTATTCGAACCCTGCGGTCTCAGCCAGTTGATGAGTCTTCGCTATGGTACCGTGCCGATCGTGCGCGAGACAGGCGGGCTTAAAGATACTGTGGAGCCTTACAATGAATATGAGGGAACAGGAACAGGGTTTAGTTTTAAAAACTATAATGCCCATGAGATGCTTGGCACTGTGCGATATGCCCAGCGTATTTATTATGAAAAGAAAAGAGCATGGAATAAGATTATTGACCGTGCAATGGCGGTGGATTATTCCTGGGATCATTCTGCTCTTGAATACCAGGAGCTGTATGACTGGCTTATTGGAGAATGACAGATCAAAAGGTGAAGACAGATTCCGGCAGATGCCGGGAGCTGTCTTTCTTGACGTTTTGCAGTTTATATGTTAGATTAAAAGTGTCATTCAGCATGGCAGTTTTCACTGCGAATTTTCCCGAAAAATATTGACAAAGATCAGATAGTGTAATACCATATACATAGTGCGAACATACGTTTGCGGAAAAGGAGAGAATATGCCAAATAAAGATGAGAAGTTAAAAGCTCTTGATGCTGCAATTGGACAGATAGAAAAACAATATGGAAAAGGTTCTGTGATGAAGCTGGGAGATGCCAGTGCGAATATGAACCTGGAGACGATTCCCACAGGATCGTTAAGCCTTGATATCGCTCTGGGAGTGGGTGGCATTCCGAGAGGAAGAGTTGTGGAGATCTATGGCCCTGAGTCATCCGGAAAGACAACTGTGGCACTGCATATGGTCGCAGAGACACAGAAAAAAGGTGGAATTGCCGGATTTATCGATGCGGAGCATGCACTGGATCCCGTTTATGCCAAGCATATAGGCGTTGACATTGATAATCTTTATATCTCTCAGCCGGACAGCGGTGAGCAGGCTCTTGAGATTACAGAGACGATGGTCCGCTCAGGAGCGGTAGATATTGTAATTGTCGATTCAGTCGCGGCGCTGGTTCCCAAGGCAGAGATTGACGGGGAGATGGGAGATTCCCATGTGGGTCTGCAGGCAAGACTGATGTCACAGGCACTTCGGAAACTCACGGCGGCAATCAGCAAATCAAACTGTATCGTAATCTTCATCAATCAGCTGCGTGAGAAGGTCGGTGTTATGTTTGGAAATCCGGAAACTACAACAGGCGGGCGTGCTCTGAAGTTCTATTCCTCCATAAGACTCGATGTGAGAAGAATCGAATCTCTGAAACAAGGCGGAGAAGTGGTTGGAAACCGTACCAGAATTAAGGTTGTGAAGAATAAGGTGGCTCCGCCGTTCAAAAAGGCAGAGTTTGATATTATGTTTGGAAAAGGTATTTCCAAAGAGGGCGACGTTCTTGACCTTGCCTCTGACCTGGGTGTGATTCAGAAAAGCGGTGCATGGTATGCCTATCATGAGGCCAAGATCGGACAGGGCCGCGAGAATGCCAAGCAGTATCTGAAAGAACATCCGGACATTTGTGATGAAGTGGAACTGCAGGTGCGTAAGAGTTATGGTCTGATCGACGATGATGACGAGTCAGAGACAGAGACCGAAAGTGACGCAGAGTCGAAAGACAAAGCGAAAGATTCCGATAAATGATTATACAGGCAGTTAAACCACTGACAAAGAAGAAAAGTCGGGTGATAACGGATGGAGAACTTACTTTTGTGTTGTACAAAGGTGAGATATCCCGTTATCATTTGAGAGAAGGCAGGGAACTTTCAGAAGAGACATATGAAGAGATTCTCGAAGAGGTCTTGAAAAAACGTGCAAAGCTACGGGCCCTGCATCTGCTCACAGCACAGGACAGGACGGAACATCAGCTCAGAGAAAAACTGAGGAAAGACGGACATCCGAATGAAGTCATCGACTGTGCCGTCGATTATGTGAAAAGTTATCATTACATTGATGATGCCGGGTACGCCAATTCCTATGTGCAAAGCATGCGGGGAAAGAAAAGCGCCAGATGGATCCGGATAGAGCTGGAGAAAAAGGGAATATCACAGGATGATATTACGGGAGCAATGGAGTATCTCGAAGGGGAATCTGAAGAGCCCGTCATAGAGAAACTCGTACGAAAAAGAGCGGGAGAACCGCATAGGTTAAGCGAGAAGGAGATGCGGCGTCTGTATGGATATCTTATGCGCCGCGGATTTTGTGGATCAGAAATCGGGAAGGTGCTTCGCAGATATAGTGAATCAGAGTAAAAAGGTATAACCATTCGCGGGTAATTCTGCAGATGGTTATACCTTTTCACAGCTGTAAAGGTTAAACTGATTGACAAAAGATAAAAAACAGTATAAAATTGAAGTGTTGTGAATGGACAATGAAAACTAAATAAGGAGGTGCTCCTGTGATAGTTGCAATCGTTGCAATTGTTGCTGTGTGTGTTACTCTGCTTATTGCAGTTCCTGTTGTTAGCAAAACTGCAGTTGACAAGAAGATTCGGGAGGATTCCGAAAAGATTGGCACTGCGGAGGAAAAGGCCAGAAACATAATAGATGAGGCGTTGAAATCTGCTGAAACTAGGAAACGTGAGGCACTTTTAGAGGTTAAAGAGGAATCTTTAAAAGCACAGAATGAGGCGGATAAAGAGAATCGGGAACGAAGATCGGAGCTGCAGAAGTATGAAAAGCGAGTACTGTCCAAGGAAGAATCATTAGACAGGAAAGCCGATGCTTTAGAGCGTCGCGAGAATGATATTACAGCAAGAGAAACAGAAACCAGAAAAAAGGAAAAACAGACCAACGAGTTATATGATCAAGGAGTACAGGAACTGGAGAGAATTTCCGGTCTCACCTCCGAACAGGCAAAAGAATATCTTTTAAAATCTGTTGAAGATGAAGTTGAAATTGACACTGCTAAAATTTACAAAGAATTGGTTACAAAGGCCAAAAACGATGCAGACAAGAAGGCGAAGGAATATGTGGTTACTGCAATACAGAAGTGTGCGGTAGATCATGTTTCGGAGTCAACGATTTCTGTAGTACAGCTTCCTAATGATGAGATGAAGGGGAGAATTATTGGCAGGGAAGGACGTAATATCCGTACCCTGGAAACTCTTACAGGAGTGGATTTGATTATCGATGATACACCGGAAGCGGTAGTGTTGTCCTCATTTGATCCGATCAGACGTGAGGTGGCACGTATCGCATTAGAGAAATTAATTGTTGATGGACGAATTCATCCGGCCCGCATTGAAGAAATGGTTACAAAAGCACAAAAAGAAGTGGATACATCGATCCGTGAAGAAGGCGAAGCGGCGACTCTCGAAGTCGGCGTACATGGCATACATTCCGAATTGGTCCGTCTCTTAGGCCGAATGAAATTCCGTACCAGCTATGGACAGAATGCATTGAAACATTCAATTGAGGTGGCGCAGCTGGCAGGATTACTTGCCGGTGAAGTAGGAACAGATGTGCGCATGGCAAAACGTGCAGGACTGTTACATGACATTGGAAAATCCATTGACCATGAAGTAGAGGGATCCCATATCCAGATTGGTGCTGAGCTCTGTCGTAAGTACAAAGAGCCTGCGATTATCGTTAATGCGGTGGAAGCCCATCATGGTGATGTAGAACCACAGTCTCTGATTGCATGTCTTGTACAGGCTGCAGATGCTATTTCAGCAGCTCGGCCGGGAGCGAGAAGAGAGACAT
>ENA-UOOI01001534-UOOI01001534.1-fermentation-metagenome-genome-assembly--contig:-NODE-1534-length-23603-cov-6.354892_pt1 | contig 23603 bp, 22 predicted proteins | sample MGYA00245779_ERZ724027 | MGnify/ENA primary metagenome ERZ724027 (study PRJEB28704, sample SAMN03018318) | fermentation metagenome | biome: anthropogenic terrestrial biome; feature: soil; material...
TATTTTGACCCTTGATACCTACGGATTGCTCCGCACTTTGTGCTCCCGCAATCCTGAACCTGCCGTTCTGAATTACGGTGCCTTTATTACATGGTTAAAAAGAATATGGAGATTATTCTGCCTTTACAGCAAACCTCTTATTATATTTAGGAAAAAACTGTTTACCCAGTCAAGCATACAGCTAAATCTGTGCAATCTGAACTTTAAACCCATTAGGATCTTCTACAAAGAAGAACCGGGAGTGTGGATTAGGCTGAATAATATCACTTAGGAGTTTTATATCTTTCTCTTTCATACTCTCAAACGCCTGTTCCAATGAATCTACTGCAAACCCCCATGAAATATCAGCTCCTACATTGCCCCCCGGACGGGCAGCATCCTGAATCAGCTCCACCTGTGTTTCCCCACTGCCCAAAAAAGCAATTTCTGTCTGCTCTCCCGCATTGAAACGGCGGACAAGGGGAAGTCCTATAACTCCTTCATAAAACTGTATGGATTCGTCCAAATCTTTTACATAAAGTGTACTCCAACAAAATTTCATAATAATTTTCCTTTCCCTGCATTAATAGTGTTTTTAAATTAACTCAAAAATGTCTGTGTATTCCATATCATGTGCTTCTGCAACCTCTTTACAGGTCAATTTGCCCTCATAGCAATTCATTCCGAGTGCAAGCAGCCCGTCCCTTCGAATTGCTTCCTCTACACCAACATCAGCAATTGCAAGTCCATAACGCAGTGTTGCATTTGTGAGTGCCATTGTGGAAGTCATTGCAACCGCTCCTGGCATATTAGCTACGCAGTAATGAACTACACCCTTCTTTATAAAGGTCGGATTGTCATGATACGTAGGCACTGTCGTTTCACAGCACCCCCCCTGGTCCACCGCAACATCCACAATAACACTTCCATTTTTCATTCCGTCAAGATATCTCTCTTTTATCAATTTCGGAGCTTTTGCACCGGGAATCAAAACTGATCCAATCACAAGATCCGCCTCACAGCATGCTTTCTCCAATGCAGAATCAGTGCTGTACATAGTTTGAATTCTTGAGCCAAACATATCATCTAAATACGTGAGACGATCTATATTATTATCTGCAATCGTCACTCTTGCGCCTAAGCCCACAGCCATTTTGCATGCATTTGTTCCGACAACACCTGCGCCTATAATTAATACATTTGCCTGCCTGACACCTGACACTCCGCCTAATAACAGGCCCATGCCCCCCATTGTGCGCTCCAGGCACCTAGCTCCCTCCTGAATGCTTAGTCTTCCTGCCACTTCACTCATAGGCTTCAAAAGCGGAAGTCCGCCATTTTTGTCCCTGATAGTTTCATAGGCTACAGCCTTAGCTTTACTTTTCAGAAGTGCATCTGTAAGAGGCCTGTCTGCCGCAAGATGAAGATATGTGTAAATAATCTGATTTTCTCGAATCAAATCATATTCCTCTTCCAAGGGCTCTTTAACTTTTACGATCATATCGCATTTCGCCCATATTTCTTCTGCCGTATCCAGAATAACTGCCCCGGCTTCCCTGTACATTTCATCGGTAAAAAAAGCGCCTTCTCCTGCGCCCTTTTGAATGTAAACCTGATTTTTGCGGTTTACATACTCTTTTACATTTTCCGGAGTCAAGCCAACCCTGTACTCATATTTTTTAATTTCTTTTACACATCCTACTTTCATCTTTGTCCATTGCCCTCTTTCAATCATTTTTAATAGCAGCACCAGGCCTACACCAAATGATTGGCCCTTTGTATTTTTCCAGTATGCCGCTAATATTGTAAGTTTATGATAGTTTATTTAGCAAATTTTGTAAACAGTGTTCGATAATTTTTGTGTTTTTTAGGTAACAGTTCAGCCATGCGAATTTTCGACAGCGTAGGCAGGAGAAAGCTTGCTTTCGTATGCATATGCTGCCGAAAATTCATATGGCGCTCTGCCACAGCGAGATGAAGCGCAGCACATGTCCTTGGTTAGCAACCGTAGTGTGGTTGTTTAACAAGGACGGTACCCTTGGGGTGGAATCGAGCTGATGGCTGAACTGTTACTTTTTTAGTCAAAGACCCCGCAGCAATCTGACGGGGCATCAAACTTGCAGCGCAGCAAGCTGCGGGGTCTTTGACCCTCGCGGCAGCCGCCAATGAAATGCAAGCATTTCCACTTGGCTCGTTGCTCGCGGGAATAATTTAAGTACATTATGCTTCAGATTATACTGTATTGCGCTCCAGAATATACTGTAAAAGAGCTTCACAGCCTTCCAGTATAGCAACATAAGTACAATCAAAATTACCGGTATACCATGGATCCTCAATATTCCTCGGGTTATCAGAAAAATCCAGAAGCCTGTGTACTTTGCATTCCTTATCCTCCCCGATAATCCGATTAATATTACGGATATTCTCATTCTCCATCCCTATAATATAGTTGTAGTCATCGTAATCCTTTTTTCGAAGCAGAGCAGCATATTTCCCGGCAGTGCTGATACCGTATTCTTTTAATTTCCGTACCGTTCCGCGATGGACCGGATTTCCGATATCCTCCCGGCTTGTCGCCGCCGAGGCTATAAAAAATGAATTCCCCAGCCCACGTTTTTGTACCATGTCACGGAAGAGAAATTCCGCCATAGGGGAACGACATATATTGCCGTGGCAGATAAATAGTATTTTTATCATAGTTTTATATCCCTTTATAAATCTTCAAATGCCTGTAAATACTGGCTTCTTGGCGCTTTCTCATTTTTTTGTTTCTGCCCTGTTCTACGCATATCTACATAAATCTGCGTAAATTACCTGACAAATGGTGTAGTAAATGATATATTAATTCCATTCTTTCTTAACCATATCCAGTGTTTTGACTTCCTGAATATCTATGATTTTTGTTATCTACTTCGCTGTCCGGTCATAACTTGCATGAATATAAACATTCAGTGTAATACTGCATCAGAATGTCTCATCAAATATTGCAACGTTTTCACATTCATACCTGCATTCACAATATTCGCGCAGAATGTATGTCATAGAAAACGTGAGAGGGCGTGTCCGGCAAGGGCTGATTTGTATGAAACTTCTTGTATTTCTTCATCGTCCAGTACATTTCATTCTCAATATACGGCACAACCTTTGGATGCATTTCCTGGAAAGTCTATTAATAATTTCCAGATCTTCGAATGATGGCAAAACTTCCAACAAGAAAATCAACAAATAACTTTCCCCTATTTATGATAACGATAGCAGAACCTCATATGGTCAAAGCAAGTCACCGGCTAAGCCGATGTTCTTGACACTTCAACTATGGTGTCATGTTCGAGTATCTTGGTAAATTTGGAAATCATTTTCTGAGCAAGAGGTTCATCATAACTTTTTTCGGATATATTTTTCCAGTATGATGCATATAGATTTTGCAATTCCCTAAACAACGATTCTGGATTGCACAAATAATACTCACCATTGTGTTCCACAATACAATCCTGTTCAAATGTAATGGCAGTATTCTCCTTTGTTTGGCCTTGATGAATTATTCCACAACGAATCCCTTTGTAGAACTTTTGAGCATCAGCAGTAGAAATCTCAGAATCTAATTGTGGCAAAACTGTTTTATATGCATCTACGATATGATTTCCGCCATCGCTTGACTCATCATACCCATTGATTAATTCAAAATATAATTCAACAAGAATACAATTAATACCCATGACGATAAAGCCAAAATTCTCACGATTTTCAAATGTTTTAGTAGTTCTGATAAATGTATTGATCGGTTTTATATAGTTGCCCGCAATACGCAATCTCATGTTTTTGCAAATCTGATTATAATACTTTACTGCATCGGCATGAATTTCCTTTTCCAAAGCATCCTTGTAATTAGAAAGCAAGACTTTTGCCTCCTCTGTTTTCATTGTCGTGTTAAAATATGTATGGTCATTCTTAAACAAACCTTCCCTCCTACACAAAAGCCGCTTCTAAAAGTTCACATAATTCAATCCCACGTCCACTTAACTTATACTTTAGCAGCTTACTAATACGGTCATCGCAGGTGATGAAAAATAATTGCTCCATGGTTGCTTTTGATGTCATTTGATACTTAAGCAAATCCATGAATGCAAGCATATTTACATCATCCATACAGGCAGTCAAGTCATCGATAAAATATACCTTCATCTTTTCACGGTCATTTCTTGCATTGATACCCGCAAAAAAATGAGCCAGCATAAAGACACTGATCTGACCATTACTCAAAATATTAACAATATTTTTACCTTTATCATCAACTAACGAGATCCCCTCATTCTCCTGGACAATGTTGATCCCATCACTAGAATTAAATCTTGCCAGTTTATTATAGAACTTGCTAAGAGCCGGACCTACTTTTTCGTACTCGTCTTTCGAAAGTTCCTCCACAACATCTTTGATATCTTTTGCTCTCTGAGATGCACTATTTTTCAGTTTTTGAAGTTCTTCTATTTCCGCATCAAGGTTCTGATTCTTCTTATTATCCTCCTCCAGTTTCTGATTCAGGTCATATAACGTCTGATTTGCAAGAATACTATCAATAGCATTAATCTTTGATACAAATAAATCATAAGAAAAATCCGAAATCTCATAGGATCTGGTAATGAGATTTTTTACCTTTGCATATGTCTGTTGCACCGTCTCATTTTCAAATTCATACCCTAAAACCGTTAGAATCTGCTGATAAACATCTCTCACTTTCTGCTCTTTGACTTCCTCTAAAAGCGCCCCCTCTACAGCAGCCAGTAATTTCCCTACCTTTTCTGCGGTCAATTCTTCTATATTAATCTCTTGTCCCAATTTCTGTAATATTTTAACCGCATCAAAATATGGCTGTATCTCATCCTTTAGAACTTTCAGGCCACTAATCTCTGTCTCCAACGTTTCCTTTTCTTTCTCCACAACGGATTTTGTGTAATTAATAATTTTCTGATAAAGGATTTCAATCTCCGTCTGTAACGAGGTTTTATGTACTTCTTTTACCTTTACAACTTCCCCATTTTGCTTGATATACTCATCGGCTTCCTTAAGAATCAAAGCTTCCTCCATGGTAGAAAATGACTTCGAGCCACAAACGGGACATCTGGCAACACCATTCTCTTTTAAAACAGCATCTCTATGTTCAATCACCACTTGTTTATTCGCAGAAAGAGAGGATAACAACTTTAGCATCTTATTATTTTGGGAAAGCAGCTCAATCTCATCAGAAAGATCCTTCATATTTTTCTCTTTCTCTTTAATTGCCTTCTTATCCACATCAAAACTAGACTTCATAAAACCATCAATTTCTAAAGCACTCATTGATTCCCCATCCTGGAAGATTGTATCTTTTGAAAGAGACAACCCCTTCAATTTGCTAAGTTTGGCCTCAAGCCTTATAATCGCATCCGTATTCTTCGAAAATCCAGCTTTCACCGCGCGTTGAATAGACTCTCCCTTCGTCTCCCAGTAAGAAGCAATCTTTTTGATAACAGACTGCTGGCTCTTTAAGTTCTCATTTTCTACAAGTTTATAAAGTTCTTCTTTCGCCACCTGATAACCACAATTTTTCACTTCTGCTTTCTGCGCAGTTAACTCGTCTTTATCAAGACCAACAATCTCTGTCTTCTCATCCGGATAAAAAATGGTCAAAGGATACGAAACCTGCTTTGCATCCTCACGAGCTTTCGCCAACTGATTTTCATGATTCTCAATCACCGCCTGCGGTACCTTCTGTTTGGTCTTATCCTCAATATAGCGATCCACATCCTTAGCAAAAAGCTCCAGATTCTCCGCAATTTGGTTCTGCTCATCATAGTTCGTTATAAACTCATTAAAGAAGTCCTTTAGGTCCTTTCTCTTTTTACTTTGAACATTAAATGACTTCTGAACATCACAAAAATGAAAATTATAGAAACTATCTCCTACATATTCCCGGATAAATGCTTTCGCCATTTCTTCATTTTCATCAATCATAATTATAGATAACTCTGGATTTAATTCATCCTTTGTCTGCTCTCTGCAAAGAATTCTCTCTTTCTCTCCATCAAATAACCATAGAACTACCTTGACCTTTGCTTTTGCTCCAGCATCTCGGTTCTTTAGAATTCCACCGGTATTCATCTTGCGTTCATCACCGTTGGTACTTCTGGTATCGAAAGCAGTTTTTAATCTTCCAATATTGCCAGTCAGACACCACTCAATCGCATCGATAGTTGTCGTCTTACCAATTCCATTTGCAGCCGAAAGAAGCACAACCGATTTATCTTCAAAATCGATTATTTTATCGCGAAACCTCCTAAAATTTACCATCTGTATTTTGCGAATTATCATCTTTTCAGCCACTCCTTAATCTTCTCGTAATCCTGTACTTTAAAAGACTTATCCAGTACACCTTCTTTTTCTTTTCTGTTCACTCTTTTCTGCTGCTTTTTCATTAACGCTAAAAGATTCTCATCCTCCGGAAGTAACTGACTCAATCGCTTCTTCTGCTCCACATCCGGTGCAAATGCATCTGTCGGAATCATATGGAATGGTAATTCGATCACCTCATCATCATCGATTACAATCTGATTCTTATCTGTCATATCGCCCTTAATGAGGATCTTTCTCGATATTAGCAAATTACCCTCTCGGCTCTTATCTGGAATCTCCTTGGAATAAACAATCAACTGCACAATATTATACTTTAACTTATGAATCTCTTCTGATTTACCATTAATAATCATAAACACACGAATTCGATCATCCCAGCGATCACATAAAGAATCGATTTCCATCAAGTCTCCATTCAGAAGGAAAAACAAATCATCTCTCTGCTCACTGATAAAAATACATAATAATTCTTCCGGTTTCTGTTCCAAATCAAAGATATCCTCCAGATTAATTTCATATTCAGAAGCTATATCCCCAACAAGAATATCCTTATATCCACTTTTCTTAAACTCTTCCTGCAAAATCATAACTACATTTCCTCTTTGATACATTTCTCAGAAAAGATGCAACCACTGCAAGCTTCCTGTACGCTCCATTCGTCCTCATCAATTCCAATACACTCCATACACTCAATATAGAAACTATCTTCACCAAGATCTGCAACCGTAGGGTTTTCATTTACGTTCGCCGTACTATAATTATAATAATTTTTACCTTTCGTGATTTTACTATTCTCAAAAAACCATTTTCCTGGTTTCGGTGATATATTCACCATACGTTCTACAATCTTTCGTTTTGCACCTTTAAACTTTCCGCCTGCCGGGGGAAGAATTACACTATGTTTTACATATTTATCTTCAGTAAAATTCAGACAAACATAGTCAGATGCTGAGGAATCCATGTAATAACATGGATCAAACATTTCTAAATGAGCAGAAATTTCCGTCTCATCATTCACCTTCTCCTGACAAATGTCTAGCATAATCTTCCACAGATAATCTAGAAAAGAAAGAAAGGCTGTTTTACATTCCGTCATATAGATGAATCTGTCATCTACAATCGCGCCCCTGTAAGCAGCAACCTTACTAACATCGTCCGTACTAAATGTATTCAATAGCTGATACTGACCATCTACAGTTTGAGCAATTTTATTTATCCATTGTAAAGTATTCTGGTATATCCGGTTCAACATGTGAATCTGTAAATCAGAAAGGTCATTATTATTTATAATCTCACCATATTCCTCGCAAACAACACCCACCAGATAATTTGCAATAGTCTTCTCAGTCTTCGTCCTGACGGAATCTACCATATACTGATCAAATTCTGTTTTATCCACTCGCAGCTGTTCAAAATCCGAATCAACTAATTCATAACGCCGTTGTATATATGAAATCGCAAGGCCAAGCAGAATTAACTGCCAGTGCTCCTCATCTCCACCACTATCAGCATTCGGATAATTTCGGGCTAATGCTTTCATCAATTCTATTTTGTACTCATTGATATTCAATTGGTGGGAGATATAATATTGGGTCACAAACCCTTTCAGCGAGTCCTCCGAAGCCATGGCCGCAAACAGATTTTTCTTTTGTTCGTCTTTCTTATTCGTTGTGTAAATATTCGTCTTCAGCCAGGTAACCGGATCCACAATATTTGAATAATTCATCGACTTGCGGAGCGCATTTCCAAGTCCAATATATGTTTTCATCTCATCAAGCGTTGGTTTATTAACCTTTGACTTTCTATGAATATAAAGTCTCGGAACTGCTGTCAAAGTAGACTGAAGCATCTGAAGGCGTAGATACTGATAATAAAGATCTGTCGAAATTTCCTTTATATTCGGATTTGTCTTCGGATAATACTTCACCTGAATAATCTCAAATGTACCATCCTCGAAAAATACATCCACATCCTCTAGATATTCTGAACAGACATACTTTACTTGATTCTTAAGGAGACACATAATCGTAATATAATCCTGAAATAAAAATCCCCTAATCTTACTCGTTGCATCTCTATCCTTATCACCATCATACATGACTGATAATTTATCAAATTCTTCTTTCGTATACATACTCACGAATCATTTCTCCCCCTCTATTTGCATCTACATATCCATTTTCTGTCCGTCTACATATATCGCTGGATGCTGCATAGAAAAAATTTCTTTCTGTCGTTCAATCTCTGCTTTCAATTGCTCTTTCGTAGGCAAATAAGTCAGATATTTAGACATAAACAGTCGGTCATTATCATGAAGTACCGAATATCTGGCAATATCTTCGTCAGTTTCCGAACACAATAGAATCCCAATGGTAGGATTATCTCCCTGTCCTCGTTTTAAATCATCATACATGCGCACATACATATCAATCTGTCCTACATCCTGATGCGTAATTCTGCCCATCTTCAAATCAATTAGAACATAACACTTCAGTTCGATATTGTAAAAAACGAGATCTAAATAGTAATCTGAAGTTTCCGTTACAATATGCTGCTGACGAGCCACAAATGCGAATCCTCTGCCCAATTCCATCAAAAAATCTCTAATGTGCGAAAGAATGGCAGATTCCAAATCTCCCTCTAAATAGGTATCCTCATTTTTAAAACCAAGGAATTCCGCAATCACCGAACTTTTGATTAATTCAAATTGATTTTTCTGATACTCTGCGATTTTCTGCTTCATTTCTTCAATTACGGCATCTTTTTTCGGTGCCTGAATCAGTCGATAATAATATTGCGTACTAATATTACGGTCTAAGGTCCTTGAACTCCAGCTCTCGTCAACAGCCTCTTTCATATACCAATAACGTGCATTTTCATCTGCAACACGAAGCAGGCTCCGAATATGTGTCCAGTTAAGATTGTGAACGCACGCGTTCACAATCTGCTCATCGGGAAAGCACTGATAAAATTTGATGTAATAATGCAGATTTCTTTTAGAATAATTTTTGCCAAACTCCTTTGTTAAATCATCTGCTAATGCGGAAATTAAACCACTACCATACTCTGCACGTTCACTGCCACCCAGTTCCTGTTCTACAATTCTTTTACCAATATTCCAATAGGTAAGCAGCATCGCCTTACTGGAAGCACTATAGGCTGCTTCTTGCCCAGAAGAAATAATACTTTTAATTTCTATAATAACTGATTGGTATGGCGTCAAATGATTTTCCATCACGTCACCTCGATTTCCCATAATAATTATATTTTAACTTGCTTTTCCTGTCATATCAAGGCTCTTTCGAAAATGGTGTAATAGTGGTGTAGTAAACGCCTCTAGCTGCCACGAAACCATTGATTTTACAGGCTTTTCCGGGACTTTTCAAGATATTGCCGTGGCAGACGAATAGTATTTTAATCATAATGTTTAACTCCCTGTGCCAATGCCATCTCCAACAATTCCGCAGCTACTTTAATGTCTTTTACCCTCATCAAATTATCCCAGACATCTTCTTTTCCAAGAAGATTCATTCCCCCATGCCATACTAATAACTGATCAATTACTGCAAAATGTTCTGTTTCATTTTCAGTGAATCTTACAATGATTCCCACATCTTTCATCTGCTGAATCAGGGATTGCAAAAACATGACATTCCCATGTGTATTGTTCTCCGGATTCTCAGTAATAACAATAATCTTTACACCGGCCTCCTGCCTTGGCTTCATAAGATAAATGAGCCGGTCAATCTTTTTCTGAATAATATCAGGACTGGAAATAACAATTTCTTTTTCTGCCTCCGCTAAATCCTGCTCAAAAATATCCATATAATTTCCCGCATCATATATTGCATTTACATTTTGTTTGTCTGCAGCTATGTCAGACATAACGCGAAATCCAATCTTTTTGTATGTCCTTAATCGCTTCGAATACATATTGTTCAAGACGTCCAGGAAAAGAGACCGGTGCTGCGAGCATAAGCGTGTCCAGCCTAGGATAATCGAAGCCTTCCCCCACCTTTTGTCCTGTTGCAACGAGAATCAACGATTTCTCCTGTGGTATTGCTTTTAATTGTCTTCTGACAGAATCATTTTCCTTTGTAGTATTATCACCATACAAGATAAAGACACAATCTGCATCTTCCTGAACACTATCATAGATAAATTTTGCATGTTCCTTATATTTCGTAAGTATTAGAGGCGTTCGCCCATTTTTCACACAATCTTTTATGTCGGTTAAAATAAGCTCGTTCCGCACTTCGCTATTGCTGATAAGGGCATATGCCGCATTTATATCACCTCTGGCGGCAGAAACATTAATTACTCTGGTGTATCGCGGATAAACAAAATGGTCTATCCCCTGATCCTCTGCACGCTCCAATGCCGTATATTTATGACGCACTGATCCTAGAAGTAGATAATTAATTTTTTCCAGACCGTCACTTCTTATCGGTGTGGCAGAAACTCCATAGACATATCTCGCATTTACTTTTTTCAAAACTTCCTGCGCTGTGGATGAAGCAGCATGATGGCACTCATCCATGATGACCATTCCATATGTATTTATTCTTTCATGAAAAGCACCCTTTTTATACAGCGAACCAATCATTGCAATGTCAATAATTCCTGTCATCGTATCTCTGCCGCCTTTCAATGTTCCAATAACACTTGTACGCTTTTTTATACGTCCTGTTTTTGTCTGATATTCCGGCGGCTCTTCATCAATGATTAGAAATCGATTCAGTTCCTCTTCCCATTGTGAAATGAGATCCGTGCTTTCTAATAAAATAAGTGTATTAACTTTGCGCTGCGCAATCAGATAGCCACAGACAACAGTTTTTCCAAAAGCAGTTGCCGCATTGAGCATGCCATTATCATAAGCAAGTAAACTTTCTGCTGCCAAATCCTGCTGAACCCTCAATTCTCCATTAAAAGATACCCGAATAGGTCTTCCTTTCTCTCTGTGATCTTCAATATCGTAATTAATTTTAGCTTTTTTGCACTCAGCTATTATATTTTCAAACAGTCCTCTAGGAAGTTTTATATATCCTTCTGTATCCTCCCCCAAGTAAACCGTACTGAAGTTATAATAATTTGAATATCCTAGTCGCTTGTTTTTATAAAAGACAGGATTATCAAAGGCCGCCATGCAGCGAATCTGATTTTGTAAATAAGGTTTCAAGTTAAGAGCATCAATATAAATTCCGTCGGCAAGAACAATATGCAGTTTCCCTGTTACATCGGCCGCCGCAAAAGCATCATGACGTTTCCACGGTTTGAGACGATTTTTGCTGTTCAAAAAATCGGCAGCTCCATGCTGCATAGACAGTTCTAACTGCCATTTATCAACAGCCTTTTCTATTTCGTCCTGGGATAATTTTCTCGTGTACAGTAAATGTCCCCATTGATCAGAATATGCATTCCAGTTCTCATCCACAAAGGCACTATTTCCTTTTTTTAGTGCCTGTCCTTGTAAAGGCAGCGCAATGAGGTTCCCGATCCTATTTGTGGCATCCTGCGATGGATACATTCTATCATAATAGCGAAATGATTTAAGATTGATTGACTTTAGACCTTTATCAAGAAGGAGCAAACCGAAATTTCTCGCTGTGGCTGCTGCAATCGGTTTCTGAAAGAATATCCATACGTGCGCACCTCTTCCTGAACGGGATCTTTCCACAAGGGCCTCTATTCCATTTTGTCTGCATATCATACGAAGTGCGTCCACCTCATCGTGCCAGGAGTCATCCTTATTTGCAAAATCCTTCTTTTCTGCTCCCTTCTCATGATTATCGAAATCAAAAACAAGGAATCTGCAGGTTCCATCCGAAAACAGTGGATAGACACCTATAACATCAGTCCCCTCCTTTCTGTCCCCAACTAGATGCAAAACAATGATCTCCGGCTTCAGCTTTGTCCAACTTGTGTGTTCACAATCCTCACAATACATTTTTTGCCCCTTTTGTTTTGGACATAAGACGTTATTCCAGCGATTATCGCATTGAGGATAATAATTTCCGTTTTTAGCTCTTTTGGCAAATATATCTTCCCGTCCCCAAAACATTGCAAAAAATTTGGTTGCCATGTTTTTATCGATATATTGTCTATTCATTGGCACCTCCTGCCCCTACTTTTCCACATTGGAGATTATTCGCAAATGTAAGTCACACTCAACAAGCAAATATCGGTTCCAGCTGATTATATGATACCAGGGTCAAAAGGTCATGCGTTTCATGCTTGCATGAAAAAGCATGACTTTGGGACCCGTAAAACATGAGAAAGAAGCCCGAGTAGGGCGGATTTCGAATGTTTTTAGGATTGCGGGAGCACAAAGTGCGGAGCAATCCGTAGGTATCAGGGGGCAAAATACCTTTTGATCCCTACATCATTATATTTCTCAATAGCACTGTCAAGTTTCTGCAGCATTTTTTCCCTATCTTTCGGAAGGCTCCCCCACACGCGCAGCTTTAATTCATCGTGGAACCCATCATATAAAAGAGGATTTGTGTCAAGTAATTCCAACAATCTGCGGTCTTCCCTTAGGTTTTCCACCTCATCTGCCGGAACAAATTTACCGGCCAAAATATCCTCGTATAGAGGTGCGCTTTTATGCAGAAATAAAGAAAAGTTAACTACTTTCTGGGGATGGGTATAGTTAAAAAATTCTGCCAGTTTTTCTGCATTTTCCAATCCTCTGCCGGCTCCTGCAATTCCCGTCATAAAGTGTGCATTGTAAATAAGTCCCGCCTCCTGTATACGGCTGATTTGTCTGTATGCGTCCTCAATCCCATGATCCTTTTGCATAAAAGTCAGCACATCATCCAGTCCGCTTTCGATTCCCAGATAGAGGCGTCTTACCCCGGCTCTTCTTAGCTGGCGTAATTCTTCATCTGTCTTATCGCTTATATCTGTTACAGTAGCATCCATATTGATCATTTGACAATTAGGAAAATAGTAAGAAATTTTGTCCAGTATATAGAGCAGCCGGGGTGTTTCCATGCCAAAGGCGTTCCCGTCTCCTAAAAATATCTGTTTAGGGTTTGCGCCTAATTCAGATACACGCCGCAGTTCATTCTCTACTTGCTCCAGTGGGAGCAGACGATACTTTAGATGCTTGAACAGCGTGCAAAACTTGCATCGATTATAGTTACAGCCCACTGACACCGCCAGCATAAATGATGATCTTTCCATAGGGGGACGGCAAATTTGACCTTCATACTCCATTAAAATGCACCCTTTCTGTGAATGAATTTATACATGATATTATTATAGATTATATACTCGGGCAGCACAACCAGTTAGCACAAATAAACCCGACAATATACCCATTTATTCAAAAACAAGGCACATCAGGTAAGTATTATTTACCAATGTACCTCTCACAAAATATTTTTGCGTCTATATCGTTCCAATTAGTTCTCTCCCTCTGCCGCATACTTTTTTACTTTCCTTAAAATATTTCTGTACATCTTGTCTTTCAACAAATCTATATTGTCATAGCTCACCTGAAATTCTGATAAGAAATCTGGATTTTCTGCAAAAAATCTTTCTTGTTCTTGACGTGAAAGATATATAATATATTCTTCATAAAAATCCATATCATCTCCTGTTATGAATTCATCGAATTTTTTATGCTGCTCCAATGTCATATGTATATCACCTAATTCCCGGAGGGCCTTCTCCACTATATCACCTCATTGTCCATTTTAGTCATCATTTTAGATTATATTCGCAATTGCGAAGATATTCAAGTATATAAATATATCGTATGCTGATTCTATCAGGAAAGAGGTGATACAATGATTGATTATTCGCCCTTTTGGGAAACATTAAAGAAGTCAAACGAAAACTGGTACACACTGACATCCAAGCATCATTTATCGCACAGTACCATGCACAGATTAAAACATAATGATAATATCAGTATGAAAACTGCCAACGATTTATGCCGGATTTTAAATTGTAAAATCCAGGATATCTGTCAGTATGTGGCAAGCGATGAAGATCAGGAGCTATAATTAAGCATAAGCAGCATCCGTGCAGATAAAAGTGTACAAGAGAAGAATCTGTTTTAGTGACTAAGCAGGAAGTGATGAAAATCAAAAATATTCTCAGGAGGGAAAGTATTGGCATAATATCAGTGAGACACTACACTAAAAGGGGACACAGCGCAAATCACTCACCACTGTTCCCCTCTGCCAGTTTCACTGGATTTTCACTTCATTTGGCGTATCTGCCCTCTTTTCAAATATCTCCGCATTATCCAGCGTAATTTCTGCTATTGCCCTCAGAGCCTCCTCTGTGAAGAATCCCTGATGGGAAGTAATCATCACATTCGGAAAGGACAGGAGCCTGGCCGTCGTGGAATGTTCCAGGATATCATTGGAACGGTCTTCAAAAACATTTGTTGATTCCTCTTCATACACATCCAAACCTACACCAAAGAATTTTCTTTCCCGGATTCCTTCCACCAGATCATCAGTCTTAACCAGAGCTCCTCTGGATGTATTGACAAGAATTACCCCATCCTTCATCTTTCGGATGCTCTCCATGTTAATCATGTGACGGGTATCATCTGTCAGCGGACAGTGGAGAGAAATCAAATCACTGTTTGCCAGAAGCTCATCCAGACTCACATAAGCCCCAAACTCCTTAACTTCTGGATTTTCATAAACATCGTAGGCAATGACTTTCATACCAAATCCATGGCAAATTTTTGCCATAGCTGCACCAATCTTTCCTGTTCCTACAATTCCTGCAGTCTTGCCATGGAAGTTTACCCCCATCAGACCACTTAAACTAAAATCATTCTCCCTAACCTTTACATATGCCTTATGGAGTCTGCGGTTGACACCCAATGCAAGGGCCATGGCATGTTCGGCAACTGCCTCCGGGGAATATCCAGGCACACGGAGAACCCGGATGCCATAGCTCCCTGCAGTTTCCAAATCCACATTATTAAAGCCTGCGCACCGCATCAAAATCAGTTTCACACCAACCTCATGGAGCTTTTCCACAGTCTCTGTCCCCACCTCTGAATTGACAAAGGCACACACTGCATCATATCCTGCTGCCAGGGATGCCGTCACGGGTGCCAAATCTGTCTTCAGATATTTAATCTTAATTCCGGGATGACTCTCCAGAACTTTATCAAACGAATCACTGTCATACTTCTTGGTATCATAAAATAATATTCTCATTTTTCATGCCCCCATTCAAGAGATGTGCAAAATTACATATCTGTATAGTTCCTGTTCAAAAGTTCTACACAACTAACCTTTGAACACCTTTATCTTACATCATCTTTTGTTGTACAGCAATATATTTTTCTGTCAGCTAACTCGTGCAAGCAGCATGCCGCACCACACTCCCAGGAGGCACAACCCTGTACTGAGAACCACATATACCCCTGCCTGACCATACCTGCCCTGCCCAATCAGATTATACGCCTCAAGGGAAAATGTGGAAAAAGTTGTGAACCCGCCGCAAATCCCCGTTTTCAAAAAAAGTACCAGATTATCGGAAAGATGTTTCTCTGCTGCTGTTCCTGCGATATATCCGATCAGTACCGCTCCGCACACATTTGTGATTAGCGTAAGTACGGGAAAGGCCCCCCTATAAGGAATCAAGCTGATAGCATACCGGAGCATGGAGCCAAAAGCGCCTCCCAGCGCCACAATAATAAACCCTGTCATTTTATTCTATTATTCCTTCCCCAGCAATTCATAATAAAAAATGTACTGCTGCATGATTCCCTCGCAGCCTTTATACCGTCTTTTTGGAAATCCTTTAGGATAGTGCCGCTTCAATGCCTGGTTAATATGAGTATCCACAGGAAATGCCGCCGTCTGGTGCAGTGCAAACAGACAGATGCAGTCTGCGACTTTCTCCCCGACTCCAAACAGTTTCAGCAGTTCCTCCTTTGCCTTTTTATAAGGCATCTCCCTGATCTGGGAAAGAGAAATTTCTCCGTTAACGACGCTTCTTGCCGTCCTTACCACATACTTGCTTCTATACCCTAAATTGCACTTCTTGAGTTCGTCCTCTTCCAATCCCGCCAGTGCCTCTGCTTCCGGAAATGCATAATAAACCCTGCCGTCTTCTGTCTGTTTTTTCTCACCGTAGGTTTCACTGATGTTCTGTATACATTTTCGGATTCGCACGATATTATTTTGCTGTGAAATCAGAAATGATACTATCATTTCCCACAAGTCCTGATTCAAAATACGGATTCCTCTTCCAAATTCTGCCGCATTCATCAGATAGGCATCCCGGGGATTGATACATTTTCTATATCCTTCATATTCTGTGTCCAGATCGAAATAGTGTTCCCAAAAGTTTTTAAATTCCTGCTCCGTGCAATAGAACGAGCACTGCTTCCCAACCTGACTGATTTCCAGATACTTGTCCCCTGCTATCACAAAATATGTATTATTTTCCTTCTTTCCCATACGAAAACACTGCCCTGAGTTGATTATCTGGGAAATATCAAAGTAATTTATTGTTTTCTCAATCATTTATTTCACACCATTTTTAGCGCATATATCGTTCAGACAGCACCTGTCGCAAAACGGCTTCGTCCGGGCGGTACACACCTCTCTTCCATGAAGTACCAGGCGATGGCAAAAATCATTGCCCTCCGCGGGAGGAATTATTTTCCACAGTGCCATCTCTACTTTCTTCGGTTCTTTTATCTCATTCACAAGGCCGATTCTGTTCGTCAGCCGGATGCAATGTGTATCTGTCACAATGGCTGGTGCCCCAAACACATCCCCCATAACCAGATTTGCACTTTTTCTGCCCACACCCGGAAGCTTGAGAAGCGAATCAAAATCCTTTGGCACATTCCCACCATACTGTTCTTTCAATATTTTCATACAGGCACTGATATCTCTCGCCTTCGTTTTTCCAAGGCCACAGGGCCTCACAATGCGCTCAATATCTGCCACATCCGCCGCTGCCAGGGCATCCACATCCGGATATTTTGCATATAAATCCTCTACTACCACATTCACCCGGGCATCCGTGCACTGGGCAGCAAGACGGACACTGACAAGCAGCTTCCAAGCCTCATCATAATCCAGCGTGCAGCCTGCATCAGGATATTCTTTCTTTAAACGCTTGATTACCTCCAGCGCCAGGTTTTTCTTAGTCATACATATTATCTCCTGTTTTACATCCGAAATTTATTTTACTATCCAGCTTTCCACTTCTTTTGCGGCCGTATATTTCTCCAAATATTCTTTTCCGTATTTCAATGCCTGCTCCAGGTCTGTGTTGTCAGAAAAAGAATAAATCAGCGTAAGTATCTCTTTGGCGCTCTCTGTGATCATAGCTCTCTCCGAATCACTGGTAGAACTTCCAAGAGCACCCTGCTCGTCCGTAATAACCGGAAGACATTCTATCTTAATCTCATCCTTGCCGATTCCCTTGTAAGTCTCCCCTTCCCGGCCAATCCTAAACACCAGAGAGCCTTTTATATTCGCCGTATCATAGGAACCCACGGAAAAACCGGACTGAATCGAAATCAGATTGTTCCTTTCAGATATTTCCACAATTCTTCACTTTTTTGTCCCACCTCGGCGCGATACTGAAGACAGCCAACTCTCGTATACTGCCATTTTTCTTTCATAGCCCCATCAATTGTCAATTCTGTTTTCAATCTTATAATTCCTCCTTTGAATCAGAAATCTTATCTATCAACCGTTCCAATGAATCTGCAAAATGTAAATCATCCTCTTCTGTCCGTTTTGCCGGCCCTTTCAAATGATTTTTTGCTTTTGTTCTTCTTGCCTTTTTCGCCAGATGCCTCTCCATAAGCATTTGGTCGATGTTTCCATTTGTATACCACTTGCCGCTTTGGTGAATACCAAAGGCACCTTTACCCAATATCATAGCGGCCACCCCGTAATCCTGTGTAATAACAATATCACCTTTTTGGCAAATACTGACCAGTGCAAAATCCACCGCATCAGTTCCAGCTCCAATTATCATCACTTCGCTATAATCAGAATGTAGTACATGATTGGTGTCACACAAAAGAATGACTTCTATAGTATGTTTCCTGGCTATAGTTTCTGCTATATGTACCACAGGACAAGCATCGGCATCTATTAAAATTTTTATGTTACTCACACCCTTCTTCCCTTTATCCCCTATATGCATATCATGTTTGTGCAATATGTATATAAATATGCGTATTTTCTTTAATGTATTTATATGTTTTTTTACATCTCATTAGGGGCGCACTATTACAATATAATAATCCATAAATAAAGAAAAGTCTAGTATTTTTTTATATCCATGCTATACTTCTTATTACAGTTCAGCCATGTAAATTTGAGCTGAGGGCTGAACTGTAACCACCTTTACAATGAATACACAGATTAAGAAAGGAACTTTTTAAAATGTATAATTTAACCGAAAAAGAAGAAAAAGAACATTTACACGCTGTCATAAAAAAACTTCTCAAAGCCATAGAGGAGATAGCAAATGCGATCCAAAATTACAACAGAAAAATTATAGAGACGAAGAAATACATGTGGGAAAATTCAGCCCAACTGGATTTGGCTGAAAGAGCTGCTAATCGTGTCATTGCCTATGATGAAACAGTTCAGGGTGAAGAGGCTCTTAAAACCAAAGAAAAACTTAAAAGGATGATGGTCTCTCCCTATTTTGGGAGAATAGATTTTCATCCGGAAGATGCATCCGAAGATACGGAAGAGGAAAATGTTTATATCGGTATCGGCGCATTTACAGATAAAAGGAATGGCAATGTTTTGATCTACGATTGGCGTGCCCCTATTTCCAGCATGTTTTATGATTTTGAAAATGGAAAAGCCTGGTATCATGCTCCTGCTGGTATCATCAGCGGTATAATTTCTATGAAACGCCAATATAAAATAAAGGACGGCAATTTAGAATATATGATTGAGAGCGGTCTTAACATTCACGATGAGATACTTCAGCAGGAATTGAGCCATAATGTTTGAAGAATTAGCTAGAACCATTCTGGGTTCAAGAATTCGTTTTCAGACCTTCTCCAGCCAGATAGAAGAATTATTAACTTCCGGTGATAGCCGGTTAGCTGAACAAATACAGTATAAATCAACCAATTCTTTTGTAACTGAATTGGAAAAGTATTTGCAATATGCCGAAGACAAGTTTTTCGCACCCAGAAATTTACAGATTGGTAATTTCCATATAACCAAAGAAGATATCAAACAGAGTTACACAAACCTGAAAGATATGCCAATCAAAAAAAGGCTGAAAAAAATCACTTCAAATATTATTACAAAAGACAAAAATCAGACTGTGCCATTGCTGAGTAAAGATTCCGCTAAATTAGTAAAAAAGGAAATAAACAGTATGTTCTTCTATCCTGATGCACTGTCACTATATATCAATTTTTATACGTTTATCGGACATGAAGAATATTTTTCAATGAGAAGAAAAAATATTCTTGGACACAGTGACGTATTTCCTCTTATTTACGTGAAATTGTTTCTTGAGGGCACTCCCCAAAATTACAGGGCAATAAAGCATTTACTCATCGACGAAATGCAGGATTATGCCCCGGTTCAATATGCGGTCCTTGCGAAACTTTTTTCCTGCAAAATGACGATTCTGGGAGATTTGTATCAAAGTGTAAATCCATACAGTTCTTCCTCTGCCGATAAAATTTCACCCTATTTTAAAGAATGCACATGTATAGAATTACAGAAAAGTTATCGCTCTACATATGAGATTATGGAGTTGGTACAAAATATTCAAAGGAATGATAAGCTGATACCTATGGAACGCCACGGAGAAAAACCCCGATTTCATTCTTGTACCGGTTTTGACAGTGAAGTGGAAAAGATATATCAAATCCTTTTGGAATATAAAAAATCAAACTACACCTCTCTGGGAATCTTATGCAAGACCCAGAAAGATGCTGATGTCCTTTATCATGTAATAAAGTTAAGAGAAGATAATGTCAGCCTGCTAGATTTTAAATCAGATAAATACACAGAAGGAATCATTATTACCACCATACATATGGCAAAGGGGTTGGAATTCGACTGGGCAATCATATCCGATGTATCCCGGCAAAATTATAAATCAGAAATAGATAAAGGACTGCTGTATATTGCCTGTACAAGGGCTATGCACAAGCTTGACTTAACATTTAGCGGATATATAACTGATTATTTAACGTATGAATCCAAAGCAATTCAAAATAACAATAATCATTAGAACAGGTATTACAATCTTTGCCAATATCTTTTGAAAACTGGAAACCTTTCCATCCCTTCCGTCCGCTGTTAATTCTTTTTCATAGGCATCCAGGCCCCAAGCTTTTACAACATAAAAGCATGTCAGGATGCAGCCAAGAGGCAGTAATACATATGCAGTAGCCGTGTCCAGCCAGTCATACAGATTATAAGTCACCAAACCGTTGGCATCCAGCCAGGGGAGTTTAAAGTCCTTTAGAATCCCGAAACCAAGAGAAACGAAAACGCTCCCCACAAATATCACAGCGGAAACGATGGAAGTTGCACTTTTGTGCTTTATCCTAAATCTCTCTTCCACCCACTTTATCGGGATTTCAAAAATAGTAAACAGTGTGGAAAATACTGCAAAGATAAGTGCGAAAAAGAAAATCACTCCGATAATACGGCCGCCCGGAAGATTGCCAAAAATTTGTGTCATCACCACAAATATCAGGGAAGGGCCGCTTGCCACATCCACGCCTGCACCGAAAGCAGAGGGAATAATCACAAAACCTGCAAGCAATGCAACCGTAGTATCACAAAGGGCAACCCACATAGCATCCTTTCTTATGTTATTTTCTCTCGGAAGACTTGCCCCCAGGGTAATGAAAATACCCCAGCCAATCCCAATCGAAAACAAAATCTGTGTGGCTGCATCGGCAAACACCTTAACACTTAGCTTGCTGAAATCAGGAAACAGATAATACTTTAATCCTTCAACTGCACCATCTGTTGAAAATATTGCCCAGATACCACAGATGGCAAGCAAAACAAACAGAGCGGGCATCATTACCTTTGTCACCTTTTCTACCAGATTAGTAATCCCAAAAAACAGGAAGAAAGCTGTAATAACAATAACAATTGCCGTATATATAACTGGTTCAATCGGTGATGATATAAAATCATCAAAATATTTTGTCGTATCTGCTCCAAAATCTGCCCCCGATAAATAGGCACCTGTGTACTTCACTACCCAACCGCTTACTACTACATAATAGATGTCAATCAGCACCGTACAAACGATAGCAATAATACCTATAAAGCTATACTTCTTGTTTACCTTGCCAAAAGCCGCCGCTACATTTCCTCTCCCATACCGGCCTATTGCCGATTCCATTGCAACCATTGGCTGTCCCATAATAATGGCCAGTATAATATAAATCAAGATAAATATACCGCCTCCGCCTCTGTATGCAAGATATGGGAACCTCCAAATATTTCCCAGACCAATTGCAGCACCTGCTGCTACCATAATATATCCAAATCTTGATTGCCATTGCGGTTGTTCCTTCTTTTCCATATTTACTCTCCAATCTTTTGTTGAAATTTTCATGGTCATTTTTTATAACATTTTACCGTGTTCTTCATCACATTTCAACAATTATCTCAAATACTGGTGCAAAATCGTAACAGAGCAATCATTTCAAAATACATGCGTTTGGTGATATAATGATACCAGGGTCAAAAGGTCATGCGTTTCATGCTTGCATGAAAAAGCATGACTTTTGCCCCCTACATTATATAATGAAAATATAAAAATTTAAAGGAAGTGATAGAACGTGCACAACACAATGTCCCAGAATGAAAAATATCAGATGATGACAAAGGCCCCCATTCCCGGCCTGATCGGCAGGCTGGCTGTTCCTACTATTATCAGCATGCTGATCACTTCATTCTATAATATGGCAGACACCTTTTTTGTCGGAAGGATTAGCACCAGTGCAACTGCAGCAGTGGGGCTCTCCTTTCCTATCATGGCCATCATTCAGGCATTGGGCTTTTTTTGCGGACATGGTTCAGGAAACTCTATGTCCAGGAGACTTGGCTCCAAAGATTCCGAGACAGCAAAACAGCTGGCTGCTACCGGCTTTTTCTCAGCACTGTTTTTTGGTCTTGTCCTAATGGTTCTGGGCCTTATTTTCCTTAAGCCGCTCTGTTTTCTGCTGGGGTCCACCGGCACAACTCTCCCTTACACACAAAAGTATCTGGGCATCGTCCTGCTGGGCGCACCATACATGACTGCACAACTGGTACTGAATAATCAAATACGATTTCAGGGAAATGCCTTCTACTCTATGATTGGAATCACAGCAGGCGGTGTTTTAAACATTGCTCTGGATCCGCTCTTTATTTTTGTGTTTCATATGGGAATTGCAGGTGCGGCTTTTGCCACAATACTTAGTCAATTTGTCAGCTTCTGTATGCTGCTGGCAGGAATTAAATTTTCCAATTGTATCCCCATCCATTTTCGCAACATCCGGCTCACCAAAAGCCGCCTGTTGGAAATTGCAGGAGGCGGACTTCCTTCCCTTTTTCGCCAGGGGCTGGGAAGTATTGCTGTCATGACACTCAACATTGCCGCAAACCCTTATGGAGACGCAGCAATCGCCGCAATGTCCATTGTCAGCAGAATTACGATGTTTGCAAGCTCCGCTCTGATTGGGTTTGGACAGGGATTTCAGCCGGTCTGCGGATTTAACTACGGTGCAAAAAAATATGAGCGGGTAAAAGAAGCTTTCTGGTTCTGTGTGAAAATTTCAACGGTTGTCCTGTTTGTCATTTCCATTATTGGTGCGTTGCTGTCCGGTCATATCATAGGTGTCTTCAGAAATGATGCAGATGTCATACAAATCGGATTTACTGCCCTCCGGCTTCAATGTTTAACCTTTACACTAAATGGATGGATTATTATGAACAACATGATGATGCAGACGATGGGAAAAACCCTTTATGCCTCCACATTGGCTTCAGCCAGGCAGGGACTTTTCTTTATCCCCGCACTCCTCATTCTTCCAAGACTATTCGGGCTTCTTGGAATCCAGATGGCACAGGCAGTGGCAGATGCCTGTACCGTAGTTATAACTACGGTCCTCAATCGGCTTGTCATGAAGCAGATGCAGGAAGAACAGTCCTCCTGAATATTGTCTGGGGAAATTATTTTTAGCTCCTTCCTGTCTATTCTGCCATCCTGACCATTTTCAGCCT
>ENA-UOOI01001536-UOOI01001536.1-fermentation-metagenome-genome-assembly--contig:-NODE-1536-length-23595-cov-4.787171_pt1 | contig 23595 bp, 16 predicted proteins | sample MGYA00245779_ERZ724027 | MGnify/ENA primary metagenome ERZ724027 (study PRJEB28704, sample SAMN03018318) | fermentation metagenome | biome: anthropogenic terrestrial biome; feature: soil; material...
CAAACTTAAATTTGCCCTCGTACTTCTTTCAAAAAGTTTTTATCGGACAACAGTGTTTTTGGACATAGAAAAGTTCTTTTTGAGTGTATGTTTTTTGTTTACACTACAAATATACGCAATATCCTGTTAAACAGGATCATAAAAGAACTTTTCTTTTTACTATGAATAATTCAGGTTAGGTTTTGTCGGTTAATAGTGAAAAAAAATATTTTTTTTTTTGCAAAAAAAATAAATTATTAATATATTTGCACCACACTACACAGCACTATTCAACAATTTTGTTGTGTTGTACTGAAATATTTGAAAAAGCATAAAACGAAAGATACATGAAAAAATTGAACTTAATAAATGAACAGGATTAATGTATGGGCATAAAATCTCAATCTTGTTGTATTTCCTACTATTTTGGACTGCCGGAAACCATAGGTCTTTTCACTATGCCGCCATTTTTATCGGTTTAGTTGCGTTGGCAGGGGTGGCCGGAATGTTGATTTTTCTATTGCCGCAAACAGAGAGGAGGAGCTTTTTACTGAGATATCAACTTCTACCGAGCAACAGCAGATTAAAAGCTTATAAATTTACAGGTATTATCAATAAAAAGGAATCGCTGACTTACAACTTAAATATTATATCATTAACCAATAAAATAAATTAAAAAAATGAAAACTGGATAATTATTATTTATGAAAAATTAAGAGACGGGAATTGCTGCTTGCAACTCCCGGCTAGTGAAATTCGATCATGCTTTTCGGTTGTGATGGAAAAGCATAAATTTTTAACTAACAAAAACAAAAGTATGAAAAAAAAAGATTCCCCGCATAAAAGCGGGAGTTATGTGTTTAAAATTCTATTTTACATGCGGTTAACATTGTTTTTGGTCCTGCTGAATGTTTTGGGAGTTTATGCCAAAGAGACTTATTCACAAAATTTCAATCTGGATTACAAAAACGCTTCTATCAAAAAAATTCTGGAAGATATCAAAAGGCAAAGTGACCTGGAGTTTTTTTTCAGCAACGACGAATTTGATACCAGTTCCAAAATCGATATAACCGTGGAAAGCGGAACACTGGAAGAAGTACTGGAGGCGATGCTTCCTTCCAGCTTGCAATATAGAATGGTTGATAATACTGTGATTATATCGAAAGCGAAATCATCGAAAACAATTCCTCAGCAACAGCAGCAAATCACTATCAGGGGAAAAGTAACAGATACTGACGGAAAACCACTTCCGGGGGTAACCATTATTATTTTAGGTACAACACGCGGAGTCATTACGAATAATGACGGAACCTATTCGATTGCGGTCCAGCCAGCAGACAAACTGGTTTTTTCATTCCTCGGGATGGATAATCAGGTTGTTGATGTTGGTAACCAAACGATTATAAACATTGAAATGACTGAAAAGACGAATGAACTGGAGGAAGTAACTGTTGTGGCTTTTGGAAAGCAAAAGAAAGAAAGTGTCTTATCCTCCATATCGACTATAGAAGCTGGTGAGTTGAGGGTCCCGTCGAGTAACCTTACTACCTCGTTTGCCGGACGTGTTTCCGGATTGATTTCTTACCAGCGTAGCGGTGAACCAGGTGAAGACGATGCCAGCTTCTTTGTCCGAGGGGTAACATCCTTTTCATACGCACGCGGCCCGCTAATTTTAATTGACGGTGTTGAAATGGCATCATCCGATTTGGCGCGTCTACAGCCCGATGATATCGCCAGTTTTTCCATTATGAAGGATGCTGCTGCAACAGCGCTTTACGGTGCACGTGGTGCAAACGGCGTCATTATGGTTACAACAAAGGAAGGACGAGAGGGTAAGGCTCAGATTTCGGTCAGATACGAGACCTCATTTTCCATGCCTACCAGCGATGTTGACCTTGCAGATCCTATCACCTATATGAAAATGAACAATGAAGCGGTACGTACCCGGAATCCTTTAAGAGCAGTCCCTTATTCCTATGAAAAAATTGACAATACCGTGCTTGGGAAGAATTCTTATGTGTACCCTGCAAATGATTGGTATAATATGTTGTTTAAAAATTATACAATTAATCATCGTGCCAATTTCAATGTGAGCGGAGGGGGAAAAGTGGCCAGATATTACATTGCCGGTACATTTAATCAGGATAATGGCATTTTAAAGGTCGATAGAAACAACAATTTCAATAACAATATCGATCTTCGGAAATACTTGTTACGATCAAACATCAACATCAACATAACACAAAGTACCGAGGCAATTGTCAGGTTGCACGGCACCTTCGACGACTATACCGGTCCCATTGACGGCGGTTCCAACTTATACAAAAAAGTAATGCGATCGGATCCTGTTTTATTCCCGGCATATTTTGAGCCGGACAAAAGCCATTCACATGTGACTCATACTTTATTCGGAAATTACGATAATGGACAATACATCAATCCGTATGCGGATATGGTTAAAGGTTACAAAGATTATTCTAAATCGTTGTTACTCGCCCAGTTCGAGCTTAGGCAAAACCTTGATTTTTTAACAGAAGGGCTTAACCTCCGGGGGCTGTTTAACACCAACCGGTATTCCTATTTTGATGTAAACAGGTTCTATAATCCTTTTTGGTATTCCATTGGATCATACGATAAAAGCACAGATGAATATATTTTAGCAGGGTTGAATCCTGAAGAAGGTACCGAATGGTTGAGTTATAACGAGGGACCTAAAAGGATTACCTCAACAACCTATCTTGAAGCTGCCGTTACCTATGACAGAACATTTTTAGATAAACATGCCATTAGCGGTTTGTTGGTTTCAACAATGCGGAACAGTCTGGAACCCAATGCTTCTACTTTAACTTTGTCTCTGCCATCGAGAAATGTCGGGTTATCGGGAAGATTCACCTATGCATACGATAACCGTTATTTTACTGAATTTAATTTTGGATACAACGGCTCCGAACGGTTTGCCAAAAATCACAGATTTGGCTTTTTCCCATCAGTGGGTGCAGCCTGGTTTGTTTCAAATGAACCATTCTGGAATGATAACCTGACACGAATAATCTCTAAGTTAAAGTTTAAAGGTACATACGGTTTAGTGGGTAATGATGCCATTGGTTCAGTGAACGACCGGTTTTTCTATTTATCGGAAGTTAACCTGAACAACAGTGCCAGACAGGCAACATGGGGTGAAAATTTCGACTATGCAGTTAACGGCGTTTCCATCTCCCGTTACGACAACGAGGATATTACCTGGGAGATCTCCAGAAAAATGAACCTTGGTGTGGAAGTAGGTCTTTTTGATAAATTAGAGATACAGGCAGATTATTATACCGAACACCGCAGAAATATTTTAATGTCCCGAAGCTACATCCCAACCACCATGGGTTTGCAAACTAAGCCGCAAACTAATGTTGGTGAAGCTCAGGGTGAGGGAATCGACCTCTCGGTGGATTATAACCATTCTTTTAGTAAAAATTTCTGGATTACAGGCCGGGCCAATTTTACCTATGCTACTGCCAAATACAAGGTATATGAAGAGGCAGATCAAACGCTCACCCCCTGGTTATCCCACATAGGGCATAAGATATCACAACGATGGGGTTATGTGGCGGAACGTTTGTTTGTGGATGATTATGAAGTGGCCAATTCACCGGTACAAACCTTTGGCGAGTACCGGGGCGGTGATATCAAATATCGGGATATTAACGGGGATGATCAGATTAACTCCTTGGACATGGTTCCCATTGGTTACCCCACTCAGCCCGAAATTGTATATGGATTTGGTGTTTCAACCGGTTATATGGGATTTGACATTTCCTGTTTTTTCCAGGGACTTGCCAGGGAATCATTCTGGATCGATTCATACCAGACAGCTCCCTTTCTCGACACTGATGACGAAGATTATGTAGTTTCAAAAAATGCTTTGCTTCAGGTTTATGCTAACAATTATTGGTCGGAAGACAACCGCAATGTTTACTCTTTATGGCCTCGCCTGTCGGATACCCATATTTCAAATAATACACAAACCAGTACTTGGTTTATGCGCGATGGTTCATTTTTGCGACTGAAATCTTTGGAGGTGGGCTATACTATGCCGGACAAAATAATCAGCCGCGCAGGAATGAAAACTCTCCGAATCTATTTCAGCGGTACCAACCTGTTGACGTTTAGTAAATTCGACCTGTGGGATCCTGAGATGGCGGGAAATGGACTGGGCTATCCCATCCAAAAAGTATATAATATCGGTATGCAAATCTCATTTTAATTTAAATCTCAAAACAAAATGAAAAGATTAAATTATATTTTATTCATATATTTCCTGGCAATTGCCTTCTCATGCAGTGATTACCTGGATGTTGTTCCGGATAATGTCCCAACAGTTGAACATGCTTTCCTTGACCGGACAAGTGCTGAACGATATTTGGCAACCTGTTACTCCTATTTTCCGTCGTTGGGGTCTCCAACCACAGATCCGGCAATGCTTGGCAGTGATGAGTGGTGGGGTATTGAAGATCCATACTATACGAGTAAATCTGGCAACTATCTCGGATTGAAACTGAAAAAGGGAGAACAGAATTCCAATGACCCGATGTGGAATTACTGGGATGGGATGAATTGGTCTGGTCAGGCATTATTCAGGGCATTAAGAGACTGTAATATATTTCTTGAGAATGTGCATAATGTAGGGGGAGATTTAAGTGAGGAAGAAGCCACTCAATGGGCTGCCGAAGTAAAAATTTTGAAGGCTTATTATCATTATTATTTAATGAAAATGTATGGACCGATACCATTGCAAAAAGAAAGCCTTCCTGTTTCTGCAGGAATCGATGAGGTTAAGGTTTACAGGGATCCTTTTGATGAATGTGTTGATTACCTGGCGGATTTGATTGACGAAGCTGTCCCTGATCTCCCTCTGCAAGTCCAGAACCAAAGTCTGGAGTTGGGACGTGTTACTCAGCCGATGGCATTGTCGTTAAAAGCAGAGATGCTGGTGATGGCCGCCAGCCCGTTATTCAACGGAAATCCCGATTATTCAGGATTGATTGATAACCGCGGTGTTCAACTCATCAGCCCGGACTATGATCAAACCAAATGGCAGCGGGCGGCTACCGCATGTAAAAATGCCATCGATACTTGTCTTCTTGCAGGAAACGAACTGTATGAATTCACAAAATATACCAACATATCGGATTCAACAAAACGGTTATTGTCATTACGCCAGGTCGTTACCGACAAGTGGAACAAGGAAATCATCTTCACAAATGCAAAACTGTCGATGAACCAAATACAGGAAGCAACCTTTCCAATCTTTTCTATTGAACAACGACAGTGGTTAGTGAATGCTTTTATGTGTCCCACACTCAGAATGGCAGAATTATTCTATTCCAAAAATGGAGTTCCAATTGATGAAGATACAGAATTCGATTATGAGAACAGGTATGATGTGTCTGCTGTTTCGGAGGAACATAAATTTTATATCCAACCGGATTATGAGACTTTAAATCTAAACATGAACCGTGAACCTCGGTTCTATGCTAATCTGGCTTTCGATGGGGCTGTATGGTTTGGAAATGGCCGATACAAAGATGTCGGACAGGGAAATACTTCCGAACAACCTTGGGTTTTTAAGACCAAAAAAGCACAGGCGCAGGGGAAAACATCCAATCTGAATTTTTCACTCAGTGGATACTGGGTTAGAAAAACTGTTCATTTTGAGAGTGTAAGTCCTTCCTCCTCATCCAAAGTTTTTGTCAGGGCTACCTTTCCCGTGATCCGTTTGGCTGATCTTTATTTGCTTTGTGCGGAAGCACTGAACGAATCCATGGATACACCTACCCCGGAAGTGTATCATTATATTGATATGGTACGGGCAAGGGCAGGTTTAAACGGGGTAGTTGAAAGTTGGGCGGCAGCATCCAAATATCCTTCCAAACCTTTAACTAAGGAAGGGTTGAGAGAGATTATCCGGCAGGAAAGAATGATTGAACTCGCTTTTGAAGGAAAGCGTTTCTGGGATATCCGTCGTTGGAAAACTGCTTACAAGTGGCTGAATGAACCCATCAGGGGATTGAATAGCGAAGGGGCTTCAATTGAAGATTTCAATACAATCAGAACTCTCTATGTTCCTCAATTTTCGGCTAAGGATTACCTTTTCCCAATCAGGCAGTATAACCTTCAGGTAAATCCGAATCTGGTGCAAAACCCATACTGGCAGTAATAAATGTTATCAACTAAAATTTTCAAACAATGAGAAAGCTAAATATTATATTTGTAACAGTGCTCTTGATATTTATTGGAGCATGTAAGGAAGAACCAATAGGGCAATATCCCGTTGACAAGGTGGCACCACAAAAAGTTGCCAATCCTGTTGTTGAGAATTTCAAGGGAGGAGCCTCAATTACCTATGACTTGCCGGAAGAGGACGATTTGCTTTATGTTAAGGCGGTCTATACACTCCCAACCGGGAAAAAGAAAGAAGAAAAAGCTTCAATTTTTGTGAACAAAATAACAATAAATGGTTTTGCAAAATCAGCAAAAACAGAAATTAGATTAATTTCTGTTGATCGAAGTCAAAATGAGTCTGATGCGGTTTTGGTAGAAATTGAACCACAGGACTCTCCAATTTTTGATGTTTATGAATCGCTGAATGTTTCTGCTGGTTTTGGCGGGATAAAATTATTCTGGCAAAATCCTGAAGAAATTGATATAGTTCTAGGCATTGTGTATAAAAATGAAGAAAATGAACTTATGGCAATCGATAATTTTTATACTTCGGCAGCTTCAGGTTCCGGTGCAGTCAGAGGATTAGAACCTGTAGAAACTCAGTTTGGTGTATTTATCAGGGATATTTATGACAACTATACCGATACCATCTTCACAACGCTGACACCCTGGGAAGAGACGCCACTGCTTAAAGAATTGTGGAAAGAGATGCCATTGTGTCCAAGTTTTGAACGATCTCCGTATGGAAATACGAGCATGAGAGTGATGTGGGACGGAATTAACGTGGGGCCTTTGTCTTCAGGAGGGTACAGCACCTATTATATCGGAGCGCTTACTGACGAACCCTTATTCTTTACTTTCGACCTTGGGGTCTCAGCCCAATTGTCGAGATTCAGGTTTTGGGGAAGAGACAATTTTTTCTTTAACCTTCATCATCCCAAGGAATTTGAAATATGGGGTACAAACGACCCGGCAGTTGCAAATGCAGGACCCTGTGAGTGGGATGGATGGATACTGCTTGGTTCCTATGTATCAACTAAACCCTCAGGAGATGAGCTTGTTGCACATAACCAACTTAGCAGCGAAGATATCGCATTGGCATTTGCAGGTGAGGAATTTGAGTTTCCTGTTGATGTACCTCAGGTTCGGTATATTCGATTTAAAACGTTGCGTACCTGGAGTGACTCCCAAAGTTTATTTATTAGTGAACTGGCTTTTTGGGGCAACCCCCAATAATTAATATTAGTTTGTAAAATATGAAAAACAGATATAACATGAAAAATCGAATATTCTGGAGTTGTCTGACTGTGTTGTTAATTGCAGTCGGGTGTTCCGATATGAATGATATTCACGATATTTATCATAGGAATGGAGAAATTATTTATATCGGACGTGTGGACTCAGCGAAAATATTGGCAGGAAACGAAAGATTTTTGCTTCGGTATTGGCTTACCGACCCGAAAGCAAAAACATTGAAAGTGTACTGGTCGCAAAAGCAAGACTCGCTTATCACAACCGTTCCTTCCCATAATCCAACAGATTCAATTGAATTGATTATCGGAGATGGGGAAAAGAAGATCACTGAAGGGAACCATATCTTCCAAGTGGTAACCTCTGACGGAGAAGGGTTACGTTCAATTGTATATGAAATAATCGGGAATGTTTATGGCAAAAATTTTCAATCCACCATTACCAACAGACTAACGAAACAGGCAGAATATAAGACTGATGACGCCCAGGTAATCATTGATTGGAACGATGTTACCTCTTCCAGAGAAATAGGTGTGGAAATCTCCTATTATAACCTTGAAGGAGAACAGTTAACAACACTTTTGTCAACTAATGAGATTGGTGACCAAATTGTTCTGGAAAATGTTGATCTTATGGATGAAGATAAGAAAATATCCTACCGTACTGTATTTCTTCCTGAACCAATGGCACTGGATACGTTTTATGCGGAATCGGTTCATTTACCGGTGAAACGACGGATCAAGCTCGATGAACCTGTTAATGTTGCACTGAACAAAAGTGTTACAGCCAGTAGTTTTTACAACAATTCTGTTCCTGAATTGGCTGTAGATGGTATTATTTTATCAGCTGATTCAAGATTTGTCACCAATCCTGGAGGAGATCACTGGCTGGAAATCGATTTGGGACTGGCAATACCTATTGACTCTTTTAAATACTGGACCGGGACAAATGGACAACTCATGCAACCCCTTCCGGAATTCAAGTTCCAAGTCGATGTTAACGGGGAATGGATAGATGTGGTACATGAAACCGGGAATACAAATACGGCGTATGAGGCGAGCTTTCCCGAGGTAACTACAAGCAAAGTGAGATTATTTGTGCCAAGCGGCGTTATCGATCGCATTCGAATGTATGAAATTGCTGTTTACTCATCGTACGCTTATGTAACGATTTAATCATGTAGAAATGAGATTTTTAAATAAAACAATAATTTGGATTTTTATTTTATCCATTTTGCAAACAACAGCAAGTTGTAAACCTGATGATTCAGAGGTGATTATAGACGAACCTGTGGAGGAAGAAGAACAAATTACAAAAGGAAAGAAGGGAACATTTTTCGGATTGGTCTGGTTTTCCTATATCAAGGAGCCACAGGATAATTTGTACGCCATGTACAGAGATGAAAAGCGTGATGTTCAGGCCGGTGACATCCCTTCATTAGCCAGTCAGATGAAAGCCCGCATGCAACAACTGCCTGCCGGGAAAAGAGCCTATATGATTCACGAAATTACAAAACTAATGAATGTCGGAGCCCAGACAATCTATCTGGATGAGGGTGTGGAACTGCTCCGGGAAAGAGTCGAAGAACTCTTCACCAGATATAAAAATTTAGGTGGACCCGATCTGGATTATTTAGCTGTTGACTGGGAAGATAATCAGCAACCCTGGGGCCTTAAGGCAAAAGTAGATAACCTGGATATTTCCTACAAGGAATATTTCGACCAGATAATTAACGACCCGAGGTATCAGACGGAAGTACGACCTAAGTTGGAGGCATTGGGTTTTGATTTTGGGACTGACCCCGGTAAAAATGAATTATCCAGCCTCTATGAGAGTCCATTAACCCCATACAGTGCCGGAATAAAAAACCTTGCGATCTGGTCGATTGTAAGTCGTGAACGAATAAGTGAATATCTGACCCGGGCAATATTTGAACCTACTCAAAGACATTTTCCGAATGTAAAGACTTCAAACTATCATTATCTGGAGATACCGCAGGGAAGTATTGCCGGTTTTGATGGGAACGGCATTAACATAACTGATTATGGCGCATTTCATAAAGTCGGTACACATTCCAATGTCCCAACCTACGGATATATCGGAAATATGTTCAATTATCCGCCTCGTGGTTATCAGTTCTCCACTTTCCAGAAAACGCCTTTCAACTCGATGTTAAGGGAATTGATTAAAGTTCAAACAATGTATCTGAATACGGAAGGTAACAAAATCAGTGCCTGGATCGCCTGGCCTTCCTATTCCGGCAATAATAAATCAGTCGTATCCGGATATGCCGGATCAAAATATTACAACGAGTGGTTTTTCCACCTGGGCCTTTGTAACCCGGATCCGTTGTTGATATTTATAAACCATCAATCGAGTGAATATACTACATATTATAACAATGAGGACAAAAGGATGTCGGATCTTTTGTATGAACTGGATGATCTGGCCGGCTTCGATAACCGACGGCCATTGATTGATGAAGTCGAATCCATCAATACAAGGTACCTGTTGAGCGGGATGTCGGCAGGGGGACGGAATGTGTGGCGTCTTACGCCTGACCTGTATTGTCCGGATATAACCATGGAGAACTTTTTGGTTGATGAGGACCCCCTCACTTTCCAAATTGGTAATCAGGTAATCAGATTTCCGGAAGAAAGTTTCATCTATACACCGAAAAATACAAATTCGACGCTAGGGTACTGGATTATTTCACCCGAGGGATCAATTCCGGTAAGGTCACTTGATTCCGGTTCAAAACCAGCTCCTGAGCCGGTTTATGATCCGGACCAGGCTTGGCGCGATATCTGGAATGAAAGAACGGGCAATTAAAATATGAGCAATTGAAAATAATATAGTGTCGTCTCAACGAACTTTTGTAGCAATGATATGATAAGCTTTGTTTAGCATATCATTGCTATTATATGCAAAGCAAAGTCAGCCTACAAAATAGAGCTGGTGCGAAATAGCAATAGAATAAATATTTCAATATGAAAGGAAGAAAGATAAACATTTTGATCTTTATTTGCTTAACAATGATTTCACTAAGCATACAAAAAGCTGCCAAAGGAAAATACCCGGTTTGGGGTTTGGGTACAACTCCGACAAAGGTACAATCAGCCTTGCATTCAGCCATGCCACTTGAATTTAAAAAGGTAGGCACTTTAGTGGTGAAAAATATTGAAGAGATAGAATCATCGGTGTGGGCGCTTGGGTGCGAAACCCTCGATCGTGATCTTGCCTCCTGGGAGAATTATAGGAATTACATTCGACCGTTAGGCATCAGGCACAGTCGTTTGCAGGGAGGTTGGGCAAGAACTGAAATAGAAAAAGGTGTATATAACTTTGACTGGCTTGACGACATTGTGGATGACGCCCATTCACTCGGCCTGCAGGTTTGCCTAGAAACGTCGTATAATAATAAATTGTATGATGTTCCGTCGGAACATATTGTGGCAGAGGCAACTCACCTTACACTGAAGGATATCCCTTTTTACGACGGGGCTTGCCTGACCACTGACAAAAGTTTGGTAAATTTTATACCGGATAGAAAAAAGCAAAAGGAAACCGTTACATCTTTCCGGGGATTTATGATTGATGCACCACGGACACCGGAAAGTATGGAATATTATTTTCGGTTAATTGATTTCCTGCATAATGAGAATTTCAATTCAATCATTTTCCGCCTGACCGATAACGAAGGGTCTGCCTTCCAATTCACCAGTCATCCTGAATTAAAAATACGCGAAGGGGCATTTGCCGCTGAAGAATTTAAGGAATTGATTGAATATGCGCAAAAAAAGAATATTGAGATCATTCCCGAGATTGAAGCTTTCGGCCATTCGAGGTATATCACCGAAACGGAGAGGTACAGTTTCCTAAGCGACGGACCAGCAGGAAAAGAATTTACCGCGGTTTGTCCGGTAAATGATTCTACCCTGGCACTGATGAAAGATATGTTTACCGAAATTGCCTCTGTTTTTCCAAGCAAATATTTTCATATCGGGTGTGATGAGGTAAATTGGGGAGCAAGTGAATTGTCAAAAAAAGCGCTGACCACGAGAAGCAATGCTGAAATATGGGCTGACTATGTGAACCAACTGGATGATTATGTGAAAGCTCTTGGCAAAACGACAATTATATGGGGCGATGTCCCGTTAAACAAAGAAAAAGAGCTCCTTGACCTGTTGGATAAGGAGATAGTAATCATGGATTGGAACTATTGGGAAACCGACAAAGCGAAAATTGACAGTATTGCACAAAACGTTCTCAGCCATGGTTTTAAGCTTATAGGATGTCCTGCCTTAAGTTGGTGTGGCTGGGGTGCGCGAGTGGGACCTGAGCAATTGGAAAACATCAGTGCTTATGCTGAGGTGTATGGTAAGATAAAAGACCCTGGTAACCTGGGTCTCATTTTGTCGCATTGGGTTCCTGAAAAATTTACCCAAAACAGCCAGTGGGATACCTACGCAGTGGCTTTCGACATCATTAAAAGCAATGGCAGTTCTCATTATATGGAAGCCATCCCCGGCTTTGTGGAGCGCCATTTTGGTGCAATATATGATGCCCGCTGGGAAGAGATTTACAGACTGATATATGAGGATACGCCCAGACGGGGGTGTGGTTTGAGTCTGTTTGCTCCCTGGTCCTCAAAAGAAAAAACGGAAGCTGTTATCAGGCAAAACAAACCCAGACACAGCCGGCTGGAAAAAGCGCTGGAGCTCATGACAATTTGCAGGGAGAATGTGAAAAGAAACAAAAATGATTTTGAAGATCTGTTTTTAACCGTAAGGTTTATGGAATACCTGGTCAACAGACACAATGGGTTGTTGAATTTGGCACATTCTGAAAATGTCGATTTACAATCAGCTGAATCATATTTGCAGAAGGTAGCGCGGGAAGACAGGGAAATGTTTTTTAAGATGGATTCAGCCTGGCGTTCTGGCCGGCGTTGTACGCCCGACCTTTCAAGACCGGGTTATATGTGGTCTATAGCTTTTGCATCCGATTATTCACAATATTTGAGTGAGAACCCAGGTGAATTTTTGAAGATTATTCAAAAAAGGAAGTAATCATCATCTGATCCAACGTACGCTATGAGTTGTGACAACAAATTAAATGAACCGGGATTAAGAATATAATTGGAAATTTGTAGAAAATATAAGCAGCGTGAAGAAATTACTTCTTATTATTTTTTTTACCATCAGTGGCATTACACTGTTTGCTGCCACAGTTGAGCATGTAAAAACATTTAGTGCATCGATGAATAAAGTAATCGATGCGGTTGTTATTACCCCAGTCTATTACCCTGGGGAGCAGCCCTGTCCGGACTTCCAACTACATTATTTTTACGGTGAAAATGAAAATACAATAAGAACGCAGGTTTGTTGCACATTAATTGCCCAGCTTTTAATGACCGTTATTCAAAAGATTGCAAAAACAAAGAAAGCCTTTTCAGTGGTGGCTTCTGTGGTAAGGATACACTTAATTAGTATGCTTGATATGGTAGAGTTATTTCGCAGCAAGAAAAGGGCATATAAATTACATGCAGGAGAACCTCCAGGACAGCTTCAAATAAAATGGATTTGAAAATAGAGGGGGTCTGAAAATTATTTACAAGAGGAATTGTCCATAAATTGGGCACTACAGATAACAAGATTTTATAATCCCGACTTTAGTCGGTTAATAGTGAAAAAGAATATGAAAAGAAAAAGTGCGCTTTATCTTTTGGTGTTAATGAGTTTATCCTGTTGTAAAAGGGATGTGCTTCCACCGGAACCCGTTCTCCCAGTACCATCTCAACAACAGTTGGCATGGCAGGAGAAAGAGATGTATGCTTTTGTGCATTTTACAGTAAATACATTTACCGGTAAAGAGTGGGGGTACGGAGACGAAGATCCCAATTTGTTCAACCCGACAGATTATAACCCGGAGCAATGGGCTGAGGTATTAAAAAAGGCCGGTTTCAAAGGGGCAATCCTAACCGCAAAACACCACGATGGTTTTTGCCTCTGGCCCAGTAAATATACTGATCATTCAGTGAAAAACATTCTATGGAAAGATGGAAAGGGAGATGTGGTTGGCGATTTCATGAAAGCCTGTAATAAATATGGTCTTGAGTTTGGTGTTTACCTTTCACCTTGGGACCGCAATCATGCAGAATATGGCAGGGCGGAATACGTTGATTATTACCATAACCAGCTAAAAGAATTACTTGAGAATTATGGTCCCATGTTCGAAGTCTGGTTTGATGGCGCTAATGGGGGTGATGGATATTACGGTGGTACAAGGGAGACACGGAAAATCAACGATCAGGTTTATTATAATTGGCCGGTTACCTATGCTATTGTAAAAAATTTTAATCCTCAAACTCTTATTTTCGGAGATGCCAGGACATCAACGGAAGCCCGTTGGTGTGGCAACGAAGAAGGATATGTTGGTGAAACAAACTGGAATATGATTACCCCCGATTCTCTGAAAATATATGGTAAAGAGTTTAATAAACGAAGAGCATTATTAAATAAGGGCGATGAAAACGGCGATTTCTGGATGCCTGCAGAAGTGGATGTTTCCATTCGTCCGGGATGGTTTTACCACGAAGAAGAAGACAGCTTAGTGAAAACACCTGAAGATTTGTTTGATATTTATTTGTCGTCGGTCGGCAGAGGCTCCAACCTGTTGTTAAATGTTGCTCCCGACCGGAGTGGGCTTATACCGGAACCCGATGTACTGTCATTGTTCCAATGGAGCAGGAAGTTGGATGAAATTTTTGCGAATGACCTGGCCCCTGCAGCAAAAGTTACAGCGGATTCATACCGTGGAAAATCAAGCAGGTTTTCAATGGTGAACCTGACAGATGGGGATAAAGAAACTTACTGGGCTACCGATGATAACGTTATTTCCGGTTCAATCGAACTGGATTTTGAAGAACCGAAACTGATTGAATTCGTATTGCTTCAGGAATACATCAAACTGGGACAAAGGGTGAAAACATTTAATATCGAAGTTCTTCAGAATGGACAATGGGAGCAGGTTGCCAGCGCCACTACCATCGGATATAAACGAATTGTCAGGATCAGTCCTGTAGAAACAGAAAAGGTGAGGATCAATATCACAGAGGCAAAAGCCTGCCTGGCGATTTCCAATATCGAAATTTATTAGTAATTCACAAAGTAAATATTATGAGAAAAAAATTAAACATCAGGACAAGTGCTTATTTTGCCCTGTTTGTTTGTGTAATAACGATATTCGGGTGTTCAACAAAGAAAGTTACCCGTGAACAGATTGAATGGAGCAGATTTCGGTGGGAGCAGGAAAGCGCAACCGATAAACCCCGGATATTGTTTATTGGCAATTCTATTTCTGTGGGCTATTTCCCTATTGTTTCAGCTCAGTTAAATGAAACAGCCAATTGCGACCATTACGCAACCTCCCGGAGTGTGGAAGACCCGGCATTTTTTAAAGAAACTAAAATGGCCATGGGAAAATACAACCACCAAATCATTCATTTTAATAACGGCTTGCATGGATGGCATTTAAATGATAAGCAATATGAAGAGGGTTTAAGAAAGTATGTTCGTTTCCTGATGAAAAAGAAAGCAAACAATTGTCAATTGGTGTTTTCACTCTCAACGCCCTACCCCTCAAAAAAAGAAAATATAAAGCTGAATGAGGAGATGAATCCGGTCGTGCTGGAACGAAACCGAATCGCCATGAAAGTCATGTCTGATTATGATATTCCTGTAATCGATCTGTATGTACTGGTTGAACCTAAGCTGGAAAAATACAGCATCAGGAAAGGTGATTTGCACTATAAAAAAGAGGGGTATGAACTGATGGCCGGAAAAATCAGCAGTAAGATCTTGGAACTGATGGGTATTGAATCCAAGAGTTTAACAGAAGCAGAGATTGATCAGGGTTGGTAGCTGTTATTCGATGGCGAAACATATAATAGATGGAGATGTGTGGGTAATGAGAAAGTACAGACAGGTAGATCCAACGAAGCCTGGTTCAGGAACATTAAGATTAGAGTATTGTAATACATACAGGAATTACATCTGAAATATTAATAAATATTAAATCCAAAGCAATGAGAAAAATTTTATTATTAGCACTATTTATTTCATCAGTCACATTGGGGGAAACACTGGCACAAGAGAAGATCTCCCCATCTTATCCTCTGGGCAATGATTGGGTTTTTGATTCGGAATTCAGTGATGAATTCAATGGAGATAGTCTGGATGAAAAAAAATGGTGGGATTTCAATCCATCGTGGATTGGTCGTAAGCCAGCCTATTTTGCTCGCGAAAATGTGGTTGTTAAAGATGGGACGTTGCAACTAACAGCTAAAGTTCTGGAACCCGATGAAGTGAGCTACGAGAATAAAGTCCGCGGTTACGACAAATTCACCAAGGCATTAGTAAAAAGTAAAAAAAGAATCAGGTACGGCTATTTTGAAGCTAGGTGTAAATCCATGAATTCGGGAGTCTGTAATGCTTTCTGGTTATACGATCCGCTTGACCCTCCAACAAAATACAAGGAAGGCAGTTTTTCTGAAGAGATTGATATTTTTGAGGTGGTTGGAAAACCAACTAAGCAGGAATATGAGCAGGTGTTATTTAATACAGTTCACAGGTTTAAAACACCTTATGTTGAATCGATTGCAAATTTCGGACAAACACCCTTGCCAAAAAAAGGAGCGGCACAACGTGCCCCGTTTAATTTTTACGATGACTTTCATGTTTTCGGTTTTCTTTGGACTCCTGATCAAATGAAGTGGTTCTTAGACGGAAAAGAAGTTTTTGCACGGGACAACGATTACTTTACCACTGCACTTCACATTATGTTCGATTGCGAAATAATGGAAAGTTGGTTTGGTTTACCCGATCCGGCTGATTTACCCTCCACATTTTACATCGACTATTTGCGTGTTTGGAGACCTGCCAATATGCCCTATCCAACATTAGAAGGATTCTGAGTGGAAATTTGTTTCAACTATATCTTTCCCCCATGTTTTCAGCGCTATAACTGATTTCTGCAAATTTTTATATAGAAAATCTACAAATAGTTTGTGAAAATAAACATCAAATTATATATTTGTACCACACTACACAACACCAAAAAACCTGGTCTAATGTAGTGTGGTTTCTTAGTGAAATTATTGTAAAAACTAAAAACTAGAAACTAAAAACTACGAAATAGCAGATACCGATTGGATAAATGTGGAAACAGATGACAAATTTACAAATTTGCCGGTAAGGGATAATGTGATTATGATTGCTGAGCGCACTCAAATCGAATTTTAATAGACTGATATTCAAATTATGAACAAAAATAACAAATATAAATGGGAAGTACTTGCGCTGCTTTGGTTTGCATTTTTACTTAACCAGGCCGACCGACAGGCATTTAACGTAGTATTACCGCTAATTCGCGACGATCTGCAATTGACAGATCCCCAGGTTGGCACAATTGCCACTGTTTTTAACCTTGTTTATGCTTTACTTGTCCCTTTTGCCGGATATGCAGGAGATATTTTCAGTCGAAAATGGCTTGTGGTGCTGAGTGTACTGGTTTTTAGTATTGCAACTTTATTTACCGGACTCAGCAATAGCATGTTGATGCTGATATTCATTCGCAGCATTGCAACGGGGGGCGGAGAGGCGTTTTATGGCCCGCCGAATTATGCTTTACTGGCAAGTTACCACAAAAAAACACGGGCTTTTGCTATGTCTATTCATCAAACATCCTATTACGTCGGTATTATTTTAAGCGGATTTATTGCCGGTTATATTGGTGAACGTTGGGGATGGCGTAGCGCTTTTTACATGTTTGGTGCAATTGGTTTAATCCATGGAATAGTGTTGATATTCAGGCTGAAAGACAAGAAGGAAGGGCAACAACCCTCACAACTCGAAAAAGTAAAAATTCTGGAAGGATTTAAAGTGCTTTTTAAAACCCCCACAGCGCTAATTCTTACAATCGGTTTTAGCGGATTAATTTTTGTTTTAACCGGTTATCTCACCTGGATGCCTACCTATCTCTATGAAAATTTCAGTATGAGTTTATCCAGGGCAGGTTTTCATTCAATGTTTTTCACCCATTTATTTGCTTTTGTCGGAATAATTATAGCCGGCAGATACTCCGATAGTATTGGAAAAAAAGATCCTGGGGCAAGATTGCTGCTGCAGGGTTTTGGTTTGCTGGCGGCAGTCCCGTTTATTGTAATGATGGGGCACTCCAACATACTTCTTACAGTTTATATTGGGTTTGCCGGTTTTGGGTTTGCCCGTGCATTTTTCGATGCAAATACTTATACGGTATTGTATGATGTAATCCCCGAGAAATATCATTCATCGGCATCGGGAGTAATGTTGACAATTGGTTTTGGTGTTGGTTCACTGGCGCCAGTAATTTTAGGTGTTATAAAACCGGTAGTTGGTCTTTCGTTTGGAATCTCCAGCCTTGCAGTGATCTGGATTATTTGCGGTTTGTTACTACTTGTTGCCTACAAATATTGCTTTAAAAAAGATTATGATAAAATTCATTCGCCAAGTTAAAATATAATGATGAATACAAAAAAGTTTGAAAAACCTAAGGTTGGCCTTTTAATGTTGGGGTCACCCCGGTTCAGGAATCTCGGAGAAGGTTTATCGCGGGGAACTTACCATGAAAGAAAGTTGATAGATGTTGAAAATTTTGTAAGACCATTAAAAGATTTTCTGAAACTGGTAGATCCCGGGATAATTTACACCAGGGAGGATGTAAAAAATGCGATAAAGCTTTTTTTTGCTGAAGGTGTCGATTGTATAGTTGCAAATTTTGTTTCCTGGTCTGAAGACTTTGCGTGGATCCGGTTTTTGCGCGATATGCCGGAGATCCCCATCCTTTTTGTGAACATTGCCAAAGACAAAGTAACTTTTGAAGATACGCTGGACGAGGATGATTTTATTGATTATCTCTGTGCCGGAACACTGGTAGGCTCTTTAGAAGGTTCGGGTTCAGTGCCCCGTACAAACCGAAAAGATGTAAAAATAGTTATGGGAAGCATGAAAGAGATACAGGAAAAAATACTTTCCTTCTCAAAGATTGCCTGGGTTCGCAGTATCCTTCGCGATTCTACTGTGGGGTTGCTGGCTAATTACAACGAGGCCATGTGGTCAACGTATATCGATCCGTATAATCTGTTTACACGCATTGGCCCCGAACTCCGTTTTATTACTTATACCACACTGAATGAAGAGATAGAAAAAGTAACGGATGAAGAAGTAAAAACATACAAAACAAAGTTGGAAGCGAATCATCCGGTAATGGACGATGTGGATGATTCGAAATTTTATGCTGCAGTACGTGGCTCATTGGGACTGGCAAAACTTACCGAACGTTTGGGAATCGACGTTATGGTGTTCAATGATATCGATGTTCCCATGTTCGAGATGATTGGCCATCGCCCGAGTTTTTATCCTGAAACGTATGAACGGATAAAATCAGTGTTGGTGCCGGAAGCTGATATGGGAGCAGGCATACTCACTTTCGCGTTGAAGTTAATGAGTGATAAGCGGATTAATTTTATTGAACCGTTCCATATTGAAGCAGAAAAAGGGACTTTTGCTGCCGGACATGCCGGCCCCAACGATCATACAGATCCGGATGTTCAAAAGAATGTTGTTATATCAAGAGATGTGCGTTTTTCAAAAACACACTATAAACATGCTGGGGCACCTTTTGCCTGGTACCGTATTTCTGCGGGGCGCAAAACCATGGCCCAACTGGTAGAGGATAACGGGAAATATAAATTGGTAGCGACCCTTGTTGATTCGCTGGAAGGGAAACATCTTTTAGCAACCTATTCCCATAGTATTTTCCGGCCGGTGGTACCCGTAAAAGAACTGTTTGAACGGATACTGAAAATTGGAACCACACAGCATTTTGCATTAGTGGACGGTGAGTATCTTGAAGAATTATCGACATTCGCTGAAATGATGGGCTTTGAATATCACGAAATTAAATAAATAATAAAAAGTAAAAGGAGATTTGAGATATGAGTTTTATGTTTAATCCACATCCTTACGATGACTGGAATGCAATCAACAAACCGCGACTTTCAAATGACGAAATAAGTTCCATTATAGCAGGGACGAATGAATCGGCAAAAAATATTGCAGAATTAATCATTGAGAAGTTGGAAGAAGGCCAGGGCAATATTGTTCTGGCTATAGATGGATATATTGGTGCCACGTTTACGCAAATCGTGAACTTGGTTTCTCAAGAGTTGAAATTAAGATTAGTTAACGTAAATACATTCGATTTCAAGAATGTTCTAAAATCATCAGCTCAACTTGAAGAAGAGCTCTCGGACTATCTCAAAGAAGATATGGAAAAAGACCCAGTTCTTCTTTTTGGCAAGCTGTTTAAGGGCAATTATGAAGATTTGTTGAACAGTGATAAACTATCGGAATTTGAAAATCAAATAAAAGCATTTGCTGATGATAGGGGTAAAGGCGTGTTTATAGTATCGGGGTTTGGCTGTTCGATTAAGCAGCTCCGACAGTATTATGATCTTCTCTGTTATATTGACATCACCCCTAAGGAGGTAATATTAAGAGCAAAGAGAGGTCTGTTTGCCAATATCGGGGACGAAATTGCGAAGCCATTTAAAGCACTCATGAGGCGTTGTTATTATGTCGATTTTGAAGTTGCTGGTCATCATCGTTGGGAGCTTTTAAGGGAGAATGTGATTGATTTTTATATCATAGGCAATGACACTGATAATCTAAAGATGCTTCCCGGGTCAACCCTGAGCTCGCTTATGTCAAAACTTGTTAAGTATCCTTTTCGTTGCAAGCCTGTCTATAATGAGGGCGTATGGGGAGGTTTTTACACCAAAAAGGTTCGAAACCTTCCTGATACGATGCGCAATTGTGCATGGGTTTTTGATTTAATACCATTGGAGGTAAGTATTGTTGTTGAAGCCGGGTCACATTTACTGGAATTTCCCTACTTCACTTTTGTACAGAAGGAGGGAGATGCCTTGATGGGTTCAGAATGTGTAAAGAGGTTTGGCGGTTATTTCCCCATCCGGTTCAACTATGACGATTCCTGGCACAGTAGTGGTAACATGTCTATTCAGCTTCATTCGGGGCATAAATACAATATGGAGAATTACGGTGAGCATGGCCGCCAAGATGAGAGCTACTATATTGTGGCCACTGGCCATGGTGCAAAAACATATCTTGGATTTAATGAGGATATTGATCCTGATGAATTTATCGAGGAGGTTAAAAGATCAGAAAAGAAATTTACCCCTGTTGATTATCAGAAATATATAAATCACATAGAATCAAGGCCGGGCACACAGGTCATGATACCAGCAGGTACGATACACTCATCCGGTCGTAATCAGGTGGTGCTTGAGATAGGTAGTCTTTCTGTAGGATCTTATACATATAAAATGTATGATTATTTAAGGGCTGATCTGGATGGCAAGCCGAGACCAATACATTCATATCATGGGGAGAAGAATCTGCGTAAGGAACGAAAGAGCAATTGGGTGCGGGAGAACCTTGTTCAGGAGCCGGTACTTGTCAGGAGCGGTGAAGACTGGGCAGAATATATTGTAGGGGAGCACGACCTGCTATATTTCAGTTTGCGGAGACTTGAGTTTGAGAAAGAGATCGAAGACGACACAAATGGTAAATTTCATGTACTGGCATTGGTAGACGGAGAAAAGACAGTAGTTAGTTCAGTTGACAACCCTGAATTGAGTTTTACCCAGAATTATCTGGATATAATAGTAGTTCCTGCAAATGTAGGCAGATATGTTATTCGTAATTTGGGAAATCAACCTGTTTGCATGCACAAAACGATGTTAAAAGATGGATTTGAAAAAGAAGCTATACCTGATAATTGATGCAGGAGGAACCTATTTTAAGTCTGCAATCACAGATAATAATGCTAAAATTTCAGTCGGTTCTTCTTTTCAAACAAAATCATATTCAAAAAGTACTGCAGATTGCATAATTAGTGCTTACCATAAGACAATTTCTCATGGAATAGCTCATGTCAAGAAGAATAATGGTGTTTTGGACGGAATAGGTATTGCTACACCTGGTCCTTTTGATTACAATAAGGGTATTCCTTTAATGAAACATAAATTTGCATCTATTTACGGTTTGAATTTGTCGGAAATTATTTATTCACGACCTGACATTAAGCAAGGTTTGCCAATTTGTTACATGCATGATGCAAACGCAGCTCTTGCAGGTGAGCTTTGGAAAGGCAATGCAAAAGGATTTGCCAATGTGGCGTTGGTAACTTTGGGGACAGGGTTGGGATTTGCTTACTCTCAAAATGGCGTGATACGGTATAATCCTGAAGGGGGACCGGGGAAATCCATATTTACTTTACCTTATAAGGATGGAATATTAGAGGATTATGCATCTAAAAGGGGAATTATTAAATTATATAACGAAAAAAATGGCAAATCAGTACAAAATATTGATGTTTCTGATATCGGTAAGAGGGCCAACCAGGGAGAATCAACAAGTATTGAAACATTTAGTGAAATTGGAAGGATACTGGCAGAAGTCTTTTATAATATTCTTGACCAGCACGGTATTCAGTGTCTGCTTTTCGGAGGCCAAATATCACGCTCCTTTCACCATATGGAAGGATCATTGAAAACTGGACTAAACAGTATTAAATCACTTGAAAGAATATCCACGGTGAAAAATATTGATGATGCTGCTCTGTATGGAGTATTATGGAAGATATTAAACAATTAATTTTTAAAATATATAGTTATGAAAAGTTCATGTTTATTAGGTTTACTGACACTTATGTTATTCTCTTTTACTGGGATAAATGCCGTAGAAAGAGTTAATAATACCCAGTCATCAAATTCAGTGCATACAGCATTGCAGTCTTTTCCAGAGACTATTACACGTGATATTGATGCAACTCAACATTTCAGGCCATTTCCTGAACTTACAGTTCACCGTAATACCTCTCTTCAAAAAGCGACCACACCTGTTTTAGCTGAATTTAGCAGGGATGCTTACGGAAAAGCAAAAATTACTCGCTGTTGGCTAAACCTTGATGAAATGTGGGACTACAGAACCAGGGAATTTAATTTTAATTTTCAAGTCGGAGTGGATAAGTATAAGGATATTAAAGAAAAACACAGAGAAACATGGAATAGCGAAGTTGAATCTCCTGTTCATTTCTATGATTATTTAAACGCATTCAGCACGCATAGTGAGGAAATTATGCTAACTATACGTCGATATGAAAGAGATATTCTGGACGGAAAATTGCCTGTTTCGAAAGAAGATTATAAAATGATCTTCAAAACGGGACTTTAACATTATAAAAAGCTATTTCCTAATATCAGATATGTTCAGGTAGGTAATGAATATCATTTAAATGGATTCATGGGAGCCACAGATGAGGAATATTATAAATTTTATAAGTTAGGCTATGAAGCAGTAAATGAAGTCAACGAAGAAATGAGACTGGAGGGGAATCATAAAATATTGGTAGGCCATTCGCCTCCCACTACAGGTGATGCGATGACAAGGCTTGATAAAATATTAGGACTATTTAGTATGGATAATAATATTACAAAAAGAATAGATTTTATTTCATGGCACGAATACTCTAAACCTATTTCAGAAACAGCAAATCGTGAAAAAGTAATAAGGTCTTTGATGAAAAAACATGGTTTGTCCGAAAATCTTCAATTGTTTATTACAGAACACGATCCTTATCATGGCAATAGAAGTGTTGATCAGTTGGAGTTTCATACGCTAAATAGTGCTTATCTCCCCAATTCTCTATATTTTACGAGTATTTTAAGCCCTGGGATTATAATATTCCCTTGGGTATTATACCATGATCGCAATATTCAAACTAAGTTTATGTGGTTCGATGGACCAAATGAACCAGATACAAAAGCTTTTGAAATGAAGATGTTGCCACTGGGAGCTTCAATGAAAATGCTTAGTAAGCATAAAGGTAGAGAAATAAAAGTAAATAATTCTCTGGATTCTAATGACTTGGTAATAGCTTCAGTTCAAAAAGATAAAATTATTCTGCAGGTGGAATTACTAACTTAGCCGGGACACAGAGTTAAGCATAAAAGCTTATTTTTGT
>ENA-UOOI01001537-UOOI01001537.1-fermentation-metagenome-genome-assembly--contig:-NODE-1537-length-23581-cov-8.300859_pt1 | contig 23581 bp, 39 predicted proteins | sample MGYA00245779_ERZ724027 | MGnify/ENA primary metagenome ERZ724027 (study PRJEB28704, sample SAMN03018318) | fermentation metagenome | biome: anthropogenic terrestrial biome; feature: soil; material...
CTTTTACATTATTTTTTACCCAATCAAAGGTATGCGCTGCCATTGCCTTGGTACCGCCCGTGTAGTTAAGACCGATTACCTCGTTGGGACTCTCTTTAATTAAAGGTGTTAATTGATCATCTAAAGCATAGATAATTTTAGATCTGTCTGCCTCGCATATCTCCACAAATGCCGCATCTCTAAGGCCAGGCCTCTTTGCCTTCACGGAATCATATATACGATGTGCAAATTTCTCCGTCGTTCTGGTACTGATAAAAACAATTCTCGCATCATCCTTTGCCAAAAGCATCGCGGCTACATAATTGGGCAGAGGATTACTTCCTACGATTAGTATAAGTGTATCCGCCTTATAATCATCCAAACTACTCATATAAATCCCTCTCCCCTTAATTATTTATTTATAGCTATGGACATAATGTTCAAACCCTTTAGTAGAAATAAATGTAGTCTATGACAATATAAGCATTTTAGGCCAGACAGGATAGGATCCGTTTGGGAATTTAGAAACAATGTCAAAGTGTCCTCCATTTGGCATTATGAGTATTTCATAGTTTTAAGGGACATCCCGGTATTTGGAATGTCCCTTTGACTATATCTGTAAATGCAAAGATGCCGATGACATCCTAAAACAGGCCCGTTATTTTCCCATTTTCGTCGATGTCCATGTCGAATGCGGCAGGATGTCTGGGAAGACCGGGCATTGTCATGATCTCTCCCGTCAGAGCTACAAGGAAACCTGCTCCTGCCGACGGCCTGACCTGCCTTACGGTAACTCTGAACCCTCTGGGCCTTCCCAGCAGACTGGGATCGTCCGAGAGCGAGTACTGGGTCTTAGCCATACAGATAGCCAAATTGTCCAGGCCCATCTTTTCTATGGAAGCGATGTCCTTTTCTGCCTCTTTAGTAAAGTCTACTCCGTCTGCGCCGTAGATCTCCCTTGCTATCGTCTCTATCTTCTGCTTGACTCCCGCATTAAGCTCATACACGGGCTTATAATTTGATTTTTTCGTCTCCAGTATGTCGAGTACCTTTTCCGCTAGATCTATGCCTCCTTCGCCGCCCTTTGCCCATACGTCGGACAACGACACGGGAATACCCAGCTGTGCGCATCTCTTATATACGAAATCCACCTCGGCATCGGTGTCGGTGGGAAATCTGTTGATGGCAACGACCAGAGGAACGCCGAATTTGGTTATGTTCTCCACCTGTTTCTCAAGGTTCTCAAATCCTTTCTTTAAGGCTTCGACATTTTCCTGGGAAAGGTCCTGTTTTTTGACGCCGCCATGATTTTTAAGAGCCCTTATGCTGGCTACTATCACCGTGGCGTCCGGTTTCAGACCCGCATACCTGCATTTGATGTCAAAGAACTTCTCGGCTCCGAGGTCGGCACCGAAACCTGCCTCAGTGACCAGATAATCGCCCAATTTAAGGCCCATTCTGGTGGCGGCGACACTGTTGCAGCCATGGGCTATATTCGCGAATGGTCCCCCATGGACAAAGGCCGGCGTGTTTTCCAGAGTCTGTACCAGATTGGGATTGATGGCGTCTTTCAGCAGCAGCGCCATGGCGCCCTGAGCATTGAGATCCTTTACGGTCACCGGCCTGCCGTCATAGGTATAACCTATTATGATCTTAGAAAGTCTCTCTTTGAGGTCCGTTAAGTCTTTGGACAGGCACAGTATGGCCATTACCTCGGAAGCGACTGTTATGTCGAAGCCATCCTCTCTGGGCACGCCGTTGGGCTTGCCACCCAGGCCGACCACGATGTGTCTGAGCGCCCTGTCATTCATGTCCATTACCCTTTTCCAAGTGATCCTCCTGGGGTCTATTCCCAGCTCGTTGCCCTGCTGCAGGTGATTGTCTATAAGGGCGGAGAGCAGGTTATGCGCCGTGGTAACGGCATGTATGTCCCCGGTAAAATGAAGGTTTATATCCTCCATGGGCACCACCTGAGAGTATCCGCCGCCCGCAGCTCCTCCCTTTACGCCGAAGCTGGGTCCCAATGAGGGCTCACGAAGCGCTATAACGGCCTTTTTGCCGAGGCGGTTCAAGGCCTGGCCCAATCCCACCGTAATGGTGGTCTTGCCCTCTCCGGCCGCCGTCGGGTTGATTGCGGTGACCAGGATGAGCTTTCCGTCCGGCCTGCCCTCAAGTTTATCCATCACCTTCAGGTTAACCTTTGCCTTATACTTGCCATAGAGTTCGATATCATCCTCCGAAAGGCCAAGGCCTTCCGCTATCTCCTTAATGGGTTTCATCTCTGCCTGCTGTGCGATCTCAATATCCGTTTTCAAAATTATGGCCTCCTTATATTGTTTATTCTTCAGATCAGGTATGCCGATAAATATCGGCGTCATACTTATAAATACTACAAAAAAGCAATAAATCCTGCTAAAAAATTTAAAAAATGTATATGTTAAGACCTTTGATCGACTGGCATTTTCCAATACTCATGCAAAAATCGGCAGGACGAAATACGGATTTTATGTTAAAATAGCTGTTATAGGCGGCAATAAATATTATAAATGAGATATACGTCGAAAAAATATAGATCTCAGACCGATGATAAAGGAGATGGATAAGGCCGTATTATGGATGGCATCCAGTAATATATCGAAATAACATTTAGAAAGGATGCTTGACCAATGAAATCCGATTCAGACAAATACGCGGTGAGTTTCGAAGATCAGTTTACATTGCGCGGTATGGTACTCGCCGCATTGGGCTCCACGCTCATCACCGCAAGCTCCGCTTATGTTGCCTTGCGTATGGGCGCGCTGCCGTGGCCGACAATATTTGTAACGATTCTTTCAATGACGGTTTTAAAGACGTTGGGCAATACAAACCTTAACGAGATAAACATAACTTCTACCGCCATGTCCACCGGAGGTATGGTTGCGGGCGGCGTAGCCTTCACTATCCCCGGAATATGGATGATAAAAGGCGATGCCGTTATAAATCCGTGGGAACTATTTTTAGTCGTTTTATCCGGTACGATCCTGGGAGTGATATTTTGCGCATTGTACCGCAGACAATTTATAGAGGAGATGCAGCTGCCCTATCCAATGGGGCAAGCCGCGGCCGATACGCTTTTGGCAGGAGATGAGGGCGGCAGCAAAGCCAAATATCTATTTTCCTCTCTTGGGATCGTCGCTGCGTTTACGGCATTGAGAGATCAATGGAATTTGATTCCCTCGGCCTGGACTCCCCAGTCTCTGTGGAAGAAAAACATACAGTTCGGTGCCTGGATATCTCCCATGGCACTGGGCATTGGCTATATCATAGGTCCGCTGTACACCTTGAGCTGGTTTGCGGGAGCGGTCTTAAGCTACCTTATAATAATACCTGTCACCGTAAACATGGGAATATTCGATGCCGCATCTGCAACGGCCTTCACCAACAGCCTGGGCATAGGCATCATTGTCGGCGGAGGAATAGGACTGCTCTTTAAATCAATACTTCCTCAGGCAAAAACTATATTCGGATCGATGTTCAGGAATCAGGATTCCGATCTGAACCTGAGATGGGCCCCATTGGCAATGGCTGTAATAGCCCTTCTGCTCACCGTCTTTACCGAGATGTCTCTGGTATCCAGCATTATCGTCATAGCGGGGGTATGGCTGACCACAGCCATGGCAGCCATGATAGACGGCCAGACGGGGATAGACCCCATGGAAATCTTCGGTATCATAGTTTTGCTCGTTATAAAGGCCGTATCCAAGCCAGGCTTTATAGAATCATTCTTCATTGCCTGCGTGGTTGCAATAGCATGCGGCCTGGCCGGCGACAGCCTTCAGGATTATAAATCGGGATACATACTTCATTCCTCTCCGAAGGCGTTGGTCTATGGTGAAGCCATAGGTGGAATAGTAGGAGCCGTGGTGTCACCCATCGTGATCTTCGTTATGCATCAGGCATACGGAGCCATGGGACCGGGTACCCAGTTGGTCGCGCCTCAAGCGTATGCCGTCTCAACCATGGTGAGCGGTCTCCCCAATCCAACGGCGTTTGCAGTTGGTCTGCTCGTGGGAATAATACTGTATTGGCTCAACCTGCCCGCCACCACCATAGGCATAGGGGTATATCTACCCATGTATATGTCCACTACGGCAGCCCTAGGCGGACTTATCAGAATTTTAGTAAATAAATACAGCCCAAAGGCCGTCGGCAAGGGTGAGCTCATTGCATCCGGCGCGCTGGGCGGAGAAGGTGTGACCGGCGTCATAATCGCCATAGTACACGTACTATCGGGAACTTAACTTTAAAAGGGAGGCCTCACGCCTCCTCTTTTTATAGCTGAAAAATCATACAAAAAAAGACGGGCAAAAGCTCGTCTTTCTGCATATTTACCTCTTTGAGAACTGTGGTGCTTTTCTGGCTTTCTTCAAACCGTACTTTCTTCTTTCCTTCATCCTTGGATCTCTGGTGAGGAAACCGGCCTTCTTGATGATAGGCCTTAAATCCGGCTGAGCCTCGACCAATGCCCGCGCAATGCCGTGCCTTATAGCGCCGGCCTGGCCGGAAAGTCCTCCGCTTGCCACATCCACAATTATATCAAATCTGTTCAGCGAATTGGTAAGTTCCAAAGGCTGTCTTATGATCTGTTTCAATGTCTCCAGACCGAAATACTCGTCCAGAGTTCTGCCGTTCACGGTAAAATTACCGGTGCCGGGATATAATCTTACCTTGGCCACGGCATTTTTCCTTCTGCCCGTACCATAATAATAAGCTGCCATTCGTATCCCTCCTTATATGTGTAGCTCTAAAGGCTTCGGCTGCTGAGCCTCATGCTTATGCTCCGAGCCCTTATATATCTTTAATTTCTTTATCATTTTCCTGCCCAGACGGCTCTTAGGCAGCATGCCCCTGACCGCTTCATAAACTACAAATTCGGGCTTTTTGGCAACCATAGTCCTGTATGGCGTCTCTTTCAGTCCACCCGGGTATCCGGAATAATGCCTGTAAAATTTATTATCAAGCTTTTTCCCCGTGAGTACCACTTTATCTGCATTGATTATTATACAATAATCTCCAGTATCAACATGAGGCGTATACGTCGGCTTGTTCTTGCCTGTCAATATCTTAGCCACTTCGCTGGCAAGTCTGCCCAACGGCTTACCTGCCGCATCGACTACATACCAGTCTCTCTTTACTTCCAGCGGCTTAGCCATATATGTGCTCTGCATTCTTTTCCCTCCAGAATAATTTAGTATCCGGAATTAGCGGGGCTCCAAGACACTATTTCTAGTATAATAAAATTCTTTCCACATGTCAATAGTATACCTCGACAAGAAATAACCCCTTGGCGGGCAGCGTTACATAACTACAGAAATCCGCCTTACCGTCCACCAAGGTCCTGACGTCGGAGGCGTCTAGTTTCCCTCTTCCCACATCAGCCAGTGAGCCCGCTATTCTCCTTACCATATTATATAGAAAACCGTCTCCCCTTACGTCTATGGATATCTGCTCATCCCTTTGCATAAGCTCTATATCCCATATAGTGCGCACAGTGTCTTTGACGTCGCTGCCGGTAGACATAAAATTTTTAAAATCATGCGTACCTGTAAATATATTTATGACCTCATTCATTTTCTTCACGTCTAGATCGTAGGGAATATGACAGCAGTAATCTTCAAACAGGCCGGGCCTGTACCGTGAATTCCATATGCAGTACCTGTACCGCTTTCCCCTTGCGTCAAACCGGGCGTTAAACTCTATATCCACATCTTCCGCGTCATAGACCGTAATATCCCCCGGCAGATAAGCGTTGAGCGCCGCCGGCCATCTCTCCGCAGGCATCGAGGAATCAGTTAAAAAGTTGGCGGCCTGGCCCAGCGCATGCACTCCCGCATCCGTCCTGCCTGCGCCGGTCAGATTTACCTTCTTACCGCCGACACTCTCAATAGCCCTTTCGATAACGTCCTGAACGGCCACCCCATTTATCTGCGATTGCCATCCGCAATAAGCGGTCCCCTTGTATCTCACTTTGATCTTTATATTTTTCATCTTTACCAGACCCAATACCTGTTCCAAATAATCAAACCGACCATGACAAAAACAATCGCAAAAGCCATGTAGTCATTGCGGTCAAACTTAAGCTCATGCAGCCGCGTCCTGCCTTCTCCGCCCCTATAGCATCTTGCCTCCATCGCGACCGCCAACTCATCCGCCCGCCTGAAGGCGCTTATAAACAAAGGCACAAGCAGCGGCACCATACTCTTTGCCCTATTTATCACGTTGCCGCTTTCAAAATCAGCCCCTCTTGCCATCTGAGCCTTCATTATCTTATCGGTCTCATCCATAAGCGTAGGGATAAACCTAAGCGCTATAGTCATCATCATCGCCAGTTCATGGGCCGGCACGCCGATACGCTTAAACGGCTGTAAAAAATACTCTATGCCGTCCGTCATAACAATGGGTGGTGTGGTAAGCGTCAGCAGAGATGTGCCCACGATTAGAAAAGTAAGCCGCAATCCCATAAAGACAGCCTGTCTGAGTCCCTCATATGTTATTTTTAAAAACAAAAAAGACCATAATATCCTGCCCGGAGTCATAAACATGTTTATAAGCACGGTGATGAGCAGTATCACTAATATGCCCTTCAGTCCTCGAAACATATATTTTACAGGTACCTTTGAAAGATAGATGGTACAAAATAAAAAAGCCGCCGCTATAATATAGCCCGAAAACCTCGTTACTATAAAAAGAGAAATTATGAAAACAAACGTAAGCACCAGCTTGGTTCTCGGATCAAGGCGATGTATGACCGATTCTTCGGGTACATATTGACCGATAGTTATATCTCTAAGCATCCTTGCCCACCCTCTTCAATATGTCATCTTTTGCCTCTTCCACGGTCAGCACATCACTTCTTACATTCCAGCCCTTTTCCTTCAATCTTTCAAATAAAAGGGTTATCTGCGGCACGCCCAGTCCTATGGACATCAAGAGTTTCGATTCCTTAAAGACATCTCTGGGAGTACCCGTGAGTACTATCTCACCCTTATTCATCACTATCAGCTTATCTGCTAATTTAGCCACGTCTTCCATGCTGTGAGTGACCAGAATAACGGTAATGCCTTCTTGCCTGTTCAGTTTATTTATCTCAGTAAGTATCTCGTCTCTTCCACGGGGATCCAGGCCCGCAGTCGGCTCGTCGAGTATCAAGACCTCCGGCCGCATAGAAAGCACTCCCGCTATGGCTGCCCTTCTTCTTTGACCTCCCGATAATTCAAAGGGTGATTTATCCCTTACTTCATCATAGTCCAGGCCGACCTCGGAAATAGCCCATCTTACCCGTTCATCGATCTCGCCGGATTCCATGCCTAAGTTCATAGGACCAAATGCCACATCCTTATATACAGTCTCCTCAAACAGTTGATGCTCGGGATATTGAAAGACAAGTCCTACTCTTCTCCTGATCTCCTTTAGATTCACACCGTGTCCGCCGATATCGACCCCATCTACAAATACCTGCCCGCTTGTCGGTTTTAAAAGACCGTCTAAATGTTGAATCAATGTTGACTTACCTGACCCGGTATGTCCTATGAGTCCGACGAACTCACCGTCATTTATCTCCAGGTTTACGTTGTCCAGGGCTTTTGTTTCAAAGGGGGAACCCTGCCCATATATATAGCTTAAATTCTTTACCGCAATCGGCATAGACAATCCACCATCTCATCTACGGTAAGTATATCGGAGGGTATGTCGATTCCCTGATTGCGCAGTATATATGCCAGTTCGGTCACCTGTGGAACATCCAGACCATATCCTCTTATCTTTTCCACATCGCTGAACACTTCCTTAGGCGTACCATCCATCTTGATCTCCCCCTCGTTCATAACTATGACCCTGTCAGCCACAGCCGCTTCCTCCATAAAATGTGTAATAAGCAGTATCGTAATGCCCTCTTCTCTATTGAGCATCATAATGGTGTCCATCACTTCGCTTCTTCCAACCGGATCGAGCATGGCCGTGGGTTCATCCAGAACTATGCATTCAGGCTTCATGGCTATGATACCCGCTATGGCGACCCTTTGCTTTTGGCCTCCCGAAAGGCGATGAGGTTCTTTAAGCCTATGTTCATACATATCCACAGCTTTAAGAGACCTATCCACCCGCTGCCTTATCTCATCCGGTTCGACTCCAAGATTCTCCGGTCCAAAAGCAACGTCATCCTCCACAATGGTAGCCACAAGCTGATTGTCGGGATTTTGAAAGACCATACCCACGGTCTGCCTTATATCCCATAGCTTAGAGCTATCCTTGGTATTAAAATCATTTATGAATACCTCGCCGTCCTTCGGGACGATCAGAGCATTCAAAAGCTTTGCCAACGTCGATTTACCCGAGCCGTTCTCTCCGAGTATAGCTACGAATTCACCCTTTTTCACCGACATGTTTATGTCTTTCAAAGCGGGTTTGTCATCCGATTCTTTTCCGTACGTAAACGTCAGATTTTTAATCGATATAATATTCTTCTCCATATCGGTACACCCTCTATAATATTCTAAAGTAGGGATTAAGAAAAACTTAATCCCTACTTGCTATACAAGCTCTAAAATTACCTCCGGTGCACCATCGCCTTTTCTGTTGCCAAGCTTTATGATTCTGGTATATCCGCCGTTTCTGTCGGCATACTTAGGCGCTATCTCATCAAATAATCTTTTTACAGTCGTCTCATCCATTGCATAGGAGAGAGCCTGTCTTCTTGCATGAAGATCTCCTCTCTTTCCTAAAGATATCATATGTTCTGCCAGAGAGCGAACCTCCTTTGCTCTGGCTTCGGTTGTTACAATTTTACCGTGCTCGAGCAATGAGGTAACAAGATTCCTAAGCATAGCTCTTCTGTGAGCAGAAGGTCTTCCCAATTTTCTGTAGCTCATGATTTACCTCCTCCCTATTCCTCGCTTTTCCTAAGGCTTAGACCCAGCAGAGCCAATTTTTGTTGTACCTCTTCCAAGGATTTCTTGCCAAGATTCCTGACCTTCATCATATCTTCTTCCGTACGTTGGGTCAGTTCATCCACCGTATTTATACCTGCCCGCTTAAGACAATTATAGGACCTAACGGAAAGATCCAACTCCTCTATGGTCATGTCCAGAACCTTATCACGCTTATCGTCTTCGGTTTCTTCGACAACTTCCACCTCGTCGACTTTCTCCGTAAGACCTACGAAAAGATTCAATTGTTCGATCATGATCTTTGCGGCATAGCTTACCGCCTCGTCAGGCTTTATGGTCCCGTTTGTCCATACCTCGATGGTCAGACGGTCATAATCCGTGATCTGTCCGACTCTGGTATCTTCCACAACAAAATTTACCCTTTTGACCGGAGTATAAATAGAATCGATAGGGATGATACCTATCGGCTGATCAGATTTTTTATTTTTCTCAGCCGTAGTATATCCTCTCCCGGGAGTTATAGCAAGTTCCATATTCAATTTTGCATTCTGCTCAAGAGTGGCAATATGAAGATCCGGATTTACAATTTCCACATCGCCGTCGGTTTTTATATCCCCGCCCGTTACTATGCATGGACCGTTCGCTTCGATCCGCGCCGTTTTAGTCTCGGGGTTATATAATTTAACCGCCAATTCCTTAAGATTCAATATGATCTCAACTACGTCTTCCTTTACGCCGGGAATAGTTGAAAACTCATGCAGTACCCCATCGATCTTGATCGAGGAAACGGCGGCCCCGGGCAATGATGAAAGCATGATCCTTCTCAATGCATTCCCCAAGGTGATGCCATAACCTCTTTCCAACGGTTCAACAATAAATTTGCCATAGGTCTCGTCTTCCGAAACCTCTGCCCTGTCAATTTTAGGCTTCTCTGTTTCCAACATTAATTTTAACCCTCCTTAATAACTGGCAGGAATTTGAGGGCATTATTATTTCGAATAAAGCTCGACTATAAGGTGATCCTCAAACTGTATATCCATATCCTCTTTCTTCGGCATGCCGATAACAATACCCTCCATCTTATCCTTGTCTACGGATAACCAAGCCGGAATGGTCCTTTGAATATCAAGATTGCCCTTTACTGTCTCATTATCCTTCTGCCTGCCGCTTACCGTTACGACATCGTTTAATTTTATGTTATAGGCAGGCGCGTCCATTTTTTTACCGTTTACATTGAAGAAACCATGGCTGACCATTTCCCTGGCCTGGGACCTGGATGAGGCAAAACCCATTCTATACACGGTGTTGTCCAATCTCCTCTCCAGTATCTGGAACAAATTGTCGCCCGTCATTCCCTTCATGCCTGCAGCTTCTTTAAAATATCTTCTAAATTGCTTTTCCATAACTCCATATACTCTCTTTGCCTTTTGCTTTTCTCGCAACTGAGTCCCATAATAGCTTATTTTTCTTCTTCCCTGTCCATGCTCACCGGGAGCATAGGGACGCCGAGCTACAGGGCACTTATCAGTATAGCACTTATCACCTTTCAGAAAAAGTTTCTGTCCTTCTCTGCGGCACAACTTACATGATGAACCCAAATATTTTGACATAACCTGATTCCACCTCCCTAAACCCTTCTGCGCTTCGGCGGCCTGCATCCATTATGAGGGATGGGCGTAACATCCTTTATTGCATTGACCTCAATGCCTGCAGCCTGCAGTGCCCTTATGGCAGCTTCTCTTCCCGCGCCGGGACCTTTTACATATACTTCCACAGATTTCAATCCAAATTCCTGGGCAGATTTTGCCGCATTCTCGGCAGCTATCTGCGCGGCAAAGGGGGTCGATTTTCTGGATCCCTTAAATCCCGCTCCGCCGGAACTGGCCCAAGAAAGTGCATTTCCCGCTATATCCGTAATCGTTACAATAGTATTATTAAAGGTAGAGTGAATATGAGCTATGCCACTTTCGACATGCTTACGATCACGCTTTTTATGTGTTCTCCTAGTCTTTGTCGGCATCGAATCCCCTCCTTATTTTTTCTTCTTAGCAACTGTTTTCTTAGGGCCTTTCCTGATCCTGGCATTTGTTCTGGTTCTCTGGCCTCTCACGGGAAGTCCCCTTCTGTGCCTTATTCCTCTGTAACAGCCGATATCTACGAGCCTCTTTATATTTTGCGCAACCTCACGTCTGAGTTCGCCTTCCACCTTATACTCTTTTTCAATGGCTTCTCTCAGTCTGTTGACCTCTTCATCGGTCAGATCTTTGATTTTGGTATCGGGACTCACGCCCGTCCTATCCAGTATCTGCCTGGCCCTGGGACGTCCTATGCCATAGATATATGTGAGACCGATCTCAGCCCGTTTCTCTCTCGGTAGATCTACTCCAGCTATCCTTGCCATATTTGCACCTCCTTAACCCTGCTTTTGTTTATGCTTAGGGTTTTCACAAATGATCATAACTCTGCCTTTTCTCTTTATGACCTTGCACTTTTCACACATAGGTTTAACGGATGACCGAACCTTCATAACCGCATACCTCCTTTATTTGGCACGCCATGTAATTCTGCCCTTGGTCAAATCATATGGTGATAACTCAACTTTCACTTTATCTCCCGGAAGTATTTTAATAAAATTCATCCGTAACTTTCCTGAGATATGCGCCAGTATTACATGGCCGTTCTCCAATTTGACCTGAAACATGGTGTTTGGCAATGCTTCAAGTACCACGCCTTCAACTTCTATCATATCGTCCTTGGACAAATTATCAGAACCTCCTTTTATTCCTCATCCATTGAATTGAGGTTGATGTTAAGGAGAATTTTACGAAGCTCTGCGTTCGTTATCTTTTTACCGCTGATAAGCCTGCCTCTTATGCTATCATCTATTATATTGTATTTTATAAGATGCTTCATCTTTTTTTTCTTAGGCTTTTCAATTTTTCTCAATGAACCATCTGCAATAAATGCATATGATTCCTCAACATTAAGAACAACAAACAGCTTTCCCTTATCTCTCCCAGCCTTTGACATAACGACCTGGCCTGCTTTTAGATCCACACCATCCATGGAAGCCCCCCGTTCTTTCATATTGTGAGAATCTCAGGCTCATTCTCGGTTATAACTATTGTATTCTCATAGTGCGCAGATAAACTTTTATCAGCAGTAACAACAGTCCATTGGTTAGGCAATACTTTCACTCTATAACCGCCTGCATTTACCATCGGTTCTATAGCCAAAGCCATCCCTTTTGCCAAGCGAGGTCCTCTGCCTTTGGGCCCATAATTTGGTATCTGTGGATCCTCATGCATATCACGGCCTATTCCGTGACCCACATAATCCCTGACCACTGAAAACCCATTAGCCTCAACATGCGTCTGAATGGCATTGGATATATCATATAGTCTATAACCGAGCTTGGCAAATTTTATACCCTCAAAAAAACTTTCCCTCGTCACATCTATCAGCTTTTTTGCCGTATCGTCGATCTCTCCAACAGGGAACGTCCGGGCAGCATCGCCATAAAAACCCCGATATAACGAGCAGGCATCGATACTTATTATATCGCCTTCCTGCAATATTCTGTCCTTGCTGGGTAAGCCATGCACCACCTCTTCGTTGATGGAAGCACAAATACTTGCGGGAAAACCCTCGTATCCCTTACAACCCGGCAGGGCATCATTTTTCAAAATAAATTCTTCGGCGATCGAATCCAAATATCCGGTCGATATGCCGGGTTTTATGTGTTCACCAACATAGTTCAGAGTGTCTCCCATAATTTTACCCGCTTTTCGCATGAGGGCAATTTCATTATCTGATTTAACTATTATCATTCTACTTCGCACTCCAATATTTTACATATATCATGAAATATTTTTTCAATAGGGCCGTCTGCATCTACAACGTGCAGAATAAGCAGTGATCTGTAATAGTCGATCAGCGGCCGCGTCTCTTTCATGTATACGTCCACTCTTTTGGCAGCTACTTCTACATTGTCGTCCTGTCTCTGTATCAGATTGCCGCAGCAGCAGTCGCAGATACCTTCCGTTTTGGGCGGATTCGTAATAACATTGAAGGAAGCGCCGCAATTACTGCATATCCTTCTTCCGGCCAGTCTACTTATTAATTTTTCCCTTGAAATTTCAAGATTAATCACTGCATTTAAATTATTACCTTGATCTGCCAAAAATAATTTGAGCATCTCCGCCTGATCTACGTTTCTCGGATATCCGTCAAATAAAAAACCTTTCACGGTATCCGGATGAGACAGTCGTTCTTTTACCATGCGATTCACTATGTCATCGGTTACCAAAAGACCTTGGTTGATATATTTCTCGGCAACTTTTCCAACTTCGCTGCCGTCCGATATATTTTCCCTGAACATATCACCCGTAGATATATGGGGAATGTCAAACCTTTTACAGATCAGTTTTGCCTGTGTTCCCTTGCCTGAACCCGGCGGACCAATAATTACTAATCTCACGGTCATACACCTCTTACTTCAAAAAGCCTTGGTAGTTTCTCATTACCAGCTGCGATTCCAACTGCTTTACCGTATCAAGAGCAACGCCGACGGCAATGAGTATAGCCGAGCCGCTGAAATAAAGGTTCAATCCTGTAACCTTCATTATTATCGTAGGCACTAAGGTAACAAGTGCTAAAAATATTCCGCCGATCATAACCAACCTGTTCATTATTTTTGTTATATAGTCGGACGTAGGCTTTCCCGGTCTGATGCCGGGAATAAATCCGCCGTACTTTTTAAGATTATCCGCCACATCTTCAGGGTTGAATACAACCGCCGAATAGAAAAACGTAAAGAAGATTATCAAAATTACATCCAGCACATTATAGAGCACACCGCCGGTATTAAACCATGTGTTCATAAAGTGAGCATATCCGCCCTTGGGAAAAAACGCTGCAATCTGCAACGGAAATTGCAATATCGAAACAGCAAATATAATCGGTATCATCCCGGTTGGGTTGACCATCAGCGGAAGATGCGTGCTCTGACCGCCATACATCCTTCTGCCCACCTGTCTTCTGGCATATTGAATAGGTATCCGCCTTTGACCTTCAGAGACATATACGATCGCCGCTATCATGAACAATATGACAAGCCAAAATATGGCTGCGCCAAATATACTTGTCGTACCGGCTTTTACATATTGATACGTCGTAACAAACATGCTTGGAATTCTCGAAACAATTCCGGCAAATATTATCATCGATATACCGTTACCGATACCCTTATCATTGATCTGCTCACCGAGCCACATCAAAAAAGCAGTTCCTGCAGTTAAAGTAAATGCAATTAACAGCATGTTGAACAAGTTTACTTCATTAACTGCATTTCTCAAACCATAAGTCATACTGATTGCTTGAATAAAGGCCAATAGAACAGTCCCATATCTTGTATACTGCGCCAATCTCTTTCTTCCGTCATCACCTGACTTGGCCATCTCTTCCCATGAAGGTATGGCTATGGTCAGAAGCTGAACTATAATTGATGACGTCACATAAGGCGTGATGCTCAATGCAAAGATCGTGAAGTTACTGAATGATCCTCCCGAAATTACATCAAAAAATCCCAAAAGCTGTCCGCTGTTTATCATTTGTTTTATTATGGTCGTATTGATCCCCGGAACCGGAATGTGTGAACCGGCCCTAAAAACAAATAACATAGCGATTGTAAAAAGTATTCTGCTTCTTATATCTTTCACATGCCAGGCATTGGCCAAAGTCGAGAACAATTTAAATCACCTCTGCCTTTCCGCCAGCCCTTCCAATCTTTTCAACGGCAGATTTACTAAAAATATTTGCCTTAACTGTCAACTTCTTATTAAGTTCGCCATCGCCAAGTACCTTCAAATCGCATTTTGAATTCTTTATTTTACCGTTCTGTGCAAGCAATTCCTGCGTTATTACGGTATCATCATCAAAATCATTGAGGTCCCTGACATTTATTATAACATACTCTTTCTTAAATATATTTGTAAAGCCCCTCTTGGGAAGCCTTCTCTGCAAAGGCATCTGACCGCCTTCAAATCCAGGCTTTATTTTCGCGCCGCTCCTGGAAAACTGTCCTTTAGAACCTCTTGTGGACGTCTTGCCATGTCCGGAGCCGATTCCTCTGCCCACACGTTTTTTGCCTTTTACAGAACCCTCGGCAGGCTTTAATTCATGTATATTCAACTAAGACACCTCCCTTTGAATCATGGAGTTATATTATACCTCGGCTATATCTTTTCCTCTGAGTCTCGCAACATCCTGTGCTGTTTTTAAATTTTTAAGACCCTCGAATGCCGCATTTACAACGTTCCTCACATTATCGCTGCCCAACGACTTGGCTCTCACGTCCTTTACGCCGACCGCATCGAATAAAGCTCTGACGGCGCCGCCGGCAATGACGCCCGTACCTTCGCTGGCAGGCTTTAAGAGTACCTTCCCGGCGCCAAATTCTCCTACGATTTCGTGCGGTATGGTCGTCCCCAAGATCGGAACTGTAATGAGCGATTTCTTAGCATCTTCAACGGCTTTGCGTATGGCTTCGGGTATTTCGACGGCTTTGCCGGTACCTATACCGACATGTCCGTTCCCGTCTCCGACTACAACCAGAACGCTGAATCTAAAATTTTTGCCGCCCTTAACAACTTTGGCCACACGGTTCATAGTAATTACGGTTTCTTTTAAATCTAAACCATTAGGGTTAATTCGCATAATTTCCCTCCTTTAAAATTCTAATCCACCTTCTCTTGCGGCATCGGCCAAGGCTTTTATCGTGCCGTGATACTCATAGCCGCCTCTGTCAAACACTACGGTTTTGATACCCTTTGCAAGAGCCCTTTCTGCTATGAGTTTCCCAACCAATTCCGCACTTTCTTTGTTGGAACCATTGGAAACCTTAGCTTTCATTTCCGGCTCCAAAGTTGATGCCGCTACCAATGTATGTCCGATCTCATCATTTATTATCTGAACATAGAAATTGTTTAAGCTCTTATAAACAGAGAGGCGGGGACGTTCATTCGTACCTTCGATTTTTTTGCGCAATCTTTTATGACGCAATTGTCTTCCGATATTTTTACCTTGTTTGTTAATCAAGTCAAATCACTCCTCCCTACTTCTTACCTGTCTTACCTTCTTTTAATCTGACAACCTCTCCCGAATACCTGACGCCTTTACCTTTGTATGCGTCCGGTCTCCTGGTATCCTTTATAATGGCAGCAACCTGACCGACCCTTTGCTTATCGATACCTCTCACAAATATCTTGTTGTTTCCCTCCACTGCCAGCTCTATACCGGGCTCTTCTTCAATCTCTATAGGATGAGAATATCCAAGGTTTAAAATAAGTTTATTGCCCTGTTTGGATGCTCTGTATCCCACACCGACAATCTCCAGAGATTTTTCATAACCTTTTGTTACTCCTTCGATCATATTGTAAATCAAGGTCCTGGTAAGACCATGCAGAGAATGATTGAATTTTTTGTTATTCGGCCTTTTTACTGTTATTACATTATCTACCTTTTCGATAGTCATATTCTTATTGAGCGTTTGTTTCAATTCGCCCTTGGGTCCCTTGACAATGACCTCATTATCATCGATTATATCTACCTGTACTCCCTGAGGTATTGCAATAGGCTTTTCCCCTATTCTCGACATTTTCGCACCTCCCTATTTTACCAGATGTAACAAAGGACCTCTCCTCCGACACCCTCCTGTCTGGCTGTCTTATCGGTGATCACTCCCTTGGATGTGGATAATATGGCAATACCAAGTCCTCCTAAAACCTTTGGGACCTGATCCTTTGTAGCATATACCCTAAGTCCGGGTTTGCTTATCCTCTTCAGGCCGCTGATTACTCTCTCTCTATCAGCACCATATTTCATCTTTACTCTGATCATACCCTGTTTGCTGTCATCAGTCGCTTCATAGGATTCGATAAAGCCTTCATTATATAAAATTTCCGCAATACTTTTCTTCATGTTAGAAGCCGGAATGTCAACCGTATCCATTTTAACTATGTTGGCATTCCTGATTCGGGTTAACATATCAGCTATTGGATCCGTAACCATTAGATATACCTCCTCCCTATTACCAACTTGCCTTTTTAACGCCGGGTATTATTCCTTCATGGGCATATTTTCTGAAGCAGAGACGGCATATTCCGAATTTTCTTAGATAACCGTGCGGTCTGCCGCAGATCTTGCACCTATTATATTCTCTCGTAGAATACTTTTGCGGCTTTTGCTGTTTTAATTTCAACGCTTTGCGTGCCATTTTATCCCTCCCTTACTTTGAAAAAGGCATTCCCAATAACCTTAACAGTTCATAACCTTCCTCATCATTCTTTGCCGTGGTGACAAATACTATTTCCATGCCTCTTATTCTTTCAACCTTATCATAATCGATCTCAGGGAAAATCAATTGCTCTTTGATACCCAGGGTATAGTTGCCGCGACCGTCAAATGATTTTGAAGATACCCCTCTGAAATCCCTGACTCGCGGAAGTGCAACGTTTAATAGTTTATCGGCAAAATAATACATTCTGTCTCCTCTAAGCGTTACCGTCACGCCAATGGGCATACCCTTTCTTATCTTAAAGTTAGCAATTGACTTTTTGGCCTTAGTGATTACAGGCTTCTGCCCGGTAATCTCCTTGATCTCATCAGCCATCTCGTCAAGAGCCTTGGGGTTTTCCTTACCCTCACCGATACCTGAATTAACGATTATCTTGACAAGCTTAGGTACCTGCATAGGATTATCATAATGAAATTTATCCATTTGCTGAGGTACGACCTCATTCAGATATTTTTCTTTAAGCCTTGGTATTGTTGGCATGCTAAACCTCCTTTCAGTCTATGTTCTCTCCACAGACTTTGCAGTATCTGACCTTTTGTCCGTTATCGAGAATCTTTCTGCCAAACCTTACTCCTCTACCGCAATTCTTGCAGTACAGCAGCGCCTTTGAGCTGTAAACAGGCGCTTCTTCATGAATGATCCCGGCCTGCTGCGCCTGGCCGCTAGGTTTCTTATGCTTCGTGACTATATTTACTCCTTCGACAAGAATTCTGCCTTTGCCGGGCATCACCTTGAGTACTTTACCCTTTTTGCCCTTATCTTCACCAGATATAATCTCAACAGTGTCTCCCTTTTTGACATGTAATTTTGGCATTTTGCCACCTCCAATCAAAGCACTTCCGGTGCAAGTGAGATTATCTTCATAAAGTTCTTGTCACGCAGTTCTCTGGCAACCGGTCCAAAAATACGCGTGCCGCGCGGCTGTAAGTCATCTTTGATTATAACTGCGGCATTCTCGTCAAATCTTATATACGTACCGTCTTTTCTCTTAAGACCAGTGACAGACCGTACTACGACAGCCCTTACCACGTCTCCCTTTTTCACAACGCCCCCAGGTGTTGCGTTTTTAACGGAAGCTACTATTACATCTCCAATATTTCCATATTTTCTGTTCGGACCGCCAAGAACCCTGACACACATAATCTCTTTTGCGCCTGTATTATCGGCAACCTTTAAACGCGTCTGCGGTTGAATCATGGTGTAGACCTCCTTTCATTATTTCGCCCTTTCAATTACGTTGACCAGCCTCCACCTTTTCTCTTTGCTGAGCGGTCTTGTTTCCATAATCAGGACCTTATCTCCTATATGAGCCTCATTGTTTGCATCGTGAGCCTTATATTTTTTGGTCCGTTTAACCGTCTTGCCATAAAGTGGATGCTTTACTCTGTCTACTATGGCCACAACTATTGTTTTATCCATCTTATCGCTAACCACCAAGCCTACTCTCTGCTTTCGATTAGCCCTCACAATCTCCATTTGCTAACCTCCTTTAAACCGCTTTGATCTGGCGTTCCCTTAAAACAGTCTTGACACGTGCAATATCTTTCCTAACCAGCTTGATCCTGCTTGTGTTATCAAGTTGACCGGTAGCCAGCTGAAATCTTAGATTGAACAATTCCTCTTTTAATTCTGAAAGTTTCTGATTTAATTCGCCGTTTGTCATATCGTTCACATCACTGGCTCTCATAGTTTTCACCACCCAAATCTTCACGTTTTATAAATCTGGTCTTAATGGGAAGCTTATATTTCGCCAGTCTTAAAGCCTCCTTAGCAGTTTCTTCGTTTACACCGCCGATCTCGAAGAGTACCCGGCCAGGCTTAACCACCGCCACCCAATATTCGGGAGCGCCCTTGCCCGATCCCATCCTCGTTTCAGCGGGCTTTTTGGTTATCGGCTTGTCTGGAAATATCTTGATCCAAACCTTACCGCCTCTTTTAATGTACCTGGTCATGGCAATACGTGCAGCTTCAATCTGTGCGGATGTTATCCACGCCGGTTCCAAAGCCTGAAGGCCGAATTCACCATACGTAAGCGTATTGCCCCTTAATGCCTTTGAACCCTTAGCAGGTACCGAGCCTCTCTGGGGCTTTCTATATTTAACCCTTTTAGGCATCAACATGATTACATTCCTCCTTCCGCTGCTTCCTTCTTCGGCGCAGGTAAAATTTCACCCTTATTGATCCATACCTTTACACCGATTCTTCCATATGTCGTTTTTGCCTCGGTAAAACCATAATCAATGTCCGCACGCAGTGTCTGCAGCGGCACAATGCCGTCATGGTAGGTCTCTGTTCTGGCAATTTCCGCTCCGCCCAGCCTGCCGGCAACCTGCGCTTTTATACCTTTAGCTCCGGCTTTCATGGTACGTGACATAGCCTGTTTCATAGCCCTGCGGAACGATATTCTTCTCTCCAATTGGAGAGCAATATTTTCCGCAACAAGCTGCGCGTCAAGTTCAGGCCTCTTTATTTCCACAACATTCAGAAGAACCGTCTTTCCGGTTATGCCTTCAAGCTTCTTCTTTAAGTTGTCTATTCCCGAACCGCCTTTACCAATCAATATCCCCGGTTTTGCTGTATGAATATTTATGCGGATACGATGAGCGTCTCTTTCAATCTCGATCTGAGAAATGCCCGCTTCGGGAACCGCATTCTTGACAAAATCCCTGAGCTTTATATCTTCAACTAGTGTGTCACCAAAACTATTGCCCTTTGCATACCATCTTGCGTTCCAATCCTTGATGACACCTACTCTAAATCCGTTTGGATTGACCTTTTGACCCATATCTGCACCTCCTTATCACTTTTCTTCAAGAACCAGTGTTATGTGGCTGGACCTCTTCCTTATGACATCAGCTCTTCCATGGGCTCTTGGCAGAAATCTTTTTAAAGTTGGTCCCTGATCAGCATAAGCCCTTGAGACAAAAAGTTTATCACTGTCCATACTGAAATTATTTTCGGCATTTGCTGCCGCGGAATTTAAAAGCTTTCCCACGATATTTGCGGCTTTATTCGGCGTATATTTGAGGATCGCCGCCGCCTCATCGATTTGTTTGCCCCTGATAAGGTCGAGTACGATCATGACCTTTCTCGGAGCAATATTGGCATATTTTAATGTAGCCTTAGCTTCCACCTTTATAATACCTCCTCACCTTAGACTACTTTCTGATTTTGGTTGTTTTCTCGGAACCTGCGTGACCTCTAAAGGTTCTGGTGGGAGCGAATTCACCCAATTTGTGTCCAACCATATCTTCAGTAATGTAGACCGGCACATGTTTCCGACCATCGTGCACCGCGATGGTATGGCCTACCATATCGGGAACTATAGTAGAGCTCCTAGACCAGGTTCTTAAGACTTTCTTTTCACCGGCTTTGTTCATCTCAACAATATGTGCCAACAATTTTTCATTTATATAAGGTCCTTTTTTTACTGACCTGCTCATTTTACCCCTCCCTTACTTACTGCGTCTTTTTACAATAAGTTTGTCAGAAGACTTGTGTTTCTTCCTGGTCTTATACCCTAAGGCAGGCTTGCCCCAAGGAGTAAGAGGTCCAGGATGTCCCACGGGCGCTTTTCCCTCGCCGCCGCCATGCGGGTGGTCTATCGGGTTCATTACCGATCCTCTGACTGTCGGCCTAATACCCAGCCATCTTGTTCTTCCCGCCTTGCCTATTCTTACATTTTCATGATCAGCATTTGACAACTGACCTATCGTTGCCATACATTCGATCCTGACATATCGAACTTCGGAAGAAGGTAATCTGACCTGAGCATATTTGCCTTCTTTGGCAAGTAACTGAGCCGACGAACCTGCCGATCTGACCAATTGGCCGCCTTTTCCCGGCACCAACTCGATATTGTGGATAGTGCTTCCGACCGGTATGTCCTTAAGTTTTAATGAGTTTCCGACTTTTATATCCGCGCCTTCACCCGACTGAATGATATCTCCCACATGCAGTCCTTGAGGCGCCAATATATATCTTTTCTCGCCGTCGTTATAATAAAGCAGAGCTATATACGCAGTCCTGTTCGGATCGTATTCAATAGCGGCCACTTTAGCCGGTACGCCAAACTTATTTCTCTTAAAATCAATTATTCTATAGAGTTTCTTATGCCCACCGCCTCTATGCCTGACTGTAATCCTTCCGTATACATTTCTTCCGCCTTTATTGGTTAGGCTTACTACCAATGATTTTTCCGGCTGCGTCTTTGTTATCTCGGCAAAGGTGTTACCAGACATAAACCTTCTTCCAGGCGAGGTAGGCTTATATTTTTTTATAGCCATTTCTTTACCTCCTTTAGGAAATTACATAAGTCCCTCAAAGAACTCAATTCCTTTACTGTCTTCCGTAAGTTTAATTATGGCTCTTTTCCAATCCGATCTCTTGCCTTCATTTCGGCCTACCCGCTTTACTTTACCCACACGATTAGAAGTAAACACCTTTTTTACTTTCACATCAAATATTTTCTCAACGGCATTTTTTATCTGTGTCTTAGTTGCGTGCTTATCTACCACAAAAGCATACTTCTTATCTGCCATCATATCCATAGAATTCTCAGTTACTAGAGGCCTTATCAAAACATCATGGAGATCCATCAGGCATACACCTCCTCCATTTTGTCAACAGCATCTTTAGTAATAATGAAAGTATCATGAGTCATAATATCATGTACATTCATAAGTCCAATATATGTGGTTTCAACGCCGGGTATATTACGTGATGATTTATATACATTCTCCCTATTATGAGATAGTACAATAAGTGTTTTGCTATCTACTTTTAAGTTATTAAGCAATTTTATTATTTCTTTTGCCTTAGGCTTATCCAAGTTTAAATCTTCAAGTACAATTATTTTATTTTCCTTATACTTGGAGCTTAAAGCGGATTTCATAGCGACCCTTTTTAGACTCTTTGGCAGATTATATCTATAACTTCTCGGATGTGGTCCAAACACAATTCCGCCCTTAATCCATTGTGGTGACCTTATGCTTCCTTGTCTAGCCCTGCCTGTTCCCTTTTGCCTCCAAGGTTTTCTGCCGCCGCCTCTTACCATGGCGCGTGTTTTTGTGGCATGGGTACCTTGCCTTTGATTTGCAAGATAATTTTTAATCACCTCATGGAGGACCGCTTCATTAACAGGCGCATTGAAAAGTTCTTCATTAAGCTCTACTTCTCCAACCTGCTCACCGTTAGTATTGTAAACTTTGGCCAATGCCATCTCAGTTCCTCCCTTCACTTACCTGTTCACCTTGATTGAGTCTTTTATATACAGCAAAGACCCCCGTATGCCAGGTACTGAGCCTTTTATAAGCATCAAATTCTTCTCTGGATAAGTTTTGACTATTTCCAAATTTTGTACCGTCACTCTATCATTGCCCATATGTCCGGGCATGTGTCTGCCCTTAAATACTCTCTCCGGAGAAGAGCTTGCTCCCAATGAACCCACTCGCCTATGGTATTTTGAACCGTGAGCCATCGGGCCCCTGTGCGCATGCCATCTTTTGATCATTCCGGCAAAGCCCTTGCCCTTAGAAGTAGCCACGACGTCTATTCTGTCGCCGGGAGCAAATATATTTACATCTATGACATTTCCGATCTGATAATTTGCAATGTCATCCAATTTTAATTCCCGGAGATATCGTTTCGGCTCCAAACCGGCTTTTTTAAAATGTCCATCCATGGGCTTATTTACTTTCTTTGGCTTGATGTCGCCGAAACCGATCTGCAGTCCGTTATAACCGTCATTTTCAACGGTCTTTATCTGAACCACCGAACATGGTCCGGCTTCAACTACGGTAACGGGAATTGCTCTTCCGTCCTCTGCGTCAAATATCTGAGTCATTCCGAGTTTTTTCCCCAGTATGCCTTTATTCATGTCTCCACCTCCTAGCTATTTACGATTTTTATCTATAGCTTGATTTCTATGTCCACACCGGCCGGCAGATCAAGTCTCATCAAAGCGTCGACCGTTTTGGATGTAGGATTCAAAATATCAATGAGACGCTTATGTGTCCTTATCTCAAATTGCTCTCTGGAATCCTTATATTTATGCGGAGCCCTCAGGATAGTTATTATGTTTTTCTCTGTCGGCAGGGGAATCGGTCCCGAAACCTCCGCGCCGGTTCTTTTCGCTGTGTCCACTATCTTCTCGGCTGACTGATCAAGCATTGCATGATCATATGCCTTAAGGCGTATCCGTATTTTCTGCTTAGGCATCATAGTCCCTCCTTTATACTACACATATACACTTAGGCCTGGCGCTCATTTATTCGATCACGGTACCGACAACGCCTGCTCCTACCGTCCTGCCGCCTTCTCT
>ENA-UOOI01001540-UOOI01001540.1-fermentation-metagenome-genome-assembly--contig:-NODE-1540-length-23515-cov-3.755328_pt1 | contig 23515 bp, 23 predicted proteins | sample MGYA00245779_ERZ724027 | MGnify/ENA primary metagenome ERZ724027 (study PRJEB28704, sample SAMN03018318) | fermentation metagenome | biome: anthropogenic terrestrial biome; feature: soil; material...
ATGGGTGAATCACCTGTGTCAGAATTTGATAAATATGTGAAACAGTGGAAGGCACAGGGCGGCGATGAGATTTCGAAGGAAGTAAATGACTGGTATAAGGAACAGAAGAAATAACAGGAGGTCTCTATGATAAAAGCAAGACAGAAACAAAAAAAGAAAAAGAGTGGCCTCTATAACACCGGGCAGCTGCATCTCATGCTGCTGCCTGCAGTGATTTTTACTGCTATATTCGCATATTTTCCAATCTTTGGTCTGGTTATGGCCTTTCAGGATTATAAGCCGCTGATTGGATTTCGAGAATCAGACTTTGTGGGGCTTTCACAATTTAAGTATATCTTTACAATGCCAAGCTTTAGACAGGCATTCATCAACACAATTATTATTTCATTTTTCAAAATAATATTAAGTATCCTGGTTCCGCTGATTTTGTCGCTAATGTTAAACGAAGTAACAAAAAGCTGGTTTAAACGGAGCGTTCAGACGATAGTATTTATCCCTTATTTCTTTTCCTGGGCAATTTTGGCCGGGATGATACTTGAGATTTTTGCCTATGACGGTGTAGTCAATAATGTCTTGAACAGTCTTTTCCATACATCACCGATTGCATTCCTTGTGAGTAACAAGTATTTTCGCTCAATTATCATTGGTTCGGATGTCTGGAAAGGAATGGGGTATAATACGGTGCTTCTTCTTGCGGCGATCACCAGTGTGGATCCGACCTTATATGAGGCCGCAGAAGTGGACGGTGCCGGAAGATGGAAACAGGCACTTCATATAACCTTGCCGGATATTGCACCTATGATCGCTGTGCTGACAGTGCTCGGCCTCGGAAATATATTGAATGCCGGATTCGAACAGATCCTGATCATGTATAATCCGACGGTTGAGAAGACAGTTGATATTCTGGATACCTTAGTTTACCGTCTTGGTATGATGAATCATCAGTATTCGGCGGCTGCAGCCATGGGATTGTTTAAATCTGTGATTTCACTGATTTTTGTGGGAACCAGTTATCTGATTCTCTATAAAAAGAGCGATTACAGGGTATTTTAGGGAGGTGTGACATTGAAAGTAAAACATTCAGTATCTTACTACATATATCAGGTGTTCAATACCTTAGTCCTGGCGCTTGTGGCGTTGTCATGTATCTTTCCGATTCTGCACGTGTTGTCAATGTCTTTGAGCAGCAGCAGTGCGGCGATGGCCGGAAGGGTGACATTTTTCCCGGTTGATTTTTCTCTCGCGGCATATGAGTACCTGATTAAAAAGAAGGATTTCTTTCACTCGGTCGCTATATCCGGCTGGCGTGTTTTGATCGGAACTATCATCAATATGATTATGATAGTCATCACGGCTTACCCGCTTTCCAGGCCGACCAGTCAGTTCCCTAAGAGAAATGTCTATATGGCATTTTTTGCACTTACCATGTTTATCGGTGGAGGATTGATTCCAACTTATATGGTCATGAAAGGCTTGCATCTACTCGACAACTTCTGGGTTATGATTCTGCCGGGGGCAATGAATATCTGGAATGTCATCATCATGATGAACTTTATCAGGGGTCTGCCAAAGGCAGTGGAAGAATCTGCGTTTCTGGACGGGGCAAATCACTGGCAGACGCTGTTTCAGGTAATTCTTCCGATGGCAAAACCGGCGATTGCGTCCCTTCTTCTCTTTTGTATGATCGGACACTGGAATTCCTGGTTTGACGGCATGTTCTATATGAACAATCCGAATCACTATCCGATGGCAACCTACCTTGCCACGCAGATTATCAACAATAACCAGAGTATGACGAATATGACACCGGAGCAGCTGGCATTACTTTCCTCATTAAGTGAAAAGACTGTACGAAGTGCCCAGCTCTTTATATCCGTTGTTCCAATTCTGATCGTTTATCCTTTTTTACAGAAATACTTTGTAAAAGGAATTACGGTCGGATCCGTGAAGGAGTGAGGTTGTATGAGCTATGCAGAAATAAAAAATATAAATGGAAGTCAGGCATTCGTCATCGATGGGAAAGTATACCCACCGATGGCGATGACCACAAGATTTGACAAACCGGATTATATAAAAAACCTGGGTAAATCAGGGATGAAAGTTTTCTTTTTAATGACCAATACGGACTGGTTGAGACCCGGAAGAGATTATACGGATGAAAATGAAGTAAAATCTGACGAATGAAGAACGAGCAGAACTGGTCTCGAAGTTCAAAAAGAATCACGCGGTAGTCTTGTGGCTGTATGCCCCCGGATTTATCAATCCGGACAAAGAGAATATTATGTGTAATGAGAATATTGAAGATCTGACTGGAATTAAAGTCGGAAGAATTAATCACACCTGTTCCCCACGATTTAAGATCACGGATCTTACACATCCGGCAGTACGCTATGCAGTGGAAGATCGCAGATATGGTTATATCGACCGCGATGTCCACAGCAATGTGTGGCTGGGAAATGTGATAAAGTCCGCCTATATGAATCCGGGATTTTATATCGATGATCCGGATACGGAAATATTAGGTACATACTGCGAGATGGGGCTTCCCGCGTACGCGATCAAAGAGATGGACGGTTGGACAAGTGTCTACTGTGCACCGCAGATCCTGCGCTCTGAACTGATCGCTTCCCTTGCAGAGTATGCCGGATGCCATCTCTATAACAGACAGGATGATGTCATGTATGCCAACAAACACTTTGTTACCATACATGCTGCTTACAAAGGGAAACATACAATTGATTTCAAGAGGCCATGCAGCCCTTACGAGGTGTATGAAAAAAGGTATTATGGACATAACATAACAAAGCTTGAGGTAGAGATGCGGACGGGAGACACTTTGATGTTTTATGTGGAATAAAAGAAGTTAAAAGAACGCGGGGTAGATACTTTTCACTAAGTTTCTATCTTGCATTCTTTATGAAAATCGTATAATCTATAAATATAGTGATAAATGGAAATATAAAAATAAATTTAGGTATTGGAGGAGAAAGATGAAAGAAGTTACAGACTACTTAAAGCTGGCCAATAGCCCATTGATGTGGCTGGGAACAGGTATTGCAGTTGCCGTTGTCGTATTCCAGTCAGTACTTTTCTTTAGAAAGTCTTTAAAAGCTGCAAAAGAAATCGGTATTGAGAAAGAACAAGTTAGCAGGGCAGTGAAAAGCAGTGCGATAGCTTCCATTGGCCCTGCATTGGTTATTTTGATCACTATGGTTTCTTTAATTGTCTCGATGGGAGCTCCGGTGTCATGGATGCGGCTGAGCTTTATCGGATCTGTAAATTATGAAGCTATGGCTGCCGGTTTTGGTGCACAGGCGATGGGCAGAACTCTTGACAATCTTAATCCAATGGCATTCGCCTGCGGTGTATGGGTTATGATTTGTGGGTCAATGGGATGGCTGATCTTTACCTTATTATTTACAGATAAAATGGATAAAGTAAATAAAGTCATGTCCAAAGGCAGACCCAAAATGGTGCCAATTATCTCTTCCGGTGCGATGCTTGGCGCTTTTGCCAATCTGGCCTCAGATAACTTTTTTTCAGAGAAGGGGGAACTTGCTTTTGGTGATGCCCCTGCCGCTGCAGCAATTTGTGGATGTGTATTGATGATGATTTTAACAAAACTAGCAAGGGATAAATCTATTAACTGGCTGCGCGAGTGGGCTTTTGCAATTTCGATGTTTACAGGCATGTTAGCCGGTTATCTTTGGAATACAATATTATAATTGAGGAGGGAAAACATGAATAAACAGTATTATTCGAAAACATATATCCCGAGTATCATAAAATGGGGTAAAATTACATTATTAATGGGCATTGGAGCTAGCTTCTTACCGGCAATAGTTATTTCCTTTATTTTTGGATACATGCCTCCTGTGTCAGCAATCATTGCTGGAACCATATCACAGATTAGTGTAAGTGGTGCTTTTTATATTGTTGAGCCCATTTCTTATTTCCCGATCTTGGGAATTCCGGGCACTTATATGACCTTTTTATCAGGAAATACATCTAATATGCGAGTGCCTTGTTCATCTGTTGCACAGGAAGCAGCAGGGGTAGAATTGGGAACGGAAGAAGGATCTGTTATTTCTACTATTGGTATTGCGGTTTCAGTCATTGTTAATATTATTATTCTTACAGTCGGAGCGATTGGTGGTAATACGATTATAAATGCAATGCCTGAAGGTGTTAAAGGCGCCCTGAGTTTTCTACTTCCCGCTTTATATGGAGCAGTTTTTGGACAGTTCGCAATAGCCAGGCCAAAACTGGCAATCGTTGCTGTTGCAATAGCGTTTGGAATGAAATGGTTATTATTAAATGGATTCCTGGATTTCTTACCGGGTACTCCCTCTTATGCAGTCATTCTGGTTGCTGTGTTTGGCTCCATTTTTGCAGGGAGCCTTATATATAAAAAAGAATTAACGGAAGACGAAAACGCAGAGGAAAAGGAGGGGAAATAAATGATTTCCAGAGAACGTTTACAAAATACCTTTTTGGATTTGATAGCTGTCTATAGTCCATCTAAAAAAGAAAAAAATATGGTGCAGTGGTTGGAAACTTATTTAAAATCCAGAAATATATCTTATAAAAAGGATCATGCCGGAGAAAAATACGGTGGAAATGGGTGTAACCTTGTTGCTCATATACCAGGAACAATATCCGGCAGTCCAATCGGTTTTATGGCTCACATGGATCAAATTGAACCTTGTGATAATATTAAACCTCAGATAGAGGGAAATATAATAAAAACTGACGGAACCACTACACTAGGTGGTGACGATAAAAGCGGGATAGCTTCTATCTTGGAAGCAGTTGAGGATTTGCTGGAATCAAAAAAAGAACATCGGGATATTTATCTGGCTTTTACCTGTTCAGAAGGGATCAGTATGATGGGAACGAAAAATATGGATCTCAGTATCCTGCCATGTAAAGATTTAGTTGTTCCTGATGCTACAGGGGAGACAGGAATTATTGCCTATAAAGCACCTGCCATGGATGCGATTACTATAGAATTTTATGGGAAGAAAGCACATGCAGGTATTGAGCCGGAAAAAGGAATCAATGCTATTGTGACAGCATCTAAGGCTATCAGTAAAATGAGAATTGGAAGAATTGATAAGGAAACGACATCCAATCTCGGACGAATAGATGGCGGTGGTGCTACAAATATTGTTACCGACCATGTGAGCGTTTCCGCAGAAATAAGATCCCATGATTTAGAAAAACTTGAGGCAGAAAAAAATCATATGCGTGACTGTTGTGAACAGGCAGCTAAAAAGATGAAGGCTGACTATAAATTTATATGTAACAATGCTTATCCGGCGTTATCAGTAGACTTAGACAGTGAGATCGTAAATGTTACAAAAGAAGCTATGATAAAGGAAGATGTTACTCCTGATTTGCAAGTAATCGGAGGTGGGAGTGATGCGAACGTACTTGCTGCCCATGGTTATAGAAGTGTGATCTTAGGGGTTGGCATGAAAGATGTTCATACTGTTGAAGAATCCCTGGATATTGATGATTTAGTGAAAGCCACAAAAATAATAAATCACATTATGTGTGCGGATAGATAGTCTAGAGGAAGGTAAGTTATGGATGCTAAACAGGAAATTGAAAAGTTAATAGAGACAAAAAAGCAAGAGTTTATTGATGTGTCCAATGAAGTCTGGGAAGCATGTGAAACAAGGTTTGCCCTAAAGGAATCTGTCAAGAGCTTTTATAAGGTTTTAGAGAAGGAAGATTTCTCTATTGATAAAGGTATCGCAAATATGGATTATTCCTTCGTTGCAACTTATGGAAGCGGAAAACCTGTGATCGGTATACTTGCAGAATATGATTCTCTTGGAAACCTAAGTCAGGTTGCAGATTGTGGAGATAAGAGACCACTTGTAAAAGGTGGAAATGGTCATGGATGTGGACATAATCTTCTGGGCACAGGTGCTTTGGCCGGTGCAGTCGGAATAAAAGATTATATGAAAGCACATAATCTAAAAGGAACCATCAAATTGTTTGGATGTCCGGCAGAGGAAAGCGGATATGGGAAAGCTTTCATGGTTAGAGATGGAGTCTTTGATTGCCTTGACATAGCTCTTGCATGGCATCCAGCCGATATTTCCTCTGTCACAGGCGCAAGCAGTCTTGCAGTTTATCAGGCTTATTTTAACTTTAAAGGTGTTGCGGCTCATGCATCGGCAGCTCCCGAACAAGGAAGAAGTGCTCTGGACGCAGCCGAACTCATGAATATTGGGGTGCAATTTTTAAGAGAACATATTGTTGATTCTGCACGGATTCATTATGCGTTTCTTGACGCCGGCGGAGAATCTGCGAATGTTGTTCAACCAACAGCCAGCTTGTTCTACTTTGTAAGGGCAAAAACACTTGATCAGGCGCGAAATATCTTCCGGCGCGTTGAAAATGTTGCAAGAGGTGCTGCCATGATGACAGGGACAGACCTTGATATTGATATTGATTGTGCCTGTGCAAACTATGTACCGAACAAAGTTCTTTCTATTATGATGGATGAGAATCTGCGCAATTTTGGAAGTTTGAATCTTACTAAGGAAGATTTAGAATATGAGAAGAGGTATTTTGATCCACTTTCAGATGCTGTAAAAGAGGCCATCTATAATAGAACCAAAGCGGCATTTTCAGATCTATCTGAAGAAGAGATCAGGAAAATTGCCGATTCCCCCGTAACAGATAAGATCTTCCCATTAGTATTTTCTGATGATGCACCGGCATCAACAGATGTCGGCGATGTCAGTTGGGTTGCCCCGACCGCTCAGATCAATGTCGCATGTGAACCACAGGGGACACCGCCTCATTCCTGGCAGTGGGTTGCCAACGGTAAATCGGATGTTGCTCACAAGGGAATGCTGGCAGCCGGAAAGACGATTGCGACAACAGCCTATGATGTGCTTACCAATCCGAATTTAGTGGAAAAAGCTAAGGCGGAACACAAAGAGATGCTTGGCGGAAAGAAATTTGTTTCTGGAATCCCTACAGATGTAATGCCACACCAGTAAAGGAAAAGACATGAAATATAAAAGCGTTTTTGATATCATAGGTCCTGTGATGATCGGTCCTTCCAGTTCTCATACTGCAGGTCCGGTCAGAATCGGACAGGTTGCGAGGAATATATTTGGAAAAGAGCCGGAAGAGATCGGTGTTCACTTCTATGGATCCTTTGCAAAAACATATCGCGGTCATGCAACGGATGTTGCGGTAATCGGAGGGGTTTTAGGATTCTCTACGGATGATGCGAGAGTAAAGGATTCAATTTCAATAGCTGAAAAAAAGGGTATTAAGATTAAGTTCTTTGAAGAAGAGGCCAATGTGGATCATCCGAATACCGTGCGAATCAACCTGAAGTCATGCCGGGATACGATGGAAATCGTCGGAGTTTCAATCGGCGGTGGGGCGATTCAGATCATAGAGTTAAATGGATTCGCGTTAAAACTATCTGGCGATAATCCTGCACTTCTGATCTTCCATAAAGATGCTTACGGATCGGTTGCGGATGTGACAAGAATATTGACGGAGCATAGGATTAACATTGGTCACATGGAAGTTTCCAGACTTGAAAAAGGATGTACTGCTTTGATGGTCATAGAGACAGATCAGGCAGTAAGCAAAAAGATACAAGATGAAATATCTTCGGGGAGAAATATTCAAAAAATAATTCTGTTAGATACCTGAGAACCCAGGATTAATGACGGACAAAGGGAGATTTATATGTTCAAGAATATAGAGGAACTGGTCAGTCAGGCCCAGAATTCCGGAAAAAAGATCTATGAAATCATGATCGAACAGGAAATGGATGAGACAGAGAAATCAAGAGAAGAGATCATGGAAAATATGAGCCATCAGTATCAGATTATGAAAGACGCTGTAAAACAGGGTGTTTCAGGCGTTACATCCAGATCTGGCATGACAGGTATGGATGCCAAAAAGCTCTATGAATATCAAAATGGAAGAAAAGAATCTGTAGATTCTGTTTTTGCTTCAGCGGTCTGCTATGCAGTGGCGACGAATGAAGTAAATGCCTCCATGGGAGTCATCTGTGCCACACCGACAGCCGGATCCTGTGGCGTGCTTCCCGGAGTCCTTATTGCCCTTCAGGAAAAATACAAGCTGTCGGATGAAGATATTATCCCTTATCTGTTTACAGCGGGAGCAGTCGGGTATGTTATCGCGAATAATGCCTGCATAGCAGGTGCAACAGGCGGCTGCCAGGCTGAAGTCGGTTCTGCGAGTGCGATGTCAGCGGCTGCGGCAGTTGAGATGTCGGGAGGAACTCCCGGCCAGGCCGCCGATGCGATGGCGATTGCCCTCACGAATATGCTTGGGCTTTCCTGTGATCCTGTAGCCGGCCTTGTGGAAGTTCCCTGTATCATGAGAAATGCTGCGGGAGCATCCAACGCACTTACGGCGGCCTGGATGGCTATGGCTGGAGTAAAAAGCAGGATTCCATGGGATGAGGTAATCGAGGCGATGTATCAAATCGGATTGTCCATGCCTTCTGCACTTCGTGAAACAGCCACGGGAGGGCTGGCCGCCACACCAACCGGAAAGAGGTGGAGAAAGGAGATCCTTGGAGACACTCATGGTGAACACACAAACAGTGAAACCAAACCATAATTATAAGAAACTATTTCAGCGTTGTTCGTTCACGTTCCACCAAATCCAGCCATACATTCGCCTGGACTGTTTTAAGATCCTGCCATTGGCATCGGCATCTTTTACCAATATATCATAGATCTTCTCTTTTAGATTCTTTTCATCCGGAAACTGTCTTTCAAAGTGTGAGGCGTAATAGGAGACGAGATTCTCATTTATTTCCACCATGTCATTGACTTCCTGTGTGTGATAAGAACTCACAGGAAGATAACCATCCAGCCACAATAGATTAAAAAGACTGTAGAAATAACGGCCGCTCCAGAGTGATTCCTGCTTTTCATGGGTGTTAAAAAGACCTCTCTGTATTTTGACCTTCAAGTTGTCTGCTTCACCAATCGGGCTGCAGTTAAAACAATAGCCTCGACTCATAGCGTTCATCTTATTTAAACCATCCAGATTCCCGGCTGCCGGTGACATAGAGGAGAATACGAGATCAAACTTTTTTCTCCATCCATAATCGTCGATATCGGCATCTTTAAAATTACATTCTACAAAAGAAGTATTTGAGACACCTTCCGACATGGCATAAGTTTTTCCGAGAGTTAACATTTCCGGAGAGATATCAATACCGGTGACATGTTCCGAGGTTTTAGCAAATTCGACGGTGAAGCGTCCGCTTCCTGAGCCGATATCGATGATGTTATCCCCGGGATTTAAAAGGCCCTGTTCGTTTAGATATTTAGTCGTCTCTCGAACTCGTGCATCTAATGTCTTTTGAAATGAAGTATCTTCTTTTAGCTCTTTCGCCCACTCCCTGGCGCGGGAATCCCAGATTTCAGCCGTATGCTTTATACTGTCCGGTCTGTGATGCTCCCACAATCTTTTAAAATATTCCCGATCATGAATTCTATATTCGTCATTCATTATTTTGACTCCCTGTTCTGCAATTGTATCGTTAACTCCGTTTGCAGTCTTTCCCGGATCCTCTCTTTATTTCCACTTGTCATAGTATATAAGAAACCGTGATCTTCTAATCTGTTTTGAAGCATGTCATGTCGGTTGAGATACAGCTCACCTGATTCTTCGCAGTTACTGTCACGTTTTCTGATTGTATGTTTCAGGTTCTGCCGGGATTTAAGAACGCCGATACACAGTCTGCCGCTGTTCAGAATCTCGTAAAGAGATGACATAAATTTATCTGACAGCAGTTCGAACCCACCGATTTCGTCCAGAAGCACAATCCGGCAGGAAGATTTTCGACAATTTTTTTCCACTTGCGCAATCACCTTTTCAAGAACAGATAAGTCCTTCCCGCCGGGGGAAATGAATGTTCCATCGCGGCCCGCTGTGTCCAGCCGGGCATCGAGAGGTTCCAAACTGTGATCAACCACACATGTTCGAAAGCCCCACAGCTTTTCATCATCGTACAGCCTCTGTACGGTAAATCCTTCTGTAATATCTGTATAGTCTTTAAGGCATTCCCGAATTGTATATGACTTTCCGATCCCGGGTCTTCCCTGTATAAAAAAGTTCATGCTTACAGTGAAATCCTCCTTTGTAACTAACTTTTCAACTAAGTATAGGCTATTTGCTCAGCGATGTCCATGAATTTGGACTATTTTTGATGACTTTATTGACTTTTTGTCAGGTTCATGCTATAAGTATTAAGAATTACGTTGTGTTTTATGAAATATAACGAAACTGAAAGGAGAAAATGAAAGCGAAAATGAAGAAAACCCTTTTGAGTCTGGCATTGATATGTTCTATGGCAGTCACTGGGATAGGGTGTGGAGGCGGAGGGGCCAAAAACAGCTCATCCAAACAGGAAAGCACATCGGTTTCAGAGAGCGCCGCATCAGCAAAATCGGAATCTGCGTCATCGGACAGTGCAATAGGTGAGCAGTTCAAGTTTACCGATTCCACCGGAAGAGAAGTTGAAATTCCGAAAAATATTGATCGGATCGCTCCCTCCGGACCCTTGGCGCAGGTTGTTTTATATACGCTGTGCCCGGACAAATTAGTGGGGCTGGCGACTGAAATGTCAGACGATCAGACTGAATTCATCGATGAAAAGTATCGCTCACTTCCGGTATTCGGAAATTTCTATGGTGATACATTGAATATGGAAGCGATTATGAGTGCAAAACCGCAGATTGTCATCGATATCGGAGAGATGAAGCCGACAGTGAAAGATGATATGAAAGGTGTGCAGGATAAGACTGGTATTCCTTCCGTATTTGTACATATGGAGTTAGATTCCATGGCGGAAGCATACCGGACACTGGGTAAAATCGTTGGCGAAGAAGATCAGGCAGAAAAACTTGCGTCACATATAGAAAAAACGCTCTCTGATGCAAAGGAAAAGTCTGCTTCAATTTCAGATGACAAAAAGGTCAAAGTATATTACGGAAGCGGTGATGCGGGGCTAACTGCGCTGGTGAAGGGAACTGTGCACTCCGATGTTATCGATACTGTCGGCGGTGATAATGTTGCCGATGTTGAGCAGAGCGCAAAAGGAGGAGCCAGTGATATCTCTATGGAACAGCTGATGCTGTGGCAGCCGGATGTTATTATATTCACGCCTGGAAGTATTTACTCAGATATTGAAACCAGAGAAGAGTGGCAGGGTCTTGAGGCCGTGAAGAATAAAAAAGTCTATGAAATTCCGGGGAATCCCTATAGCTGGATGGGACAGCCCCCTTCGGTAAACCGCGTGATCGGAATTAAATGGCTTGGAAATCTTCTCTATCCGGATGTTTTCCAGTATGACATGAAGAAAGAGACAAAAGAGTTTTATCAATTGTTTTATCATTGTGATGTTACAGATGAACAAATTGATCAGCTGCTTGCCAATTCTACAAATAAACAATGAACGGAGAAAAAACAATGGCAGGGACACCTGAAAAAAGAGGTAAATGGTTTCTGCTTCTTGCCGGAATCCTTTTTAGTGTGATCTTTGTAATGAGTTTCGCACTGGGTAAATATCCGGTTTCTCCCGGAGAACTGATACATGTTCTCTGGGGGAAACTTACCGGTGCGCCGAAAGACTGGCCGGATGATATTGAACTTGTCATCTTCAAGATACGTATGCCACGTATACTTGCCGGGGCGTTGATTGGGGCAGGGCTGGCATCTGCCGGAGCCGCATATCAGGGGTTGTTTCGCAATCCAATGGTTTCCCCGGATGTTCTGGGGGCATCTGCCGGGGCGGGATTTGGAGCTGCATTGTCACTGTTGCTGGGACTGGGATTCGCCATGGTATCCATCAATGCATTTATCTGTGGACTCCTGGCTGTGATTGTGGCCTATCTGATTAGTACAAAAGTGAAACAGAATCCGACTCTAGGTATGGTTCTTGCGGGAATTATGATCAGTTCTCTGTTTTCATCAGGTACATCGTACATTAAACTGATCGCAGACCCGAATAATACACTGCCGCTGATCACCTACTGGCTGATGGGAAGCATTTCTTCTATCCGTGTCAGTGAACTGAAAGCCGCATGTATACCGATATTGTTCGGAATGCTTGTATTATTCATCATGCGATGGAAGATGAATCTGGTGGCGGTTGGAGAAGACGAAGCGCGGTCGATGGGTGTTAATATGAATTTCATGCGTGTAGTTATCGTGGCAGCTGCGACTCTAATTTCATCGGCGTGTGTTTCAATCAGCGGAATGATCGGCTGGGTTGGACTTGTAATTCCACATTTTTCCAGGATGGCTGTGGGAAATGATTATCGCATCATGCTTCCGATGTCCATGCTGATGGGCGCAGGATTTCTGATGGTTGTCGACAATTTTGCGAGGCTGATCGCGACACAGGAGATTCCGATCGGTATTCTGACGGCATTTGTCGGCGCGCCATTCTTCCTTTATCTGATTCTGAAGAGAGGAGACACCATATGAAATTAACGGTAACGGATCTCGGTTTTTCATATAAAAATCAGGAGACGCTGAAACATGTGAATTTTTCAGCCGATACCAGACAATGTGTTTGCCTTCTCGGCGAAAACGGTGCAGGAAAGACAACTTTATTTCGATGCATTCTAGGTTTGCTGGGGGGATATCAGGGACAGATCTTAATTGACGGCGCAGACTGCCGGCATAAATCTGTCAAGGAAAGAGCTCGTCTGATTTCCTATATACCGCAGGCGAATCTCCCAACATTTAATTATACTGTTTTTCAGACGGTGCTGATGGGGACGAATCCTCTGATGGATACTTTTCATACTCCCGGGAACAAAGAAAGAAAACTCGTCTATGAGAAACTTGAGCTGCTTGGGATTACGCATCTGGCACAGCGCGGTTATGCCAATCTTTCGGGTGGAGAACGTCAGCTGGTTTTGATTGCGCGTGCCCTGGTGCAGGACTCGGATATCCTGATTATGGATGAACCGACCGCAAACCTGGATTATGGGAATCAGTTTCGAATCATGGAAAAAGTAAAAAAGCTTGCGGGTCAGGGTTATCTGATTCTGCTCTCAACGCATAATCCGGAGCATGCACTTCTTTTTGCTGATCAGGTGCTTGTATTGAAAGAGCACAGTATCATAAAAAGCGGTTCTCCTAAAGATGTCCTGGGATCTAAGATGATTCAGGATATCTATGGAATTAAAGTGGAATTAAAGAATATCAGTACAGAAAGTGGTATGGTGCCTGTGTTTGTGCCATGTCTCGACAGATAAAAAACAGCCCTTGCAGAAAGAAAACTCATACTTCTGCAAAGGCTGTTTCAGGCATAAAACTAATCTCCACTTGTATTACGGTAGATAACTTTGGTCTCAACATATGACATTTCATATGGCATATCAGGATAGTGAATTCGATATAAGATCTGAAGAGCCAAACGCAAACCAATATCCTGATTATATACATGGACGGTCGTCAGATCTTCGGCAATCGGATTTTCAATGTTGTCGTCAAAACCAGTGACAAGGATGTCTTGAGGAACCCGAATGTTTAGTTTCATCAATGATGAAATCAGGATACATGCCACATAATCACTGGCACAGACAAACGCCTGAGGCATGGAAGAGAGCGTGTCGAGGAAAGATTCGATTTCTTCTTTGTAAGAGTCTTCACCGATTGATCCGGTAAGAATCTGTTTGTGATCAACGGGAAGTCTATGCACGTATAAAGCTTTCAAAAAACCTTCGTACCTTTCATAGTTTGATTTTGCATAATCAATATCTCCTATAAATCCAAATGATTTTACCCCTTTATCTATCAGATGTTCTGTGAGTGTGAAAACACTGTTATAGTTTTCCATGAGGATAACATCACCATTTAATTCAGAAGCAGGAACCGATACTGCGGTGTCGAAAAAGACCTTCGGGATATTACAGTCAGAAAGCAATTTGAGCAGCTGCTGATTATATACATTCATAACAATCATACCATGAGTGGTTCCATTTGTCAGGGATAAGGGCAGCACATAGTCTTTATCCACCCGGGAAGGCAGATAAGTATATACCAGATTGACATTCTGGTCTGAAAATTCTTTGGCGATCTGATGGATAATGGTCATCCAGAAGATGGATGTCTCAGGCCGCGATACCGCGAGTGCAATATTAAGCGGTTTATCTGCAGACCTTTTTTCAGAATGCCTGAGCGGTTCAATTCCCTCCGGAAGTAAATAGTCCATTTCCAACGCTTTCGTGATTATTCTGTCTTTTAGTTCTTCAGAAACGCCTTCTTTACCACTGAATACTTTCCAGACAGTAGTTCGTGAAACCCCAAGGGAGTCAGCAATATCCTGTATTGTAACTTTTTTCATAAATACACCTATCTGCACTTTAAAGTGCTGTCTTTTATCACTTTTTCTAATGATATGATATTGGGATCAAAAGTCTATCATGTGAAACGCAGGGTCAAAAGGTCTTGCGTTTCATGCTCGCATGAAAAAGCATGACATTGGGACCCGTAAAAACATGAGAATGCAACCCGATTAGGGTGGAATTCGAATGTTTTAGGATTGTGGGAGCTCGAAGAGCGTAACAATCCGTGTATCATAAGGGGTCAAATTTCTTTTGACCCCAACATCAATTATATCATTATATATAAACTGTTTCAATGACTATTAACAATACTGAACAAAAAGTTAAATATAAAAATAAATATAAGGCGTAATTCCAGGTAAAAATTATGAATACCTAAATATAACTATGGATAAAAATACATAAATAAAAATAAAGTATAAATTTTGTTGACATATAATTTAACATATGTTAATATTTCTACATCAAGAACATGGTAAAATATTCATAATTGAATGAAAAAATGTGAATATTAGACAACAGCAGGGAATTATGTTAACAAATGTTAAAAATAACAAAATGTATTAAACGAAAAATAAGGGCGATGGCGAGAAAGGGTGGTGTTATGAGTTCAGTAAACGGAAAAAAGAAAGGGAGGGTAAAACGTGTTTTAAAGCGGGACATGTCACTTTACCTGTTTTGTATTCCCGGTATTATACTGACATTCATCTTCAGTTATGTACCGATGTATGGAGTACAGCTTGCATTTCGAAGGTATAACGGCAGGGCAGGGATATGGGGGAGTCCCTGGGCAGGGTTGTATTATTTCAGGCGATTCTTCGAGTCTCCCTACTTTACATCGACTATAAAGAATACCTTGGTGCTTAGTCTGTATAGCTTGATCGTTTCATTTCCGGTTCCTATTATTTTAGCGCTGCTGCTGAATTCTTTTCGGCATAAGAAATACCGCAAAGTGATACAGACGATTACATATGCACCAAACTTTATATCAGTAGTTGTCATGTGCGGTATGATTATCTTGTTTTTATCACCATCAGTCGGTGTAATTGGTAATGTCATGAAACATTTAGGAATGGGATCGACGAACCTGATGGCTAAAAAGGAATATTGGAGGCATATCTATGTCTGGACGGGTGTCTGGCAGAATACAGGGTGGAATTCGGTAATCTACTTCGCGGCGCTGTCGGGTATCAGTCCAGAGCTTCATGAAGCTGCCCGGTGTGACGGGGCAACAAAGTTCCAACTGATAAGGTACATAGATTTCCCTTCAATTCTGCCGACGGCAACCATCCTTTTGATCATGAATTCCGGAAGTATCTTATCGGTTGGGTTTGAGAAGGCATTCCTCCTCCAGAATAATTTGAATCTTTCGGTTTCCGAGATTATATCAACCTATGTTTATAAAGTAGGTCTGATCAATAACGATATCTCATATTCGACTGCCATTGGGCTATTTAATACTGTAATTAATCTGGTGATATTAATTATCGTTAATAAGGCGGCAGATAAGATGTCCGGAAACAGTTTATGGTAAGGAGGAGATGAGATGAGTTCAAAAAGCATAACACAGAAACAAAAAAAGAAAAAAATAAAACGATGTAGAGAAGATGTTGCTTTTGATACTGGTTCTTTTATCCTTTTAACTCTGATCCTAATCATCACGGCCTACCCACTGTACTGGGTCATCATCTCTTCGATCAGCAAGCCGGCAGCTGTATCCGGTGGTGAAGTACTTTGGAGGCCAATTGGATTCACACTAAAAGGTTATGCTGAAGTATTTAAAAATAATGAGGTTATGAGAGGCTTTGCCAATTCTATTGTGTACACGGTATGTGGTGTTATTGTAAACCTGGTTGTCACGCTCCCAACGGCATACGCCCTGTCACGAAGTAATTTCAGCGGAAAAAAACCAATTACAATTTTTTACATGGTGACGATGTTTTTCAGCGGTGGCTTGATTCCTACTTATCTGGTTATTAAAGGTTTGAACATGTTAAATACCATGTGGGCTTTGATTCTTCCGGGAAGTTTGAGTGTCTATAACATGATTGTGGCAAGAACATTTTTTAAGTCAAATATATCGGAAGAACTGTACGAGGCTGCAGAAATAGACGGATGTACACAGGGAAGGTTTTTCTTCAAGATAGCGCTTCCACTTTCGAAAGCAATTATCGCAATTCTGGTTTTATATTATGGGGTCGGACACTGGAATGAATATTTTTCAGGATTAGTTTATATATCAGATAAGACAAGATACCCACTTCAGCTTGTGCTCAGAAACATACTGATCACGAACCAGACAGCATTGTCTCAGACGGCAGCCACAGCGGCAGCAAGGCTGGCACTCCGTGAGAAACAACAGCTGATTGATGTCATGAAATATTCACTGATCATCATAAGCAGTATTCCGGTATTGGTTATATATCCTTTTATACAGAAGTATTTTGTAAAAGGTGTCATGATTGGGTCCGTGAAAGGTTGATCAAGTGAAGGAAATAATTACGCGAAGCGTAGTATATTATAGGGAGGAAAAGTGAATGAAAAGAAAAGCAGTTTCATTATTATTGGCGGCGCTCACATGTACTACTGCGCTAACTGGATGTGGTGGACAAGGCTCAACGAAATCTAACAGCGGAAAAAGCAGTAAAGAAACATCTTCTACGGCAGAAGATACGGTAGATGAGAATGGTAAGGTCAATGGTCTGATGAACAGCGAAGGGCTTCCTCTGGTCGACAAGGAAGGAGATTACAAGTTTTCTATCTTTGTGGATAATTCAAATGAATCTGATGATTTCTACATGTTAAATGAATTTAAAAAACAGACAAATGTGGATGTAGAGCTAAGACGTTTTCCCTATGAGACAGCGACAGAAAGGTTGAATCTGGATTTGAATTCAGGTGATTATGCTGATGTCATTGGTGGATGGACGTTGAATGACAGTATGATACTGACTTATGGCGTTCAGCAGGGTGTATTTATCCCACTTGAGGACATTTTCAAAAAGTACTGCCCGAATATAGAGAAAGTTCTTGATCTGCCAGGTGTCAGGGAACAGATGACAGCTCCAGACGGACATATATATGGAATCCCATATGTCACAGGGGATACCACTGTTGGTTATTCACCCTGGATCAATGAGCGATGGCTGAAAAACGTCAATAAGGAGGTGCCCAAGACTACCGATGAATTCGAAGATGTTTTAAAGGCATTTAAAGATCAGGATGCAAATGGAAATGGTAATGTCAATGATGAAATTCCATTCTCTACTGACCCAAATAATAAGCATATTGAGGCAATGACAGGATATTTTGGTCTGCCAATGAATAAATTCGGTGTTGCGATACAAGGAGATAAAGTTGTTTATGGAGGCGCCGGCAAAGAATACAGGAAGTTTTTGAGCTGGTTCCATAAACTGTTCAAGGAAGGATTGATTGATACAGAACTTTTTACTCAGGACAGTGCCACCTGGGAAGGAAAGGGAAACAAAGATCTGTACGGCACTTCGATTGCATATGGCAGTAATGAATTCTCTGGTATTGTAATGGATGATCCTACTCAGAAGAGTGAGTTTTCTGCGCTTCCTGTATTAAACACAGACAAAGATGGTATTTGGCTCCGCGATACCGACGGGTTTAGCACATTTCGAACTCAAGCTGTTATTACGGATAATGCAAAAAATCCGGAAATCATCTGCCGATGGTTTGATAATGCGTTTGAACTTGAAAATGGAATCGGATGTAATAAGGGACCTGTCGGAGTGGATGTGATTAAAGAAGGTGACGATTACGTTATTAAAGATATCTCATCTCTTCCGGAAGATGAGCAGGAAAAACTGAGTTGGGGAAATCTCTGGATACAGGAACTCCCAAAATATCTGCCGGCAGATTTCGAATTTAAAGAGGAAAATCCCGCTTATGATGAGAAGAAGGCATTAGAAGAACAATATGAACCGGATCTAACAAAGGATATCATCACAGAAAACTGGATTCCCCTCGATGATATCGACCGTTATTCAGATATCAGCACAGCCTTGAATGATTACTTTAATCAACAGCAGGCCATGTTTGTCATGGGCGAACAGGATGTTGATGATGACGCTCAGTGGCAGAGTTATGTAGACGGACTTAAATCACTGGGTCTGGAAGACTGGGTAAAGATGAGAGGACTTGATGGAATCGCCAAGTAAAGATGAATGTGATCGTTTTGCTGACATGATAATAAGAAAAGCATATTACGTTATGTTGTAATATGCTTTTCTTATCTTATAAGATAGATTTTAAATGTGATATGAAATTTAAATTCAATATCTGTAGATCAGAAAGGACGGAATGAAAATGAAAGAAAAAGAGAAAGATGTGGTAGAACAGGGAGTACATAGCTATAGCGCTGCAGATGACTATATCTGGCCCGATGATGAAAAAGTTCTTAAGAAACTGGAGTGGTTTCAGGACCAGAAGCTGGCACTTATGATGCACTGGGGGCCTTATTCTCAGCTGGGAATTGTGGAGTCCTGGGCACTTTCTGATGCGGATGCGCAGTGGTCCAGAACAGGGATAGACTGGGAAGTAAGTGGGAAGGAATTCAAAAAACAATATCAAGACCTGAATAAGACCTTTAACCCGATCCGTTTTGAACCAGAACAGTGGGCAGATATTGCCGCTGATGCGGGTGCACGCTATCTGATATTTACTACAAAACATCATGACGGATTTTGCATGTGGGATACAAAGTATTCTGATTATAAGATCACAGGGGAAGACTGTCCTTACCATACCGGAAAATATGCGGATATCTGTGGACATTTATTCGAAGCATTTCGTAAGAGAGGTATTGGCATAGCGGCATATTTCTCAAAAGCTGACTGGCATGTGGATAATTACTGGGCGAAAGGATATGCAAGAGGGGACTATATGTGGAGAGGGCCTTCCTATGTTCCGGCACAGCATCCGGAGGAATGGAAAAAATTTGTCGTATTCACAGAAAATCAGATTAAAGAACTGGCTGGTCAGTATGGTCAGATTGACATCATGTGGTTTGATGCCGGATGGGTCTGCAAAGATTCCGGTCAGGATATTCAGCTTGGAAGAATCATTGACGAGATCAGAAAATGGCAGCCGGGAATGCTTTGTGCAGACCGCACTGTTGGCGGACCATATGAAAACTATATTACACCAGAGCAATGCGTGCCTGATGAACCTCTGGGTGTTCCATGGGAAAGCTGCATTACGTTAGGGACATCTTTCTCATTTGCCTATGAAGATGAGTATAAATCACCCCGAGAAGTTATAAATCTCTTGGTAGATATCGTAGCCAAGGGTGGAAACCTTGCAATTAATGTCGGGCCGCAGCCAGATGGAAGACTTCCAAAGGGGGCGCAAAGAACTTTAAGGGGAATGGGTGAATGGCTTCGAAAGTATGGAGAGGCAATTTATGAAACCAGAGTATGCGCACCATATAAAAAGGATAATATTGCATTTACAAAGAAGAAAGGTACAGTTTATGCTCTGGAAATGTTCCCGGATGAGAACACGGTTCTGCCTGAAACGGTATGGATTCCCTATGATGGGAAAGTTGGAAATGTAAAGATTGCCGGATCAGATGAAAAAGTCGCATTTGAGAAAAAAGATCATGGATTAATGATTCGTAATCTGAAAACGGATTTGGATACACCAATTGCCAGGGTTTATAAAATTGAAAAGAAATAATTGAGCAACAGACAAAATTTTTATGACAGAAAGCAAAGATGGAAGAGAAATAGAGATGAGCAAATTAATAGCGTATGTAGGAACAAAAGATTTACAAGAAGTCATTGTTTCGGATATTAGAGATCTAGACATTATCAATATTGCTTTTGGAGTGATAAAGGACGGGAGAGCGAGTTGGGATCATCCGGAATGCAAACCTGTTTTATCACAGATCAGGGTACAAAATCCAAAACTTAAGATTCTTCTGTCGATAGGAGGATGGGGTGCTCCGGGATTTTCAGATGCTGCCATGACACAAAATAGCAGAGAATTGCTGGTCATGTCCGCTATGGGGATTGTTGAGGAGTATTCACTGGATGGAATTGATATCGACTGGGAATATCCGTGCATTCGTGTCGGCGGAATCGATGGTGATAGAAGAGATAAAGAAAATTTTACACTGTTGATGAAAGAATTCAGAACTGTGTTTAATCAGGGTGGTGACCGTGAATATTTCCTGTCAATTGCAGCGGGAGGAGATGAATATTTTACACGATGTACACAGATGTACGAAGTCCAGCGTTATTTGGATTATGTACAGTTGATGACATATGATCTAAAAGGCGGATTTACCAATTTGACGGGTCATCATACCGGTCTTTATTCGAATCAAGTCGATCTCTTTTCTGCAAGTGCCGACAAAGCAGTTGAATATTTTATCCGGGCAGGAGTTCCAAGAGAAAAACTTGTACTGGGAGCAGCCTTTTATTCCAGAGAGTGGAGGAAGGTACCGGATATTGATCACGGATTTAATCAAATGGCACAAACAGTGGGGAATTACGGTCCACCCTATCATACACTTGTGGATGACTACATTAATAAAAATGGCTATGTCAGATACTGGGATAAGGATGCCAAGGCAGCATACCTGTATAATGGCGAGACCTTTATCAGCTATGATGATGAAGAATCACTGAAATGTAAAGTGAATTATATGAAAAAGAAGCATCTCTATGGAATCATGTACTGGGAGTACGGATGTGATAAAACACATACACTGACGGGGTGGATTCGTAAAAACATGGATATAGACAGACAAAGGTAGAATACAAACGATGTTGGGGTCAAAAGTATTTTGCCCGCTATGATACATAAATTGTTACGCACTACGTGGAATCATACAATCGCGAGATGAGGTGTTTACAGATTTGTCAGGTTTGAATGTTAAATATCAGGTAATTGAACACCAACATATATTTCAGCCAGAAGTTCACTTTCCATGCTGTCATGCTTCGACGATCTGTCGTCTTCCGGATCAGACACTGGGAGCTGCATGGTTTGCGGGTGAACGAGAAGGAGCTGCGGATGTGGCCATCTGGTTTACAAAAAGAGAATGCGGTAACTGGAACAAACCGAGAAAAATTGCAGATCAAGAGGGAGTTCCCTGCTGGAATCCGGTGTTATATGTGATTGATGAAAGACTTTTATTATTTTATAAAGTCGGTAAAAAAATATCCAGATGGCAGACAATAAGAAAAGAATCGAACGACAGCGGAAAAACCTGGTCTGTCGGGCACGAACTGGTTCCGGGAGACTATGGTGGCAGGGGACCCGTGAAGAATAAGTGCATCATATTATCAGATAGTTCTATTCTTGCACCTGCATCGACCGAGGACGGAGATTGGAAATGCTTTGTAGATATTACAGAGGATGGGATCAAATGGAGAAAAAGCGAAAACGTTCCCCTGAATAGAAGTAAACTAAATGGGACTGGATTTATTCAGCCAACTTTGTGGCAGGATGAATATAATACCGTGCACATGTTGATGCGAAGCAGTGAGGGAGCGATTTATCAGAGTAACTCAAAGGATTGGGGATATAGCTGGTCACCGGCGTTGAGAACGTCACTTCCAAATAACAACTGTGGAATAGATCTGGCAAGGCTTCAGGATGGAGAATTGGTGCTGGTCTATAATCCGATATCCGGAAATTGGGCGGCTCGTTCTTGTATTGCATTTTGTGTTTCTGTAGACAATGGGAAAACATGGAGTGAACCAGAAGTGTTGGATTATATCCCATATGATAAAAATGAGGAATGGGCAGAGTTTTCGTATCCTGCAATTATTGCTGAGGGTAAAGATGTGTTTATCACCTATACCTGGAAACGAAAAACTATATCATTCTGGCAAATACGTATTTTCTGAACTATTTGATCAAATTGGCTCAGTTCATAAAAGTTATGTGAACTGACTCAATTTTTATCGGGTACGTTGACTTTTGAATTTCTCCGCGTTACAATTCCGTTAGAGATCCAAAATAAACAACATACGGGGTAAATATTTATATGCAGGATAAAATTAAATATTTTCTGATGATGACCGTAAGTACACTGATCATGTCAATCGGAACATATTACTTCAAATTCACAAACAATTTCACCTTTGGCGGAATTGCAGGTCTGGCAGTGCTTCTCGCCAAGACGCATCTCATGTCAGCCAGTGACTTTAACTTGATATTAAACATGGCACTGCTAATCCTTGGATGGATTATACTCGGAAGAAAATTTGCAGAAAAGACCGCTTACTGCAGCATTCTCTTCTCAGTCACACTTTCCCTTTTAGAACGCATTCAGCCATTAAGCCATCCTCTGACTGACCAGCCCATGCTTGAGTTTTGTTTTGCACTTTTACTGCCATCCCTTGGGTCAGCTATTCTGTTTAACATTGGAGCATCCAGCGGTGGGACAGATGTGATCGCTATGATTATGAAAAAATATACCAGTATAGATATTGGTAACGCATTGATTCTTTCAGATGTATTGATTTCCATCTCAAGCTTCTTTGTATTCGGCATAAAGACAGGCCTCTATTCGTCCCTAGGACTGATTGCCCGTTCATTTATGATTGACTCCTTTATTGAGAGCTTAAATCTATCGAAATACTTTAATGTGGTCTGCGATGAACCTGAGCCGATCTGTGATTATATTGTACACACACTGGATCGGAGCGCCACAGTCACCTATGCACAGGGCGCATTCACAGGAAAAGATAAATATATAATCTTTACAGCTCTAAACCGCCCCCAGGCAGTTGCTCTCCGCAATTATATAAAAACAAAACAGCCGGCAGCCTTCATCCTGATATCGAACACAAGCGAAATCATAGGAAAAGGATTCCACAACGTATAATATGATACCAGGGTCGAAAACTTATGCGTTTCATGCTTGCATGAAAAAGCATAAACTTGAGACCCGAACAAACATGAGAATGAAGCCCGATAGGGCGGAATTCGAATGCTTGTAGGATTGCGCAAGCACAAAGTGCGGAGCAATCCGTGGTATCATAAAGGTGCAGTCCGCCACAGGGAAACCAGTGCTCTTTTTCATGCTTGCATGAAAAAGCATAAACTTGAGACCCGAACAAACATGAGAATGA
>ENA-UOOI01001545-UOOI01001545.1-fermentation-metagenome-genome-assembly--contig:-NODE-1545-length-23431-cov-9.207521_pt1 | contig 23431 bp, 19 predicted proteins | sample MGYA00245779_ERZ724027 | MGnify/ENA primary metagenome ERZ724027 (study PRJEB28704, sample SAMN03018318) | fermentation metagenome | biome: anthropogenic terrestrial biome; feature: soil; material...
TCCTCCATGCTTGGGGTGCATGATACTCCAGTTCAAATCTGGGCGGGCCCACCTATACCTTCTCGCAACTGCTTGCCACCTCAGCTAAGGCAGTTTTCAAGATTGATGCTCCTGCTTCCTTTTTCAAATTCTTCCACGGAGGACGACCTGAGAACGTATAGGGACATTGCCGAACCCATATCATCCAGGTCTACTCCGATGTATTCCAGAGTCGCGTCCGTCGGTTCAAGCTCAAGCAAGTATGATATCATCGCAGGAGGGGCCCTGTGCCGGCGCATTCACCGGCAGATTATCCCCTGAGTAAAAAAAATAAAACCTCGGTTGATAATCCGACCATATGAATACAAAGGAAGAGATCATCAAAGCACTCGAAGGAACCTGCGATGGATACGCACCGCCTGCTGTCTTCACACAGACGGCCACGGTCAGTCAGATGGGTGCCTGCGGCTGTACCTTCCCTGATGCCAATACCGATCCCTTGAAGATGTCGACGCTCGCATTGCAGATGTCGAAACAATTCGGTTTCGCGATGGCCCGAGTACCATACTGTCTCACAGTGGAGGCGGAGCGTTTCGGATGCGAGATTAACATGGGCGGGGGAGGAATCCCGCCGATGGTGGTGAATTCGCCCTACCGATCCGAGGAAATCATGGATGTCCCCGAAGGCCTGATGTCTGTCGACGAATTCGTGTCCGGAGGGAGATGTGCGACCGTTCTGAAAGCGGCCGAGATCTGTTCCAAAAAAGAAGACATTTTCACGATTGCTGGTATGTGCGATCCTCTGGCGGTTGTGTGTCACATCCTCGGAATGGAGAATTTCCTGATGGGTGCGTTGATGGAACCTGATAGGGCTGACAGATGGGTTGCGGCCATTACCCCTCATATTTCGGCCTATGCGAATGCATTGTCCGAGGTATCGGACTGTGTGACCATCGTCACAGAGGGTGAATCGGACATCATCCCGCCGGACATGTTTGATATGTTCGTGACAGAACACATCAAGGGCGCCATAGGCGGCATGAGGTCTTACAGCGTTGTTCACTGCTGCGGAGACACATCTGCGGTATTGGAGAACTTGGCGTCTTTGGGCGAGACGGCATTGTCTGTTGAGACTGCATATGATCCGGAAGGCGTCGTCGGACAGGTAGGGTCGAAAGTGAGGTTGGTCGGTGGCCTCAACCCCGTGGAGACGCTATACCAAGGAGGGCCTGCCGAGATAATCGGATGCGCCAAACGCTACTCGGAACTCGGTTATGCGGTCATCGCCCCCGAATGCGGCGTGCCCCCGCTGACCCCCGACGGAAATCTGTCGGCATTCGCGAAATATCGTGAATCGTGACTCTGGGAAGCTCTGCAGTCATGACGGCGCCCGTAGGGATACCGAACAGGAAAGTGAACATATCACTGTTGTTGGCGGTCGTATTCATATCCGCGTTCATCGACGGATTGGACGGCAGCATAGTGAACATAGCGTTGCCCGATATCGCAACGGATATGTCCGCGGACACCACGATGGTGTCGTGGGTATCGATAACCTACATGCTCGTGCTGGCAAGTACGTTGGTTCCGTTTGCGAAGATGGCGTCCACGGTCAGCGTCAGGCGAATCATGACGATCGGATTGACGATATTCACCGTGTCCTCTCTTGTCTGCGGCCTTTCCTCATCTTTCATAATGCTTGTCACCGCGCGTGTCGTCCAAGGTCTAGGGGCGGCCATGATCTCGGCCGCAGGCCCGATATGCTGCACCAGATATCTTTCGATCAGCAGATTGGGAACTGGCCTGGGGATAATCACTGCAGGTACGGCATTGGGATTCGCACTCGGCCCTGCTGTCGGCGGTTTCATTCTGGATATGACGACGTGGCATTGGATATTTTTCATTAATTTGATCCCGGGGGCCGTTGGAGTGCTGGGGATCGTGATGTCTGTACCGAAGGAGAACGTCAGTTCGAAGCCCGATGTTGATTGGCCCGGAGCAGTATCGTTGTGCATCGCCATCGCCTCAGGGACGTTCTGCATCGAATCCCTGGTAACACCGGATGCGATAGTCTCATCCGCATCGTTCTCCGTGTCAATAATCGCCATGATGGCATTCATTCATATCGAGAGGCGGTCGGAGAAGCCTCTTCTGAATCTGTCGATGTTCGCATACAACGGATTCATGATTATCTTCCTCTCGATGATACTCATGAATATGGCCTACATGGGAATACTGTACATCACACCGTTCTACTGTACGGTATGCATGGGCCTGCAATCATCGGAGATCGGTATACTTGTGATGACGTCTGCTATAACCACCGCGATTTTCAGTATCCCCGTGGCACGTTGGTCCAACAGTTCAGGCAGGAGGATGTTCTGTGTCGTGTCCGGTCTCTTCCTTGCAGGTTCGATGTCATTGCTGATATTGTTCGCAAGAGACATGACGATACCCATGATGGTCGTCTCGATGGTATTGAAAGGTCTAGGCTGGGCGTTCATGGGTGGTCCGATGGCCTCGAATCTGATAGAACATTCCAGGAAAGAACGCGACATGGCATCTTCGCTTATGAACGAAGCGTATTACATCGGAGGTACGGTGGGAACGGCATTGATCGCGGTCGTTTTCGCGATAATGTCATCCACTTCCGGGATAGGGGTCCAGGATATAACGGAGTCCGCGTTCATCGACGGATTCGTACCGGTGGTGGCAATCGTCCTATCGATCGGAATATTGGTTTCTGTGCTATCTGTTTTCGTGAAAGATGATAAGGAAAAGACGTTCAATGATCGAACTCTGACCTGATCCTCCCGTCACGATACCTGATGTGCTGAATTGCACTATCGCACCGAGCGAGCGACTGGCACCCTATAAATCGCCCGACGATACGGGCTCGAAGGTCACGGCGCAATCAGTAGTGGGATGAGGGGACAAGATGGCATCGGTCATTACTCCCGATCGCCCAAACATAGGGGTCTTCCAAGCTTATCTTGTTTAGAACCTCGAACCGATCGCCCGCCGTTATTGCACCGATTTTGCTTATGAAAAAAGACTGGCCGTATGTCCCGATTTCATCGGGCCCTGGGGTCCGCCTAATCCTGACATCGCCTCGTTTTCAGGGGTCTTTGAAAATCTAAATGCCTTTCATCGTTTTTGCTACTGTACTTGTTATTCGCGATGTCTCTGCTCGTCTGTGACCCGGGCACGGACTGTGCCGTGACGTCGTCGGCACGTCCGCCGACGTTCCGTCTTTTCGCGTGTCCTTTCATCTCGCTTCGAATCCTCTCGCCACCTGTTCCGCGAAAATCTGGTCGGAAGATGCCTTATGGTGCCCGTTGCATATCGACGATGTCTTAACGCACCGCAAACGCGACCCGATATCGGGGCGCGCTGAAATATTTGTTCACGCTGTTCTCGAATATGCCATAAAGCGGGGCCCTATCCCGCGGGCCCCGTTGATAAAGTTTAGAAGTTCGCCCTTTTCCGTATAGGACGGCGACCACGGCAATGATGATTGTCATTATCAGGGCTCCTGCGATCCATACGGTCGTGCTCGTTCCCTCCGGAGTCTCCAGACCGCGGTCAGCGTGACGTCCGACGTACCCATCACGTATTCGTCGCCCTCATCGTACGTATCCGTCCCGTCGGTCCATCCTCCGAACGTGTATCCGTCCCTGGTGCCGTCGTAATCGGCGATTATGAACGAATATCCCTCGGACGGAGCCGATTGCAAAGGCGCAGGAACGGAACCTCCGGCCGCGCCGTACGTTACCGTATGGCCGCTCCTCACCATCTTTTCATACGTTCCTGCAAAACGGTGGCCGATCAGATCGCCGACGGTGTGCTCCAATACGGTGGTCCCGTCTTCCGCGAAGAACGTCAGGCCGTAGAACGCATTGTCGCCGATGTGGTACTTGCGGGTATCGTAACAGACGTCAGGCCGCCGCAACGGGAAAGGTATCGTTTCCTATCGACGTTACGCCTGAGGGCATCGTGACGGACGTGAGGCCGGTGCAGTTCGAGAACGCCCAGTTGCCTATGGAAGTGACGTCGTATGTCGACGGACCGTACGTCACTGAGGACGGGATCGTCAGGCTTGCGACCATAATGTCGACCGGGCCCGATGCTTCCGCGTTGCCGCCGTCGGTTATCAGATAGTCCAGGCCGCCGTCGGTGAATGACGTTCCGGTCCCCGGTCCTTCGGTGGCTTGGGCTTCTGAAATAACGGCGAGCGATGAAAACGCCGCCATTATGACTATTGCGAACAAGGATGCTTTCAGAGCAGAAGACATGGACATTATTTTTTACACCTCCCAGACCACATCGGTACGGACAAGACCTCGGCGCTACTGCCCGGACCTTGCCATATGTTCCGGCGGATGCAGTATCCCACCGTACCGATGGAGCGTAAGAGATACAATTATCTGCAGCTTTTAACTTCGTAGACTGGACCGATGGGTCCAAGCGGCCGACATTGCACCGTCGTATGACTTCCGATCGTGAACATGTCCGTTATCGGGTCGAACGCCGATACCGGCCGAATACGTCCCTGCATTTGTCCGGCCGCCATGGAGTTTCGCGCACTTATCTGAATAATTCCAGAATCTTTTTCTCTACTCCGTTCTCCCTCATCCAAGGATTGAATGCCTTCTTCATTGAATATTCCTTTTCAGCCTCCTTGTAATCTCTGGAACTGCAGGAAAATTCAACGGAACGTTCGTGGTGATATACTACGCACCCCTCCTTTGTTGCTTTAATGTAGATGGGGTCCCCAATTGATTCTTTTTTTATCACACAGTCTGACCCGTCGCGTTTTTCGATTATCTCTATGCATGCGTTGGAAGGGAGGACGTCGAATATGCGATTGTATCCTTCTCTGAGATGCACTTGCCTCTCTTCACCCTCGACCGTTATCCTGCAGAGCGCCTGATTTCCCGTCTTCGGCATCATTTCCACAGCGAGGCCGCTTTCCGCGAAATTGTAGTCGTTGTGGGTGATCAACTTGAAAAGCTGGACCTTGGGCCTGCTCTTGATGCTGATGTGTACGACGTAGTCCTTTCCCAAATCGTCATTGATGGCCCCTTTGTATTCTATCGCTAAAAAGGAACGATAATCTTCCCTGTCGATGTATTCCAGAGGCCTGTTGTCGACATAGGCTCTGACAGCATAAGGGGATTTTACCCGTATGGCATCGTCGATGAAACTGTCGATGGACATCTCATTGATGCCCGGATCCGTCCAGTTCTCGCCGTCGATAGAGAATTTCACCGATGGTACTTTGTGATTAACGATTATCACACCATCTCCGAACGGCATGTTCCAAGAGATCTCTTCTTCTTTCGTATAGAATTCGATCATCTTGAAGATCGGATAGTTGACCTATAGCTTCCCGGATACCTCGTTGTAATAAATTCCGCTCTCGGCATCGAAACTATATTCTAGGCCCGGCATTGTAACGAATTCGTCCTCTCCGACCTTCCTTTCACCGGAATATAGCTCTACCTTTACAAAGTGCACTCCTTCCGGCATATTATCTTGAGGTATCGAGAACACTTTCGTATCCCTTACTTTCCTGAAACTGACCGGGATATGGAAACATGGGTTCGAATCTATCTTTATCCTTATCACAGGCTTAGAAATGGCTTCCGAGGCTGACGCCCGATATACGACCTGCAGGTCCCTGGCGACCTTATACCTGACCTTGTCTATTTCTGCTGACACCCCGTCATAGCATTCTACATTGAATCCTATCAGGTCGTCCTCGTCCTCTTCGGTGGCGATGAACCTCTCTCCCATCAGATTGATCGCCTCACCGTTTTTCAGCTGGGCCAGATACAATCCCTTCCGGACATTGCTCATGTTGTTATTGCCGTCGATGCACGGGTCGTATCTTTCATCCTCGAATAGTACGAATGTTTCACCCGGAGAGGGGTTTTGAACCTCGTTCAGATTTTTATTGAAGAACTTCCACTTCCTCTTCGGATCGTTGCGGAATATTATCCTGCCGTCGAACCGAATGGTGAATTTTTCAAATACGGAACGATCGATGTCCTTATCGAAGAAATATGCGACCTCCTGCCTTGTACGCGGAAATCTGAGGCCGGGTATTTTTAGCACTTGCGGCTGTTTGTCCGGCGTAACTACTTTCTTTCCGAACAAGAACTCCACCTTGGCATCCTCGGTGCATTGGCTGACCTCGGGGAAGATGAGCGCGACAGAGTAATCTGCAGATTCCCTGAGGGCCAGACGCGGGCGGCGGGCCCTCATCTCTTCACGGGCGGCCTTTTTCGACATGCTCCCTATGTTTTCTGCATACCATTGCTGGAACGGGGCCGCAAACCTCCTGATGCCCAGCGAGGGCGCCATTTTGCCTTTGTATCCCGCATCGATTATACGCAGGATCTTTTCGAGCAGACCTGCGAAAAGCGCAGGTTCCGTGAGCGCATACTGTGTACACTTGTTGAGGGACACAGGATTAGGATAGCCGTCATCCAATTCGCCTATCCCATCCGTATGCGCACCTCCGGTATAGGATTGAATGAAATCGGCAAGCTCTTTGAAACGCGTGTCGAGGTCGTCCTGCAGCTCGTAGCCGAGTACTTTCTTATAGTACTTTGAAATGAAATCGAAGAATGCATACATGTACTCCTTGTTGTCCGGGACCAGGGTGTGGAGCAGTATCATCTCCAATTTGCGTTTCGTTTCTATATGGAGCGATTTCTTCATGCCCATGAGCTCCAGACCTTCCCGGAACACATCGTGGAGGTTGCCTTGATCGGCAGGACCGTAGGTTCTGCCCGCCTCCTCCGACACGTATGGCCAGAAAGAACCGTCATATCGTCTCATGGCTATGTCCATGAGCAGATAGGAAGCGATGATCTTGATGTCCGGATTACCGCCATACAGCGACCGGGAGAGAATTTCGTCAGTGTTCGAACGTATCATCTCTAGGTCTTCGGCGTCCAGATCTACTTCCGTCAGGAACGATACGTCTTCGGCCTGTTCCCTGATATTCCCTGCGACGGACGCCGCCCATTCTCTATCGATCATTCTTTCTCCCCCAATGATCTGAGCTGTTCCAGATATCTTAGGGCGACGCCTCTCCTCATAACATCATGGTACTGCTGGTTATTGTAGTTGCAGAGGCAGTTGTAACAGCATCCGTCCCCCTCCGGTCCGCCGCAGTCGCATTTTTCCAGGATTGATATGGAAGTGGATATCAGCTCCATCAAATTGTCCTCGGTTATCGCCTTAACATATCCCGCCCCGCCCGGAGTGTTATCTAACAAGACATAATCGAACGATTTCCCCCTGTGCCTAAGACATCCGGAGACCTCCGTGCGCTCTATGTTGAAATGCGTGCACAGCCCCTCGATCAGCGCGAAAAGAACGGAGTGGTGGTCGTCCATGAGACGGGACTCCGGACTGCGGCCATCTTCCAAGACCTTGGCGGCACCGGTTTCGGAGCCGGGGATCTGAGCGTCGAAGCTGATTATCAGAACGTCCGTCCTGAATATATGGCCCAACTTGAACTTTTTCAGAGACTTGTTATCGCATTCGGCATTTCCGTAAGGCAGTTTGTGAACTTTGGCGATGTTTTTTCGTGCTCCGTAACCGCATTTCTCACAAACAAAGTATGAGTCCCGCGACAGCGTTATAAGCTCGTCATCGTCGTTGTGCTCCAGCGTCCCGGACAAACCGTTGATGCGGAACCGGACGGGATTGTTTGCTTCCTTCCCCTTGTATTCGAAGTACTTTCCTCTGGACCTGCGTACCTTGTTTATCGAAGCTTTGTCATCTTTCTTGAACTGGAACCCGAACCTTGGAACTATGAACTTGTTGTTCGCATCAATGGGAAGCTCCTCTTTGCAGTTGGGGCATTCCAGGACCTCCTCCTTGGCCTCTTCGTTCACATAATTTCCGAGTACGACGGTGCCGCACTTTTCGCACTTGGAGAACAATTTCTTCTCCCATGCCCTTCCCTCGACCACCTTGATATATCCGCTCTCCACAAGCCTGCCGTTAGCTATTATCTGACAGCCGGGAGCATATTCGGCGATGGCCTGGGATATATCCATCTGAAGATCGTAATCGTCATCTTTTCGGAACGCCCTTTCAAGCTTGACAGTGTCGGAAGGAAATCCGTATTTCGGTATTATGTTACCTCTCGAAAGGAACGCCAATATGTTTTCACTGAGCAGGGTATTTTTTGTCTTTTTGATCTCTTCTGCCGTTCGGAAGCCTTCTTTCTCTACACTTTTCTTCTGCATCTCGTCCAGGGTGCCCATGTCCTTCTGGTATTCCTCCAGCAGTACCCTTAGACGCCCGTCATCGCCTATGAAGGGATCGATCCAGCCGAAAGAGCCGGCATCGATGGTGGCGTCCCCGCCGGAATACTCGTTCAGTCCCTTCGGCAGAAATCCTGAAATGAATTTCCTGAGGTCCTCCGGTTTGCTTCTCACGTAATCCTCGATCTCCCTGAAGTACTCCTCCTCGGCGAATTCTCCGACGCTCTGGGGGGCTTCGCCCTTTGTTTTCCAGAAGTGCGCGATCGCGGACGCGAAAACGTGCCTGATGGCGACCTTTGGATTTTCGACCTTGACGATGGGAGTCTTCACCTTGCCGCTTATGATCTCTTCAGGCCTGTGGAAGTAATATGCGTCGTGGGATGCGTTCTTGCAGAACGTGAGCACGTATGCAGAGGATTCCTCGCTTCTTCCGGCGCGCCCGGCGCGCTGTATGTAGTTGGAAGGGGATGGCGGGACATTCCTCATGAACACCGTGCTCAGAGAACCGATGTCCACCCCCATCTCGAAAGTCGTAGAGCAGCTCAGGACGTTGATCGCCCTGTCCTTGAACCTGGTCTGATATTCCGCCAGCAGCTGCTTGTTCAGCTGGGCGGTGTGCTCCTTGACGATCATGGAGTTGAGGGGCATGTCGCGATACTGTGTTGTGAAATGGTCGTCTGACCCGTAGAAATCCGAAGGGGACTCCACAAGACTTTCCTCGAGGCATTTAGGACATATGCCCTTCACGGAGTATGGATATTTTTTCCTGCATTTGGGACAGTGATATTGTACCGCCTCGGGAGCCACGTACAATTTGGAAAGGTTGAAGGCATAACCGCCCTTTCCGATGTCGAAATACTCGGATTTGAAAAGCTCGTCCATGAACTTGGCTATATTTTCATCGCCGATCACCTTCGAGAGGTACGCCTTTACTTTTTTTGTGGCGTATACCCTCTGGTTTTTGCTCTTTTGGCTGTCGGCCGTCTTTGCGATCGTGCCGTAGCATTTGCAACTGTCCCGGAAGACATCGTCTTCGATCCCGTATGGTTTGGAAACGGAACCTCTCGACCTTATATGCCAGAGCGCCTGGTTGAAGAGCGCCCTCGTTTCTTCGCCGGTCAGATCTCCGAACCTTTCCGGAACGTTCCTGACCTCGAATTTCAAAAGCCCCGCATATTCCAGCGATTTGTTGCTCTCTCCGCTGACGGCCTCGCGACAGACGTATTCCAATGCCTTGGAAGTGCTCAGGCCGCTGTCGCTGTTGCGGTCCCTGCCGTAGACCTCGGCGATAATTTTAGCGACTTCATCGACGAAGATTCCGAAGGGGACCCCTTTTTCGAACGATTCCTTCTTCGTGACCTCCCGGATGATGCGGTGCATGAGTATGTTCTCGTGCGTGTCGTTCAGGTTTATCGCGGCGTAAGAGGCGCTTCTGCGGCTGTCCGAGAACATAAGTATCTGCTTGGTCCGACGTTCGTCAGGCTCCTCGACGTGCGGAGATGGCATCTCGTTGAAAAGAGAGGACGCCAATACTGACGAGGCGGCCTCGGCGCCCAAGTAATAATCTCGTACTATCCCGAACTTGTTGTTCCTCTGACCGCACCGTGGGCATTCGCAGAGCTTGTCCTTGTACGCGTCATCGAGGGCCATCCTCACAAGGTTAGAATACTGTTCTCCGCAACCGCATTCCCTCTTGCCGTGCATGTGGCTAAGCGTACCGCACTTTGAACACAGGTGCATGAAGCTCTTTGCGTATCTTTCATCGGCCTCCGCCTGCAAGGGGTCGTAATCCGAGTCCCCGCATAGCATGAACAGATCGTTTTTTTCGATATCCTCCTCGCTTGCCGCATCTGCATCGGACAGCTGCTTCAATTTGTGATTTGTTAGGTCTTCATATCCTGGCAGGAATATCGCATCGCAGTTGTAGCAGGCGGACATCTGGAAACATCTGAACTCTTCACCTATCTCTTCGTCAAGCATCTTTTTCTGAGCAGTGAACGACAGTTTCTGCGAGGGTTTCAAAGTTATATGCACTCCGTTTATCGACCTGATGAACACATGATAACGGGATTCCATCACTTTCCTGCCCATCTGATCCTGGGCATTTCCGGATGCGTTCACTATTTGGACGACCTCCTCTTCGCCCAGGCCTGTTTCGAGAGAGATATCGGATACTGTCTTCACTGTCTCTTCCAGAGCTCTGCGGACCTTCCAAAGGTTCGGATCGTGAATGAGTACTTCCCCGAGATGTTTCAGGCTGCCGTCGTCGATGCTTGCGGAAACCGACCTTATAATCTCCGGGTCGTATCCGGAATCTAGCACCTTTCTATAGTATTCCGATGGAACCTCACGCATTTCTTCAGGCATGTTTATCGGGTCTGTCGCCGCTCTGATGATGTCCGAGGCCTCAATGTCATGGGAACCTGTCAGACTGTTCGCGAATTCGGCGATCTCCTCGTTCGAGCCCGGTCCGGAGCCCATCGTCGCACTGGTCAGTATGAACCTCAGCGACTTGTTCCCGAGGGTCTGACGTACGCGCCTAAGCAGCATGGAGACCTCGGCCCCCTTGGCGCCGCTGTATGTATGGGCCTCGTCCAGCACAACATATTTCCACAGATGCGCACGCTCGGGGCTGAAGATCTCCACTGAATTCTCGGGCCTTATCAATATGTGTTCCAGCATGGCATAGTTCGTGATCAGTATGTGGGGAGGTGCCTCTCGCATCTCCGATCTGAGGAAAATCTCGTTTGCGGACGGGTCGGTTTTGTATTTCCTTTTGTAATCGTCATCGCTCTTCATCCCGTGGGTGTCCCCGGTGAAAAAACCGAAAGTTATTTCGGTGTAATTGCACAGTAGGTCCTTCAAACGGGCGATCTGGTCGTTGACCAGCGCGTTCATAGGATAGATCAGCATCGCCCTGACGCCTTTCTCACGGATATTGCCCGACTCGACCTCCCTCATGAGGTGATCTAATATGGGTATCAGGAAGCTCTCGGTTTTTCCCGAGCCTGTCCCTGTTGATACCACGGTGCTCCTGTCCTTTTCGATTATGTTCCTGATAGCGTCGATCTGGTGTTCGTACAGTTTCATGTCCGTCGACAGTTTTTCCGAATTCAGTTTCAGGAACTCCCTGGACAGCAGCGATCCTGTAAATTCGCCCACACTTTTTCCTTTCTTGTAATTTTCCGATATCTGCAGATACGGTCCCTTGACAAGCTCGTACCCTCCGTTCAACAGTTTCTCGATCTGACTGTTATAGGCATCGTTTTCCGTGCGGAACGTGGACCTGATGTAATTGGAATAGGTTGCCTCGATATTCTTGGTGATCTTGATGGGCTCGAAGACGTCGGCCGTTTCGTTTTTTAAAATCTTCTCGACATTTCCAGTACTGGGCATAATGCATCTATTGAATTGGAGCGATATAAATCATATAACGTTATAAGTGTTATAACTGTTATAAAGATGCCGTCGGAGTACATGGTTACAGATTGTCTTTGCAGTTACGCTCTGTAGAAGGGCCGCCCCTGCTTATGCGGGGACCACGACCTTGAGTCCGGTCATGTCCTTGGCGACGAGGGATCACCCCCGCTTATGCGGGGACCACGTTTGCTTAAATAATTTCATGAAGATTTTCAGAGGATCACCCCCGCTTATGCGGGGACCACGTATCTCAACGTCACTATCCAGAAACTATCCAGGGATCACCCCCGCTTATGCGGGGACCACAATTATTAACACCTTTTCGCCGTCCCTTGCGATGGATCACCCCCGCTTATGCGGGGACCACCCACCGAAGCTCCATACAGCTCGTCGCTGAGCCGGATCACCCCCGCTTATGCGGGGACCACCGGTCGTTATGGCGGTAGGCATTTCAGGGATGGGGATCACCCCCGCTTATGCGGGGACCACTTTGCCAGGATTCCGCCTGGCTCGGTATTCTCAGGATCACCCCCGCTTATGCGGGGACCACACGCTCACCTGATGGTTTGGACTGGCTGTAAAGGGATCACCCCCGCTTATGCGGGGACCACGATAGGGACGGTATGCAATGCGGTCCATCGACGGGATCACCCCCGCTTATGCGGGGACCACCCATCGTAGTAGCCGAAAAAGACCGCTGTAACCGGATCACCCCCGCTTATGCGGGGACCACAAGAAATGATGGTCCCTACGAAAGATTTTGACGGGATCACCCCCGCTTATGCGGGGACCACGTAACAGAACAGCGCCGTTGGACTACTCTAACCGGATCACCCCCGCTTATGCGGGGACCACTTTCCGATAAAAAAGTCCTTATCTTGGGTTGCAGGATCACCCCCGCTTATGCGGGGACCACTTGCATTTACTCAACTCCCGTATTGTCCCATTAGGATCACCCCCGCTTATGCGGGGACCACTCGGGACATTGCCCATGTATCGGACAAAAAGGAGGATCACCCCCGCTTATGCGGGGACCACGCACGCAAATAACCGCAGAATACTTAATCGGTGTGGATCACCCCCGCTTATGCGGGGACCACGCATCCTCCAGCTACTGCATCAGTTGCCCATACGGATCACCCCCGCTTATGCGGGGACCACTGCGTAATGCTCATTCTATAATACTGCTTGGTCGGATCACCCCCGCTTATGCGGGGACCACCTACACCGCAGATCCCATAGAGGAGGCCTGACGGGATCACCCCCGCTTATGCGGGGACCACTGAGCTCAAGTTGCTCGAATCCTCTTCTGTGGAGGATCACCCCCGCTTATGCGGGGACCACCCCCAAAAAGTGGATTGGTCAAGAAGGAACTCCGGATCACCCCCGCTTATGCGGGGACCACCGATCATCGGTCTGCTCGGGGCGATCCCCGTGCGGATCACCCCCGCTTATGCGGGGACCACCTGGCGCTCAAGATGCGCTCGCTCCCGGTCCTAGGATCACCCCCGCTTATGCGGGGACCACCCGCCTGCACCGCAACCTAATCGAGGCGGTGGGGGATCAACCCCGCTTATGCGGGGACCACTTTCATCGATACTTTTCACGATCACACAAACCAGGATCACCCCCGCTTATGCGGGGACCACACTAAAAGTAAACGGACGAGCCAGATTACTAGTTCTATACCGAATGACTGATTAATTATTCATATAAAAATTCATTTAAAAATAGGCTGCTTATTGTCAGATGTCATTTTATAATAAACTTTGGCGATTGACAGACATTCGGATAATGTATCATTATTATCACTTTGTATTCCATAATATTCCTGAAGAGATTTGATGTCGTGTCTTTTTAGATTGTAGAGATTCTTTTTACCGATAGACTTTAAACTAATTCTTTTTTCGATGCTCGTCTCGATTCCCTGACGATTGCACTCGGCCTCGATGAATGAAAGCGACCTGCTGATATCCTCAAAAACAACCGTCATGCCGCCCAGAAAATCAAAAAAGCCTATTAACGCGGACTTAACGTAACAATTGTAATCCGATACGTTAACATCGCATGAGGATCCCCAAAGGAATGTGTCGTAAACATTATTTTCACCCGCTATGATCGATCCGATCGATAGCAACCTGTCGCTCCCTGGGTCCGGCCCTGTGGTTTTGATTGCCACAAAAACGATTTTGTCCGCATCTTCGCTTTGCTTTGTACGGGAGAACTGTTTGCTTTTACGGTATTTGCTTGCCTTGCTGTATCCATATTTGGATTCGGTAAAAGCTTGATTGCCCGGCAGAGGGCGCAGCATCACCTTCAACCCATCAAGATCCGCGAGCTCCCATTCACCGTTATGAACGCGAAAATCGAAACGCTGTTCGTTGCTTGCACCGAATACCATTATTGCTCTTCCGTTTTTACAGGATGAAACGATGCGGTCCCAGATTTCATCTCTGACACGACCGGACATTCTGCCTACAAAGACGTTTGTGCTTATCTCGAACAACCACTTTGTCAGATCTCCGCGCAATGAGGGAGGACAATTGCTGAGCGATATCACTATCATTGATCAGTTCCTGAGCTGTGATCTCCTTCTTCCATTCCATAGGAGACTCCGGCTTCTATTTCTCCGATTTTCTCGTCCCAGAGCTTATTTGTATCGCCCGCGAGCTCTTCTTCGTCTTCCGCGATAGAATGACATGATAGCAGATCACGAATATCTGTGACCATTCGATCAATTAATTTTCCATCATTCACGGCATCCCTTACTGCCCTCCGGGTCGACGGCCCTATTTCGCCCTCTGTTCCTGCGGCGATTCTAAATGCTATTGGTATCGTTAGTTCAGCCTTGTAAAGATCGGCAATGTCATAAACAAATGACCTTTCGTGCCCGGTGTGAATGAATCCCAAACCAGGCGAGCATCCGAGGGCCGCGATCACTGAATGCACGATACCATAAAGGCATGAATTGGCGGCAGATAGCGCCTGATTTACCGGGCTTCCATAAGAAAAATCATCTGGATCATATTCTCTGCCGTCCCATTTTACCCCTGTCTTCAAGGAAGAACTTCGATATATCGATCTGACCCTGGAGCCCTCTCTCCCTCTGAGCTGTTGCATGGTCATCCTAGAGAAATTCTCTCCCGGAAAACGCATCTCGTACATTTTTCTCGCAACCTTGAGACGCAGATGAATATTGGAAACCGCCTTCGCCTGAGCCATGAGAAGCTTCGAAGAGTGAGTGAGCGGCCTCCCATGGGCATAGTATCTGACGCCCCTTTCTCCCACCCAAATTGCGCTTGTACCCGCATCGCCTATCAGTTCCATGGCGCGATGTGTGACATTGGTTCCCGGCCCGAGGAGGAGGGCCCCTATTGTTGCCACAGGTATATGCATCACTCCCCTCGAGTCCGTGACGGTCAAGGCGCTCTCGGAACGATTCAGCACGCAATGCTCCAGATAAATGAAAGACATTCGGTCTCGCATCCTGGGAAGTTCCTGTATGGACGGCTTCTCCGCCCCTGGAATCGTCATTCGATCGCTCTTGAGACTGTGATCATCCCAAATCCGTACGCTTTTGCCCGCCCCAATCCATTCTTTATTGTGTCAACAAATGTACTCGCGTCTTCGACTCTCAAGGTCCCCTCGAAAACCGTGGCCGCAAGAGTGATGCAATTGTTCTTATTTCTGAATTTTAGATTGTCCCTGGACATTATTTTTACATCTTGACCTGGACCCTCTACCGAAAAACCGCATTTTCTTGATTTTTCGATAAACCATTGGAGTTGCTGTTCGGCTGTAATGTGCTGACACACCTTGCCCCGTGCATTTTTTTCATCGCTCTGTTTGATACTGCGCGTAGGGTTGGCCCTGATACGGAATTTCCGCACATCGCCGTCCTTTATGCCCATGAGGAAGTTGTCATATTCTACCGTGTCCCACCGCTGGCCTGATTCCGGCCATCCGAACTGTTCGATGATGTGTGTAAAGTCCGGCTTGATCTGGCTCTGTACCAGGACATATGTGGAAGGATCTAATTCGTCCACCCTCCAAAGTATCCGGTCGTTGCCTTCTTTCTGCATTGCGGGGAAGCTTGCCATGACGGTAGCGTGCAATACCTCTGGCGACGCTAGCGCCTGCATAGTATCCCTTCTGCGAGGATTGATCTCTACTCTTGACAAGTACATTATTTGTCCTCCCCCATTACCTCCGCTATCGCGTCAAGTTTGTTGTCTTCTGGCGCTCTATGTGTGCTATCGCCGTTTTCTATTACTTTACCCGCCAATATGCGCTCGACGCCTCTGAAACCATAGGACCTGCGCTCTTGGCTGAAGCTCACTGGACAGTCCCTTACCAGCATCGAAGATCTGCCTGGAACGCTGTCGCACACGATTTCCAGCGACACTTTTCTTGGTGCCTGGACCCTATACCATTCGGAAGCCTGCCATGGCTCGTTTCTAAGGGCGTCAAATAGCTCCTCGTCCCTGAGGCCCAGAGATATCTGACCTGATGGCGGGCATGACCTGCGCCCAAGATATAGGGGATAGAACGGATGCTTTATCGCAAAATCAATGTCCCCGAGTATTTTTTCCTCTCCCTCCAGACCGACGAGGAAGCACCCGTTCTCCAGATAGAATCTGTTTGTGACAAAGGCACGTTTATAATCAGTAGGGTGATGCGCGGTATGATAATCTCTTATTATGGTTCCCTTCTGATCGATACGTACCCCGTACTTCAATGAAGAAATATCTGCGATTGGATCGTTCCTCCCGCGCCCCATCGCTGCAGCTATCATGCCTATCACCCCACTCTTGGATGGTTCCCTCTGAGTGTTTCGGGTTTCAAATTTGGAATCCGTCCCCCAGGCCTGCAGAGGCCCGGAAAGCCTCAGCAGGAGAGTTACCATGTGCTTAGCTCTCCGCTGATGAAGTCCTCGATCTCTTTGGTTACCATCTCTATATCTGCATTAGGGCCGAACTCCTCCATTCCTTTTCCGATCTGCCAGGTCTTGGAGGGTGCAGAGACGAAAGAAGAGCAGACAGCCTTTTCCTCCCTTACGAGTCTTTCTATCGAATCAGAAGCGTAGCCACCTGCAGCCCTGTCGGGGTGAACTGGCGATTCGAAAGCCGCGACCAGATTGACCGGCTGGTCATTGCGGACGGATATGAATACTGCGTCCGGTACGGTTCTGTTCGCAAAGGTATTCTGTTTTCCGGTCGGCATGCTGAGAACGAACGCACGGACGAACTCGGATGTCGCCTTTGCCGCAACCGTTCCGCTGCCTTCCAGATTTTTATAAAGGTCGTGGACTGCTAAAGTAGCATATCTGTACAGAGTTGACGAGTTGAATTCTACCGTGCCGATCATTCCAGCTCCGGCGTTATCTTCGGGAGAACGGTCGTCTATTGCGGTGAAATAATCATATTCGTTGTCTACTTTGTGAGTAGATATGCTGTGTGCCACCTGTGCAGAAGCATCGGCGTTCAGTGATGGATCGTCCGCGACCATTCTTCCAAAAAGCGCTATATCGATGCCGTGGCCCTTGTTTAGAGCTTCCTGCACCTCTTTTTTGTTATAGTCGCCCCTGATCGCTAGCATGGCCATATTCTAAGCCTGTTTTGTGCTCATGAAAAATAGAGCTCCGGATTTCGGAGTGGAATTTTCGTCCTCCTCTTTACCCTTCTTCTTCTGGCTTGTCTTGACTCCTGACGCGTTTATGACCTTGTCTGCCTTTTCGACCGCATCTTCTCTTTGAACCGATGGGTCGATCTCGCATATTTTTTCAGCCACGAGTTCCACGATATCGGTCGTACGGACCCCCATCTGCGATTCGTCGAATCTTTCTCTAAAGTAGTCCCTCATTGCCTTCTTCCAGCTTTGCGACGAGACGCGGGAGCGCTTTGCTCCACCGTACATTGCAGTTTTTGGGCTTCCAGTATCGTCTCTGTTCACACAGCTCGGCGGAACCGTCTGAATCACATGCACATCTACAAACATTCTGTTTTCCATTCTTTCCCTCTCCATTTTATTTTTTATTCCTTGTTTTCCATCATCCTGTAGAAATCGAGCCCCCAACTAAGACGGACTTCTTCCCTGCCTTCGTCGTACTGAAACCTGTACAGGTCCTTTGCCAATCTTGGGTAGTCGAAAGTGACGGGAGTTTTCGAAGCCCTCATCATCTGAATGAGCCCCCTGGCATGATTTGATAGCTCAGTGAGGCTATCTGACGTGATTATTGCGTCGAAACGTCTTTTGATCGCATTCTCGTTCGCCTTGTCTGCCGAAATAAGATTGCGTATGGCCGATGCAAATGATCGGTCCGGCGCATTCACCGGGAAACCGTTACCCTGTTGGTGCAACGAATACAGTGTAAGAGCCGCGTGTATCGCCATCTCTGCCTCGTTGGCGACAAAGTTTCCAGTTCCCTCGTAACCGGTGAGTTCCCCCGGAATGCCGTCGAGTGTAACCTCCCAGATGCCGGGCGTCTCCGCAGGATCCTTGCCGATCCCCCTGCGCAGTTTCGCTAGCATGGCTTTCGACCATGGACTATCGTTCTGAAGCAGTCCGATTTTTCCTTTGACAAACTCCTGAATCAAATTCGTTTTAGACATTTTATTCACCCCTGATTGCTTTAATGACACTGTTCCTTAGAAATCTGAATCTTGAAATCGAATTTTTATCCATGTCCTTGCCTACAAGTGCCCTGATTCCGGATTCCCTGAGCAACCTTTTTCCTAGGTCATCGACTATTATAGCGTATACTTCTTCCATCCATTCGCCGAGTTTCTTCTCTTCATCATCCTTGTCCGGATCGATGGAGTACATCCAAATTCTAAATGGTCCATCAAGAGAGTAGTATGCAAGTCCCTTAGCAGATTCATAGGCACTTTTTGCATTGTCCCCTTCCGGATCGTTGCCGCTTTCGACGGATAGCCCTTTAGCATAATTGCCGAAAATTTTCACACACCTGTCCGTCCTTTCGATGGCGTCCGCTATTCTGGAATTCCATAATTCCCCCGCTCTGCCCAGAAGCTCCGAGCTGAAGGTCATGCCGTCATCGATCAGGTTTTCGGCAAAGAAGTCCTTGCTTGCGTATTTCACGCCGCTTGTCTTGAAGTTGACATGATCGTATGGAAAAAGACCTTTCATGACCAGAACGGACGCCCATCGGACCACTCCTGGCTTTAACGTTCCTTCCGATTTCGAAATTATTGCAGAAAAATCGCGCCACATCAGTCTTGCCGGGTCGTGTCTTTTCGGTATAAATTCGCCATCATCATTTTTTCTCCAAACGGTCATCTGTTCAATGAGGGCATTTTCCTTCTGAACGATATCTCCGCCCATCAGCAGATATCCGACGACCTCTGAATCTGACCTATCGAGCAAAATTCTGCGCGACTGCAATGTCAAGATCTCTATCGGGCTCTCGGGGGTCGGGATCTCCACTCTTTCTTCGGCATTGGGTTCAACCTCCCACGTCGCCTTTCCGTCAGGAAACGGCTCACCGTTGCGATCCGTCATTACGTAGTTGAGCATTAGTGTCTCAAAAAGATTGGCCCCCTCGGAATGAATCAGGCCTAGCTTCCCCATCCATCCGGCCCCGGATGATGGCAGCCCTGCATTTCTTACGCTGGGCTTTGATGACGTGTCGTCAAATGAATTCAGATAAATGAGCCATCTGGCGGCTTCCGCATAACTTATGGCCGTCTTACCGAGGCCGCTCCTGCTCCCAAAGAGCCTTGGCTTATTTTCACTTTCGGACAGTTCACCGATCAATTTCGGAGAAGTATATCTTGTACCTCTTTCTATCAATGCCTGGTAAAAAGGAAATCTGGGGTGGAAAAGCCAGAATCTGTCATGGTGCACCTTCAGATAATCTTCCAGCAGGGCAGTGTCGAACTGATTTTTTCCCCACATGTCTGCCCACATTTCTATGGCTTCGTCCTCATCTTCAGGCACCCCTTGGCCGCCTTCCGGTCTAGCGCGGTAATATGTCGCATACATGATTGCCAGGAGGAGCCGCATGACGACCGTGTCCTGTGCGGATATTTCTCCTGCGATCGACTTTATTTTATGAGCCTGACGGAAAACTTCCGTAATGCTCATTTCTTCCGTTATACCATCTTCCTTCAGAACAACTATCCAAGGTTCATCCAGAAGGTTGAATTCAATTTCACTCATTAAACATCACCAGCCCGAAATCTGAATCATACTTCATCTTCAATGTGTCAACTCTGCCTTTGTTATCTGAATCAAGTATCAAATAAAGCTCGCCGTTAAGCCACTCGGATTCGCTCCAGATAGAAGGAATCTCTCTGAGATTGTCGCCCTCTAGGTTTTTGATCGTTTTATCAATGACGCCAGGGTATGAACAGATGTTCGGCAAAGCAACCTTGCATCCGGCCAACGTAAATGCGAGCCCCCTGTCGGGAATTGTGTCTGACGGGATTTCGCGATTCCCGTATCCCTCTACGGAAGGAATTATGCGAAATTTACCATCGTCACCCTTCTGTACCAAAATAACTTCGATAGATCCATTTGTGTCACGAACGGTCGCCTGCGCGGTCCTTTCCGAGTCGTCTGCCCCGGCATAGAGCCAACCCACAAGGTTGCGGGTTCTTTCCGGCAACTTGATTTGGAAGGCCTGGGCCTTGGACTCTTTTATTTTGATACTGGTCGCCATCTTCTGCCTCGCACCCAAATACTCATTCTGGAGTTCTTCGGGCATATCGATACCTTCATCGCTATACGCCTGACGCACCAATAATGGTATCTCCTCCGGAAGACACAATATGTCCTTGTGGGAAAGCAACCTTCTTGAATTCATAAGATGATATTTCCCATAGATCATCTCGGACCCCTTTTCGAATGCCCCGTCGCCGGTATCCAGAATGTAACAGGTCGCCTTGGTCGCCTTATCCGGCCTCTCCCTGACGTGTCTGTGCAAACGGCCCATACGCTGCAAAAGAAGATCAATAGGACAGAGATCTGTGACCATGACGTCGAAATCCAAATCCAGGGACTGCTCCATTACCTGGGTTCCAACGATGAACATCCTACTCGATTTTGAATTCCTGTCCCCGTTTTTAAGTATCTCCAGGACCTCCGCTTCTTTCGTGGTCCTATCTATGTTTGTATATCTCGAATGAAGCAAACGTACATGGTCTCTGCCAAAACGCCCGGAAAGACTGCGTGCCAGGATCTGGGCCCTCCCGACAGTATTGAGAATGATTCCGACAAAACCTCCATCTGATGTAATATTGTCAAGAATCTCAACAATCTCATCATCGGATGTGCTCTTGATTGCAACTTCTACCGACCGTCCGGACATCGCGGGAGCCTTTTGAAATATCTCGCCGTTGACTGAATATGTTATGAGCGGATAACTGTCGCCGGACGCCCATTTCGGCAGAGAAGCATCTTTGTTCTTCACATCTTCGCCGAGATATGCTTGGATCAGTTCGTATCTCCTGCTTGGCGGCAGAGTTGCAGATAGTAAAATAACTGGGACCTCATAAGATCCCAGCCACCTCAGCGCTTTGCTCAGATAGCTCCCCATATAGGCATCATATGCGTGGCACTCATCTATTATGGCGACTTTGTTCGCAAGACCGAGGTGCCTCAGTGCCAGGTGTTTCTGTTTCAGCCCGCACATGAGAACTTGGTCAACGGTACCTACTACCACATCGGAGAGGATTCCTTTTTTTCTACCGCTAAGCCATTCATGGGCCACCACATTGCCCCTGCCGGTACGTTCCTTTTCAGAATAACTTCCGACGTTCCACCTTTCTTTCTGAACCGACACATACAATTTGTTAAACCTTGATTTTCCGTGGGCGAGGAAGAGCGTGTGATCCTCGTCTTCGTATTTACCTACGGCTTTTCTCATCCATTCGTGTGTTCTTTCAAAGATGCCGTCAGCGGTCGCCTGGGTAGGCAGAGCGAAGAACAACCCGCTCTTACCGAAACGCTGGACCATGATCTCTGCTGCAGAGAGCGCGGCTTCGGTCTTGCCCTCGCCCATTGGCGCTTCGATCACCATTATTCCCGGCGAGGGTATTTTTCCTGCGATTTCCTCTACCGCCGACTGGAAAGGGCGTGGTTCGTACCCGAAGCGTAATTTGCACAGGTTTCCGGCAATCCAATCCTCGCTCGGCTCCCATGCTGACGGGAGGTCTAACTCCTCCCATGCACTGCTTACTCTTTTGCAGAGGTCCTTGACAAAATACGCGTTATCCTCGCTGTATGGAAAACCCTTCTCATTGCTGGCTATCCAGTCGGACATTATTGTTATGCCCGTCAGCAGAACCTGGGCCTGAACAGATATTTTGAAGCTGCGGATCGTCTTGATATCCATACCGGAAAGGAAGAGCGCATATCCGAGAAGTTCGTCTTGTACTGAATTCCAATGCGGATTCTCCGAACCTGTGTGGTTACGGTAGTTTTTGATATCATATAGTTTTTCATCATCGGGAGACATGCCATGATGTCCCCCGGGGACCACAGCCAAAGTACGGTCTATTCCCCTGAGCTCGAGAATGTACTGTGATAGTATCGAGTGAGGTATGGCATTAGGATGGTCAAGATCGTATCTGACCGGCAAACCTGCCGACTCTAGCCTAATCCTGTTTTCTAACTGAGCATCGGGATTCTGAAATATTTGTTTACATTGGAATGCAGGAGATGCCTTTCCGATATCGTGTACGGCAGAAATAAATTGTATTAATTTCTCTACTTCTTCTGCTTCTACCGGTTCGCCATCATTTTTCGACAGGCCTTCGGATATAACATGTTTTGTTGAAAATGGTAACCACCTCCTCCAAAGGCACTATGATATGCCACAAGAATCGGACATATGTATTGCTAGAGGAAGCCATGATATATCCCCTGGCCTGTCGGACAGCTTCGCCCACAACACTTTACTTTGGTGAGAAAGATTGTCAAAAAGAACTGAATCGATATCTCTGATGTCCCTGGGAATAACTGTGCTCTTGCCGCCGGCAGAGTTTTGCGTCGACGTTTGATCATTCGTAATGCGATCGATACGTTCTGTGTTCATGTTACCTCTTTGCTTAATTTATTGTCCTGAATACCAGGGAACTCCCATTTTTCTCCAGCGACGTTCTTTGAATATCCGGCTGCTTGAGGCGATATGCACATCCATATGCGAAACGAGGGCATTTTACTGTAGTGTCTGTCAGCGATGTTTGGGCCACCGCTCCTTCTCCCATGCATGTTGGATACTGAGAATGACGTCCATCCCTTTCACATTATGGCTGCCGGGCCGGCCATTTGTTTCCTCCAGTTGTGTGCATAAACATTATCTGCACACATTTCTAATATTTAATTGATATAACGTTATAAGTGTTATAACTGTTATAATTTGAAATGTGATTACTGTTGATCGTAAATGCTGATGGGAAGAAGTCCTCTCGCCAAAAAAAGACCTTGTCGGCATCCCGGTCCGCGGCCTTCCGGACCGTCCTTTACACGTCGCCCATTGATCTACTGGACATTGATGTGGAAACGAAGAACTCCCCATGATCCTCTGGTAGGTTTTCATTTATGTCCGCGGCCTTCCGGTCCGTCGGTCGCTTGGGCCTCCGCGGGGGCGGGAACTTCGCATATGAGGAGGCGGGTACCGCCCTTCATGGGTTCGCGCGATCACTCGAAGATCTTCTTGAAGCACGCCGGGACCTGGTGGCAGAGGTCCTGGCCGCAGAAAACCCTCGTGATGCCTT
>ENA-UOOI01001547-UOOI01001547.1-fermentation-metagenome-genome-assembly--contig:-NODE-1547-length-23426-cov-4.849942_pt1 | contig 23426 bp, 23 predicted proteins | sample MGYA00245779_ERZ724027 | MGnify/ENA primary metagenome ERZ724027 (study PRJEB28704, sample SAMN03018318) | fermentation metagenome | biome: anthropogenic terrestrial biome; feature: soil; material...
CGTTTTGAAAAACGGGGTCTGCGGCTGCAGCATTTACAGCCGCGACCAGGTGATCAACGTCCCCGCGTTCGAGGTGGAGGAGCTCGATCCGACCGGGGCGGGGGACTCTTTCTGCGCGGGCTTCATCACCGGCCTGAACGACGGCCGGGACCTCTACCACGCCGGGGAGTTTGCCAATGCGGTCGGGGCGATCGCGGTCACGAAGAAGGGGCCGATGGAGGGGGCGGAAAACAAACGGGAAGTTCTTGATTTCATCGCTTCCCACAGAAGGGCGAAGATCTGAAAAACGTTCGTTCCGATGAGATCCGGAACTCGTTCCGAACAAGGAGGCTGATAGAATGGTGATCGACATGCATGTCCATCCCGGCTTTATCGCCGAGATCGCCGGCGATCCGGAACGCGTCGCGTTTCGCCGGAAACACTTTGGACTTTATAAACAGCACATATGGCCGCTGAAGCTGGCCCTGATGCAGATGGAGGCCGCCGGGATCGAAAAGGCGGCCCTGATGCCGGAGGATCTTACGACGGGCTGCGGAGACACGATCGTTTCCAACGAAGAGATCCGCCAGCTTGTGGATCTTGCCCCGGAGAGATTCATCGGCTTCGCAAGCGTGGATCCGCACCGGCCGGACGCGGAAGAAACGCTCGAATATGCGTTTGAGCAACTTCATCTGAGCGGGCTGCGGATGAACCCGTCCACCCAGCGTTTCAGGCCGAACGACGGCATCGCGGAGCCGCTCTACGAGCTTTGCATGCGTTACAACAGGCCGGTCGTCCTCGACATGGGCATGAGCCTGGAACCGGATGCGCCGTCCAAATATGCTCTCCCCGTGCTGCTGGAAGACGTTCTGCTGCAGTACCCGCAATTGCGCGTCTGCGCCTCTCATTTCGCCTTCCCCTGGGTGGCGGAAACGGCGGCTCTGATGCTCCGGTACCGCAACCTCTACGCGGATACGGCGCTGCTGTATTTCGATTCGCCGAAAGGATTCTTCGACCAGGTTTTCAATCGCCAGCTCGGCAGCCACTGGCTGGACCGCACTTTGAGGAAGCAGGTCATGTTCGCTTCCAATTATCCGCGCATCGAACAGAGCCGCATGGCGGAGGCGTTGCGTTCGCTGGAACTCAGGCCTTCCACCTTGGATCTGATTTTCGGCGGGAATGCGGAGACGTTCCTTGGCGGGGAGGGAAAATGATGGTATACCAGCAAAAGATCACGGTGCTGTCCGGCAAAAGCACGGACCTGGTCAAAATCACGCGGCGGATCAAGCAAATCGTTGAAAAAGCCGGGATACGGTCCGGAATCGTGGCGGTAGTCACGCTTCATACGACGACCGGCATAACGGTCAACGAGGGACTGGACTGCCTGGAGAGCGATATTGGGGCGTTCATGCGGAAAATTGTCCCCGACGACGACAGCTATGCGCATGCGCACTGGCTGCCGACCTACGGGCGCACGTCGGCCAATGCGGTCAGCCATCTGCGGTCGCTGCTGACGGGGAATCATTGCGTTTTTCCCGTCTGTGAGGGGAAGATGCTGCTTGGCGCCGCGCAGGATATTTATCTGGCGGAATACGACGGCCCTCAGAGCAGAGAGATCAGCGTGTCCGTCATCGGCGACTGAACGGCGGGCGGACAGAGGGTAAAAACATACCCGATTTTTCCATAAGGAGTGATGATGATGGAATTTTTAGCGGATTCCGCGGATGTTCAGGCGATCGGGAAAGTCATGGAAACGATCCCGCTGGACGGCATTACGACGAACCCTTCGATCCTGGCGAAGAGCCCGGACGACCTGGCGGAGACCATGAAGCAGTTGAAAGATCTGACGGCCCGGGGCCTGATGCTCCATGTGCAGGTCACGGCCCCGGATTGTGCCGGCATGCTGGATCAGGCGAAAAAGCTGGCCGGATATTTCGGGAAGTCTCTGTATGTGAAAATCCCCGTGACGGGGGAGGGCGTCCGCGCCATGCGCCTCTGTAAATCGGCGGGCCTCCGCGTGACGGCGACCGCCGTGTTTTCGCCCATGCAGGCCGTCGTCGCCGCAAAGGCCGGCGCCGATTATATCGCCCCTTATGTCAACCGGATCGACAACATCACGGCGGATGGGGTCCATGCCGTCGCGGTCATGGCCGACCTTCTGAAAAAGCAGGGCTATCCCGCGCGGATCCTTGCGGCGAGCTTCAAAAACGTCCAGCAGATGCTCGGCGTGGCCGCGTGCGGCTGCGACAGCCTGACGGCCTCTCCGGAACTCCTTGAAAAATTGATTTTCCATCCGTACACGGATCTTTCGTGCCTTGATTTCGGGGCGGACTGGAAGAAACGCTTCGGTTCCAGACAGATCACGGATTTCATTCCCTGACCGCGCAGCCGCGCGTTTCGCGCCGGGCGGCAGAATGCCGGCGGAAAGTCCACGGCTTCAAAAGAAAGGAAAATTTTGAAAAATCTGTTGACTTTTTTTGACAAAATAGAATAAAATAAACAAAGGAGATTCAGACTATGGCTCTGGTATCGACGGGTCGGATGCTGCTGGATGCTCAGGAAGGGCACTATGCCGTGCCGGCGTTTAATTTTGAAAACATGGAGATGCTGCAGGCGGTGCTTTGCGCGGCTGCGGCCATGAAAAGCCCGGTGATCCTTCAGACGACGCCCGGAACGGTGCGGTACGCGGGGCTTGCCATGCTCCGCGCGATGGCTGCGGCGGAATCGCAAAAGTACGACATTCCGGTTGCGCTCCATCTCGATCATGGAAATTCGTTGCAGATTTGCCGGGAAGCGTTAGAACAAAAGTACACCTCCGTCATGATCGACGGTTCCAAGCTGGATTTCGAGCATAACGTCGGACTGACCCGTTCGGTCACGGAGGCGGCTTCCCCTTTCCAGATCGCCGTGGAAGGCGAGCTGGGCACGGTCGGCGGAAAAGAGGACGACCTGGCCGTCGGGCCGGGAGAGGCCCGGTACACGAGCCCCGGCCAGGCGGAGGAATTCGTTCGGCGGACGGGGGTTTCGTCGCTTGCCGTCGCGATCGGCACGGCGCACGGGTTTTATAAGGGGGAGCCGCATCTGAATTTCGATCGCCTCCGTGAGATCCGGCAAAAGGTTTCCGTCCCGATCGTGCTGCACGGCGCGTCGGGGCTCCCGGATGAATCGGTCCGCCGGTGCGTCGAACTGGGGTGTTGCAAAGTCAACTTTGCGACCGAGCTTCGGGCCGCCTTTACCGAGGGCGTACGGGAAGCGTTGAAGGACGAGACGATCTATGACCCGAAGGCGTTTATGAAGCCGGGCAGAAAAGATGTGGAAGATTTGGTGAAGCACAAAATCCGGGTCTGCGGAAGCGCCGGAAGGGGCTAGCGCCTTACCTATAGAAAAGCGGGTGGTCACGATTCGTGTAACATTGAAGGATATTGCGTGGAAAGCACATGTGTCGACTTCTTTGGTTTCAAAAGTATTGAATAACAGGGAAGTACGCATTTCCGACATGAAAAAGAAACAGATCCTGAAAATCGCCCGGGAGTGCAGGTATCAGCCGCGGCAGATGAAAGGACCCGCTCCGGTGCGGGCCCATAAAAATTTGATCGGGCTGATTTTACCCTCCTTTGAATTCGATTTCCTGACGCAGCTGTGCAATGTGATTCAGCAGCATGCTCATGAAAACGGGTTCGACATCATCGTCATGAATACGGATGAGGATGTCGCGCAGGAAAGACGCTGCCTGGAAATCTGCAGGGACTGCGGCGTCGACGGAATCCTCCTCGATTCCTGCGATAATCATGAAAATATCGACCAGATCAAAATGCTGATCCATGAAGGGATGCCCATTGTGCTGGTGGACCGCTACATTTATGACCTCGACTGCGATATTGTCGCAACGAACAATTTCAAAGGGTCCTATCAGCTTACAAACAGCCTGATCGAAAAAGGGCATAAGGACATTCTGTACGTTTTCCACGGGAAAGCAATGTTCACGACCGTTCAGAATGACCGCTTTGCGGGCTATCAGGCGGCCATGACGGAGCACGGGCTCAACAGCATCAAAGAATATATCTACAGCGACAGGTCGCTGAAATATCAGCCGCTCTACCATGTGGATAACGGAGCGAAACATTTTACGGCGATCGTGCTGTCCACAACATGGGACTTTATGAGGCTTTTTGAACTGCTGGATCTGATGAATTTCAGCCCCAGCGAAAAGCTCGATGTCACGGCGTTCGACTTGTTCAATCTGCCCTATGACGCCATGGAGAAGAATAAGATCTTCAGCAGGATCAATCCGGAAATCACGATCCTCCAGCAGGATCTTAAAACGATGGGCGTTACGGCCGTGGACTTTTTGATTGATCACATCAAGGAGAAGAACCGCGACAAGACTTCCCCGCCGAAACAGATTTTTCTCGATTCGAAACTGATTACCGTCAAAGGAATATAAAAAACGGGGCTTCGGGATCGGCGCCTGGGCGCGGCCCGGCGAGCACCCCGACCGCTGCGGTGGTCGGGGTGCTCGCTTTCTATTCCCCGCCCGGATGCTGGTTCAGCTTGCGCCACAGGGTGCTGCGGCCGATCCCCAGGATCTTCGCCGCCCGGGTCTGGTTCATATCCACGGATTTCAGGACCTCGAGGATCACGTCCCGCTCGATTTCCTCCAGACTCCGGTTCCGGTCCGGCGGCAGCCCGTGCTCCGCGGAAAACGACTCCTCCTCCTTCAGAACGGAAGTCACGTTTTCGGCCGGGATGTAGGGGCCGGAAGAAAGCAGGAACAGCTTTTTCAGGACGTGCCGCAGCTGGCGGACGTTGTATTTCCACGAAAAATTCTCGAGAAGCTCCAACGCCCCGGATTCAAAGCCGATCACCTGTTTGCCGTACTGCGCGTTCAGCCGGCTCAGGTACAGGCTGGCATAGCTCGGGATGCTCTCCGCCCGGTCGCGCAGCGGAGGAATCCGAAGGGTCAGGCAGTCCTCCTGCCCCACGAGGGAGCGGCAGGCGCCGCCCTCGGACATCCCCGCCGGCGCACCGGAGAACAGGATGCGGTTGCTCTTCCGCAGCGGGGTCCCCCGCAGATAGTCCCCGAGCTCCAGCCGGAGGTCCGGGGGAAGACGGTCCACGTCTTTGAAATAGATCGTCTGGTTCGTGTTGAACAGGGGGGAACGGCTCCGGTTCCGTATCATTTTCCAATCCCTCCGCCGAAGGTGGGCGCAGTCGATGGTGACGAACGGATTTTCCCGCAGCGTGCTGTTCAGGTAGATCGTCTTCGCCGCCTCGTCTTTCTCCGTGCCCTCTTCCCCCAGAATCAGGACGGTCTCGCGCGTCGCGCTGACGGCTTCCAGTTCCCGGCAGAACTGCTCCATGCACGCCACGTTGAAATGGGCGCGCCGGATGTCGTACGGCAGGCAGTCCCTCCGGCTCTCGAAGGAGAGGAAGCGGCCGTCCCGGTCCAGATCCTGAAGCGGCGTGATATAAAACGCCGCGTAATGTTCCTCTTCAAAAGGCAGCCGCCCTCCCCGGATGACCCAGAGTTTTTCCCCCACTTTTTTCACCACCCGCACGGAAGTCCCGCTCAGGATGCGGGGGATCCTGGATTCCAGGATCGGGCCGAGGGCCTCCCGGTCCTGCTCCGAAAGATTGGTGGAAAAGAGGTTGCCGTCCGGGCGGTAGATGGCGAGAAGCGTATCGATGTTGTTCAGCAGGGCTTCGTCGACCAGTCGCTTTTTCTGCCCCATCCGGAACGCGTGGCAGATCTGCACGGCATCGTCGAAGGCGCTTTCGACGCTCTCTTTCCCGGACGGGATCAGGATGCTGTTCATGCCGCACTTTCTGGCCGTTTTGTAGCTGATGGTGTCGCCGACGATCAGGGAATACCCCTCGTCTTTCAGCTTCCGGATGGAGCCCTCCACGTCGTTGCCGATCGACACCGTGAAGATGTCCGCCTGATACTGGAGCAGGTCGCAGATGATGTGGGCGCACTCCGCAATGGCGGAATAGCCCACAATGGCGTATTTGCCGGCATAATTCTGCGCGAGCCGGATGACGCGGAACATGTCGTAGGGCGAAATGCGGATGGACACGAGCGGGATGTCCGCGACTTCGCGGATCATCTCGGCGGTGCCGCCGCGGGAGACGATGGCGTCGAAGCCCCGGTTCTGCATGCGCCGCACTTCCTCGCTCCCTTTTTCCAGATCCCCGAGCAGGACCGTCACGTCGAGATCGTCCCGGTTCGGGGCGACCGTCTCGATCATTTTTTTCAGATCCTCGTTCGGGGCGATCGCTAAAATTCGGTATTTTTCCATGATTTCCTCCGATTTTCTTGATTCCGCCGTTTCGCGGGCGGAAATTTTCCACCTTTCCTTTCAGATTGATTCATTATGGAACATTATTATACCATATTCCCAAAAAAAATCAAATTTATTTTAAAATTTAGAAACAGTTTCAAAATAATACAGTTTTGTGACCAGAATCCCTTGTGTCAGGGGGGAATTTCTAGTATATTTGAAACAAGGAATGGTACCCCGGCCGGGACATCCGAATTTTTGCTTTCCCACTGTGACACAGCGGGGGGCCGATTGATCGGAAGAGGGTTTAACAAAATGCATATTTTAAAGGCCGTAAAAAAAGTCCCGGGGGGTCTGATGGTGGTCCCGCTGCTGCTGGGCGTGATCATCAACACGGCTTTTCCGCACGCCCTGAGTATCGGAGGATTTACGACCGCTCTGTTCAAGAACAGCGCGACCGCCCTGATCGCTCTGTTCTGCCTGTGCACCGGTTCCCAGATCAACGTCAGGGAAGCGGGGAAACCGCTTTATAAAGGGATCCTTCTCACGCTGGTCAAATTCCTGATCGGCGCGATCATCGGCTGGGCGGTCGGAAAAATCGGCGGGCCGGCCGGAATTTGGGGCATCACGCCGCTCGCCATCATCCCGGCGATCACGAACTCCAACGGCGGGATGTACGCCGCCCTGGCGAGCCAGTACGGCGATGAAACGGACGTGGGGGCCATCTCCATCCTGTCGCTGAACGACGGGCCGTTTTTCACCATGCTGGTCTTCGGAATCGGGGGCCTGGCGAACATTCCGTTCTCCGCTTTCGCCGCCACGCTGATCCCCATCGTCCTGGGCTTTCTGCTCGGAAACCTGGACGAGGAGATGCGCGAATTCCTCGGGCACGGCACCACCGTTCTGATCCCGTTTTTCGCGTTCTCCATCGGCGCGGGACTGAGCTTTAAACAGCTCCTCCAGGGCGGTGTTCCGGGCATCGTCATCGGCGTTCTCTCGACCGGCCTCACCGGCACGGCGGGCTACTTCGTCATCCGCGCCCTGGGCGAGCGCAAGGCCAGCGGCGCGGCCATCGGGACCACCGCCGGAAGCGCGGTTGCGACCCCCGCGATCGTAGCGGCGACGGACTCGGCCCTGCAGCCTTTCACCACGATCGCGACCGCGCAGGTGGCGACCTCCGTCATCGTCACGGCGATTCTGTGCCCCCTGCTGGTGAATTTCCTCCATCAGAGGCTCCAGAAGGAATACGGCACCACGCCGGACGGGGCGATCGTACAGGCCGACGCCCGGAAATGAGTTGGAAACTCTGAAGAGAAGGCAGCTATTGCAATGGAAACAGGTTCAAAGCGTTACTTGATCATCGCAGACGACTTTACCGGCTCCAACGACACCGGCGTCCAGCTGAAACGCCGGGGGCTCGAAACCGACGTTGTGCTGGAAGGCGGAAAAACGGAAAGCGGCTGCCTCGTGATCGATACCGAAAGCCGCGGGCTGAGCGCGGCCGAAGCGGGCGAAAAAACGGAGCGACTGCTGCGGGGGCTCGATTTCTCCCGCTACGATTGCGTCATCAAGAAGGTCGACTCCACGCTGCGAGGGAACATCGCGGCCGAAGTGGAGCGGGTGGACGCCCTGTACGACAGCGGACTGGTGGTCTTCGCCCCGGCGCTGCCGGATCTCGGCCGCACGACCGTGGACGGCGTCCACCGCATCGACGGGACCCCGATCACGCGGACCGAACTGGCGCGTGACCCCAAAAATCCGGTGCTCGAAGACAACATCACGGCGCTTCTGCAAAGCGCGTACAAAGAGCCGGTCCATCATATCGGACTCGACAAAATCCGGCAGAACCGGATCGATTTTTCCGCCGGGAGGGTTTTCACCTGCGACGCCGTCACCAACCGGGACATGCGGGCGATCATCGAAGCGGCCTGCCGCACGGGGAAACGGACCCTGTGGGTCGGGGCCGCCGCGCTCGCCGACAATCTTCTCGAGCAGACGAGCCCCTCGCTGCCCGCGTTCGGCGTCGCCGCGAGCCTGAGCTCCGTCACGAAACGGCAGGTGGAATACGCGCGGGAGGCGGGGGCCGCCGTGGTCGCCGTCCCGCCGGAGCTTTTCTTCCGCGCGCCGGAAAAGAAGCGGGAGTACGTCGGCCGGGCGGTTTCCCTTTTGTCCCGGAAGCGCGACGTCCTGCTGTGCGTCGCTTCGCTGCTGGACGCCGAAGCCTTCCGGAAGACCGAAGAGGCGGCGGCGGAGCGGAATCTGAACGAGGCGGACGCCGGCCGGCTGATCCAGGACGCCTTCGGGGACATGGCCTGCGGGATTCTCGACCGCGCGGGGGTCTCCGGGCTGTTCCTGACCGGAGGGGACACGGCGATCGGGTTCTTCCGGAAGGCCGGCGCGCTCGGCTCCCGCATCCTGACGGAGGTGGCCGTCGGAATCCCGATGATGCTGCTGCGGGGCGGGCGCTTCGACGGGATGAAAGTGATCACAAAGGCGGGGGCGTTCGGCAAAGAGGACGCCATCGCCTATTCGTTGCGCAAACTGAAGGAGACCCTGTCATGAAACGGTTTGGAATCACCATGGGCGATCCCTGCGGGATCGGCCCGGAGATCATTTTGAAAGCCCTCCGCAAAAAGCCGGAGTATCAGGGCCGGTGCATCGTATTCGGCAGCCTTGCGGTGCTGGACTACTACAACGGCCGGATGAAGACGGGATTTCGCCTCCACGGGATCCGTTCCGCCGGCGATTTTCAGCCCGGGTGCGTCAATGTCTACGATGCGAACCCGATCTCAATGGACGACATCGAAATCGGGAAGGTCAGCGCCGTCGGCGGCAAATGCGCGTTCCTGAGCGTCCGCGCCGCCATCGATTTCGCGCTGCGCAGAGACATCGGGGCCGTCGTGACCGCGCCGCTCAACAAAGAGGCCATGCATCTGGCGGGCTACCCGTACGCGGGCCACACGGAGATCTTCGGGAAATTCTGCCACGGCGACAGTTACGCGATGCTCCTGTGGAGCGACAAGCTGAAGGTCATCCATGTCACCACGCATATGGCCCTGCGCGACGCCTGCGACGCCGTAAAAAAGCAGCGCGTCGTCGACGTGATCCGCCTGGCCGACCGGACCCTGAAAAAGACCGGCTACGCCCGGCCGAGGATCGCCGTCGCGGGGCTGAACCCCCACGCGGGCGAAAACGGGATCTTCGGCAGGGAGGAGATCGAGGAGATCAACCCCGCCGTGGAAGCCTGCCGCAAAGAGGGAATCGACGTCTCGGGCGCCATTGCGCCGGATACGGTGTTTTTGAGATGCCTCAAAGGGGAATACGACATCGTCGTGGCCATGTACCACGACCAGGGCCATATTCCCGTGAAGATATTGGCGTTCGACAGCGGGGTCAACATCACCGTGGGCCTCGACGTGGTCCGCACCTCTGTGGACCACGGAACCGCGTTCGACATCGCGGGGAAGCTGATCGCCAAAGAGGACAGCATGCTCAGGGCAATCGAAATCGGCGAGAAATTATAACGGAGAGAGAGGAGATCAAGATGAAAGCATTTGTTCGTGTCAATAAGAAAGACAGTGTCGTCACCTGCATCCGCGCCCTTGCAAAAGGGGAAAAGATCGAGGTGGACGGCAGGGAGATCACGGTGAACGCGGATATTCCGATCTTCCACAAAGTGGCGATCACGTCGGTCCCGAAGGGCGGGCTCTGTTACAAATACGGCGAGATCATCGGCCGCGCGACCGCGGACATCCGGCCCGGCGACTACGTGCATGTGCACAACCTGGAAAGCACGCGCGGGCGCGGCGACCAGATGAAACAGACTGCAGGGAGGTAACGATCATGAAAGTAACCGGATTCAAAAGAGAAAACGGCCAGTATGGCATCCGCAACCATGTGCTGATCGCGCCGACATCCGTCTGCGCAAGCGTGACCGCCGCGAAGATCGCGGCCCTGGTCCCCGGTGCGGTCGCCATCGACAACCAGCACGGCTGCTGCCAGATCGGTTCGGACCTCGCCCTGACGGAAAAGACGGTGGCGAATTTCGCCAAAAACCCCAACGTCGGCGCCGTGGTGGTCGTCGGGCTGGGATGCGACGGCATCCAGGCCGACGACCTCGCGAACAGGATCCGCACGAGCGGGAAGCATGTCGAGACCGTCGTGATTCAGGAATGCGGCGGCACCGTGAAGGCCGTCTCCAAAGGGGCGGAGTATGCCCAGCAGATGGCGATGGAGCTCTCGAAGCAGAAGCGCGTCGAATTCGACATGAGCGAGCTGGTGCTCGCGCTGGAGTGCGGCGGTTCCGACCCGACCAGCGGCCTCGCCTCAAACCCGGCGATGGGCGTCGCCTCCGACCTGCTGATCGGGCAGGGGGGCAGCAGCATCCTGAGCGAGACGACCGAGGTGATCGGCGCGGAGCATCTGCTGGCCAAACGTTTTGCCGACCCGGTCATGCGCGACAAATTCCTCGGCATGGTCAAACGGATGGAAGACCGCGCCATTTCCCTCGGTGAAGACCTGAGAAGCGGTCAGCCGACCCCGGGCAACAAGGCGGGCGGCATTTCCACCATCGAGGAAAAATCCCTCGGCTGCATGTACAAGGCGGGGAACAGCCCGTTCCAGGGCGCCCTCGAATATGCGGAGATCATCCCGCACGACAAAAAAGGTCTCTACTTCATGGACACCCCGGGGCAGGACATAGAGGAACTCACCGGCCAGGTGGCCGGCGGCGCCCAGATCGTGGTGTTCTCCACCGGCAGAGGAACGCCGACGGGCAGCCCGATCGCTCCGGTCATCAAGATCACCGGCAACACCGGGACCTTCCAGAAAATGCCGGACAACATCGACATCAACGCGGGGCGCATCATCTCGGAGGGCGTCGAGATCCCCGAAATCGGCAGGGAGATCTTCGATAAGATCGTCGCGGTGTGCAACGGCGAGAAGACGAAGGCGGAGGCGCTCGGACACAACGAGTTCGCCGTCAACAAGGAATGCCCGACTTTCTGAGCCTCAAAGACAGGTGATTTTCCGAACGGGCCGGCATCGTTTTTTCGGTGCCGGCCCGTTTTTTGAGGCCTTCCCGGGGAAAAAAGACTTTCCCCTGTTTTTATGTTATACTACTGAGGAAGTTGAAAATGCGGGGAGAGGATGCTGCGGAAAAAAAGGCGGTATTTTTTAGACGAAAACCGAAAGGATTGATGCGGAGAAAGCCCATGCGGCGCAAAATTGGTCGGAGCACGGAAAAATAAAAAACAATCAGATGACGAAAGGAATGACAGTCCGATGAAGGTCATTGTGGGGATCACCGGGGCGAGCGGATCGGTCTATGCGGTAAAACTGCTGCGGACCTTGAAAGCCCTTGGCGTCGAAGTCACGGTGATATGCAGTGAAATGGGGATAAAAGTCATGGAATACGAGTGCGGAATCTCCGGTAAGGAAATCTTCCACGACTATGACGCCTATGAAAACAGCGACTTGTTTGCGCCGGTTGCCAGCGGCTCCAACAAATGGGACGCGATGATCATCGTGCCCTGCTCGATCAACACCCTGGGAGCCATTGCAAACGGGATAGGGAATTCGCTGCTGCTTCGGGTCGCTTCGGTGACATTAAAGGAAAATCGAAAATTGATTACGGTGGTAAGAGAGACCCCTCTCAGTTTCATCAACCTGAGAAATATGTGCACGTTAAGTCAGGCCGGCTGTTGCATCATGCCAGCGTCCCCGGGATTTTACGGAAAACCCCGGAAAATCGACGACCTGATCGATTCTCTGGTGGCCAGGATGCTGGATGAATTGGGGATAGAGAACAGCATGGGAAATCGTTGGAAGGGGGATGAAAATGAGACGGGTCGGCAGGGAATCGTATGAAAAGATAGACAAAGATTTATTGGAATGTTTGTCTCTTTTTATATTGACTTGCAGATCGCTTTGAGATACCATAGATCTTGCAATCAATTGTATACATATAAAACACAGTAGTTATACGAATGCTGTCTTATGTTTCAATGCAAAGTATGACTTTAAGCAAGGTGATGAAGCTGGCAAAGGACACACGGAAACAAAAAGCATATTGCTATCTGCGCAATGCGATTCTTTCCAATGAATTGAAACAGGGATCGGCGATCGTCGAGCAGGATATATCGGATAAACTGCAGATCAGCCGCACTCCGATCAGAGAAGCCTTGAAAATGCTAGAGGCGGAAGGGCTTGTCTATCAGATTCCACAGAGGGGAACATTTGTAAAAGAAATTACTACCCAGGATGTGGAAGAGATTTTTATGCTTCGAGAGGCCCTGGAGGTAGTCGCTTTACGAGAATCGATCAAACATATTTCGGATGAGCCGCTTGATGAGCTGGAGAGCAAGTTGGAGAAACTGTCGATTCAGAGCAAGCCGGAGGATTTTTATGAATGCGACAAGATGCTTCATCAGTTGATCATACAGAACTGCGGCAATCGGCGTCTGGTCCATTTCTTAAATACGATCAATTCGCAGATAGAAATGATAAGACGTATATCCGCAATGCTGCCCAATCGTTTGGAAAAATCGAAGCAGGAACACTTGAGAATTGTCAGGGCGCTGAAAGCCCGCAATTTGCCGAAAGCGGAGTCTGAACTGAGGAAACACATTAAGAATGTCGAGGCAAGCACCCTGGAAGTATGCCGCGTAGGCTTGTGGCGTGATAAATAAAGGGGGGAGGGGAAAATTTAATTATAATTCAGATTGTATACAATGTGTATAAAATATGAATTCAATAAGGGAGCGATCATTTTGCGTTTGAATGAAGAGCAAAAAGCCATGCTCGAAGGAAAGAGAGGGGCCCCGAAGAAAAAAGCGATGGAGATCCTGACCAAGCTGGGAGAAATTTACGGGGCGGAAGAGATGGTCCCTGTCACCAGCGTCCATATGCCGGGGTCTTCCGTTGTGGTCGCGGGCCATGCAGGGACGAAGTTTGTCGAAGACATGGCGGCGCAAAAAGGAAAGTTTCTTCCTTTCACGACTTTAAATACCGGGGCATGCGACCTGAGCGACGAAAAGAACACGATCGGATTTCCGGAAGCAAAAGTGGAGATGCAGAAAAGGCTGACGACGGCTTATGAGAAAATGGGCGGCTGCCCGCTCCATTCGTGTGTTCCTTACCTTGCCGGCAATCTTCCGAGACAGGGGGAGCACGTCGCGTGGGGCGAGTCGTCCGCGATCATTTTCGCCAATTCCGTCCTCGGGGCTTATACCAACCGCGAGGGCGGCCCGACGGCCCTTGCGGCGGCCCTTACCGGATGCGTCCCGGCGTACGGGCTGCATCTCAAGGAAAACCGCCGGGGCCAGGTCCTGGTCAATGTTCATGTTCCGCTCGACGACATCAACGAATTTGGCACGTTGGGCTATTTCGCGGGGCAGATTTGCGAAGACAGGATCCCGGTTTTCGCGGGGATCAAGCAGGCGGGCATTGACGAGCTGAAGATGCTCGGAGCCGCATTGGCTTCGTCGGGGGCGGTGGCGCTTTATCACATAGTCGGCATCACGCCGGAAGCTCCCACGCTGGAAGCGGCGTTCAACGGTCTTCGTCCGCAGACGGTGCTTGAATATGGAAAGGCCCAGCGTGACGAAGCCTATGCCAAGCTCAACAGAACAGGCGAGGACGAGATCCAGATGGTGGCGCTGGGTTGCCCCCATGCCTCGATCAGAGAAATCGCTGAAATCGCGGAGCTGCTTTCGGGGCGGCGCGTCAAGAGGGGAATCCAACTCTGGGTCATGACCGCGCTGCCGATCAAAACGATGGCCGAGCGCATGGGATATGTCAAAACCATTCAGGAAGCGGGAGGAAGGATCGTCTGTGACACCTGCGTCATTTTGGGCCCGATGAAAGAGATCATGGAGAGAAACGGCCTTCGCTCGCTGGCGACAAACTCGGCGAAACTCGCCCATTACGCGCCGGGACAATGGGATCTGAAAGTGCATTACGGGCCCGTTCGTACATGCATCGAAGCGGCCGTAAACGGAAGGTGGAACTAAATTGAGCGAAATCATTTTAAAAGGACATTCCGTGGTAGGCGGGAAAACCGAAGGCGAGGCGCTGGTCAGCCCCGAACCCATATGCTTTCTCGGGGGCGTCAACCCGGCCAACGGAATGCTCACCGAAAAAGGGCACGCGCTTGAAGGCAAATTTATGAAGGACAAAATTCTGGTTTTCCCGACCGGGAAAGGTTCCACCGGGGGTTCCTACCTCATTTATGAAACCAGCAGCAACGGGGTGGGGCCGAGGGCGATTCTGAACTGCAAAGCCGAAGCGGTGACGACGATCGGCGCGATCATTTCCGAGATCCCGATGGTGGATCGGCTTGAGCCGGACCCGATCAAAACGATAAAAACCGGCGACTACGTGATCGTGGATGCGGACGCCGGGACCGTGAAAGTCATTAAAAGAACTGAGAAGGAGGAAAAACGATGAAAAGACTGACGAAGGCGGAGCGCGAGCGTTTGGAAAAACTGTCAACGACCAATCTTTCCGACGCGTTGGACAAAATAGGGCTCCACGGCGTTACGATAGGGATACGCCCTTTGTGGGGGACGCCCAAAATCGTGGGCAACGCGATGACGGTGAAGATGACGGCTGCCGGAGAGACAAAATCCAAAACCCATCTGGGCAGCGCGACGATTGACAGCGCCGAAGCAGGCGACATCATTCTGGTGGACAACGGCGGAAGGATCGATGTCTCCTGCTGGGGGGGCATTCTGGCGACCGGAGCCAAAAAACGCGGCGTCTCGGGCATCATAGTCGACGGCGCGTGCAGGGATGCGGACGAATTTCTTGAAATGGATTTCCCAGTGTTTGCCAAAGCGGTCGTGCCGATGAGCGCGAGAGGGCGGGTTATGCAGGACAGCTATAACGTCATGATCCAGATCGGCGGGGTGCAGGTGCGCCCGGGGGACGTGGTTGTCGCGGATACGAACGGAGTGGCCGTCATTCCGGCGGCCCGGCTGGAAGAAGTGATCGGTCAGGCCGAAAAGCTCCTGGAGAAAGAGGAGCAGATGATCGCGGAGATCAAAAAGGGGACTTCCATGTTGGACGTGGACCAGAAATTCAGATATGAGCATATGCTCGACAAACAGGGAAGGTGACAAAATGGATGCCGAAAAATTGAAAAGACTCACGACTTTCCCGACCGGGAATATCAGCGATGCGATGGGGAAAAAGGGGAGCATGGACAGTTCGATCAAGCCGGTCTACGACGATGCCAGGATGGGCGGCCCGGCCGTGACGGTGCGGGCGGTGCCCGGGGACAATCTCCCGGCGCATATCGGCCTCGACCGGGCTCCCGCCGGTTCGGTTTTGGTGATAGATGCCCGCGGATATACGCATGCGGGGCTGTTTGGCGAGATCATGGCTCAGGCCGCCCAGAAAAAAGGCCTGGCCGGCGTTGTGATCGACGGGGCCTGCCGCGACCGGCTGGCCATCAAAGAGCTTGGATTTCCGGTATTCAGCAGAGCTGTCAATCCGGGCGGAACGGTCAAGGAGAGCCTGGGCGCGCTGAATGTGCCGATCAGTTGCGGCGGCGTTTCCGTCAACCCGGGAGACATCGTAGTGGGCGACGCCGACGGAGTTGTGGTGATTCCCAGAGAAGAGGCGGAACAGACCTTTGAAAAGGCGAACGCCATTTTTTCAAAGGAAGAGACGATCAAAAAACGGATAGACGCGGGCGAGACGCCGATGCGGATTTACGGATTGGATCAACTGGTCGAAAAAAAGAAGCAGTCGTAAGGGGGTGATTCAGACGAATAACGTGGAACGCTTTCAGCAGATCAGTACGACCAACCTGTCGGACGCCATGGATAAGCTGGGAATCGCCGGCGGCTGTCTGGGGATCGCGCCGGTCGTTCAGGGCGTGAAAATGGCGGGGACCGCTTATACCGTGCATTACATCCCGTGCGGGCAGGTAAAAGGTACGGTCGGCGATTATATCGACGACGTGAAACCCGGCGACGTGGTCGTCATCGACAATGCGGGCAGAAAATACTGCACCGTGTGGGGAGATATTCTCACCATGTATGCAAAGGACAGGAACATTGCGGGGACGTTGATCGACGGCGTCTGCCGCGATATTCCGAATATTCGCAAACTGGCCTATCCGGTCTATTCCAAAGGCTGTTATATGGTCACCGGAAAGGACCGCGTCGAGGTCGATGCCGTGCAGGTGCCGATCAGCATCGCGGGCGTCCAAGTCAGGCCCGGGGACGTTGTGGTCGGCGACGACACCGGCGTGGTGGTCATTCCGAAAGAGAGGGCCGACGAGGTGTATGAAGTGGCGGTCGAGATCGGGAAAGCCGAGGACGGGATCGAAAAGATGGTCCTGAGCGGCCGCTCGATCGCGGAAGCGCGGCGCACATACGGTTATCATACGCTCCAGAGAAGGCAGTAGACAAAAAAGCTGATTGCCGTAAGACATCGAAAAAGCCGGCGGCGGGACTGTCGGGCAACCGACAGCCCTCATCGTGTACGGGAAAATTCGGATCGTGTCAATCACCTGCAATCAGTCGAGAAGAGGTGTTTCCGTCTCATGGAAGATTTATCGGTCAAACTGGGGCCTTTGGAACTTAAAAATCCCTTTGTCGTCGGGGGAGGCCCGCTGAGCGGGACGGCGAAGCATATTCAGAAATGTATCGACGCCGGTTTCGGCGCGGTGGTCACCAAAACCGCGTCCACCCCCTGGTATTTGCGCAGGTACCCACGGCCGCTGTATAAGCTGGTCGATTATAAGAAAAACAGGGACGACCCTTACTTTATACCGGCAGAATATACCTGGATGCATCGAGAACATAACTCGGTTTATCACCCGTTGAAGTTTGCAAAAATAATCGAGCAGATCGCCGGCTATGCACGGGAAAAGAATTGCGCCATCATAGGCAGCTTTGCCGCCCGGGGGATAGAAGAATGGGAAAAAATCGCGGCGGCTTATGAGAAAGCCGGGTGTGCGGCGCTGGAGCTGAACTTTTGCTGTCCGTTTCCCCCGGAAGGCCTGACAAAGACCCCGGAGGGAGCGAATATCGGAATCTATTTTACCACGCACCCGGAAGAGGGAGCCAAGGTCCTCAAGAGGCTGCGCGAAATCATCCACATCCCGATGTTTGTAAAATTGAGCCCGGACGGGGGCGATTTTGCCCGGATGATCCGATCTTATGAGGAGGCCGGCGCCGCGGGGGTGACGATGTTCGCCAATAATAAGGTGCTGCGGGTGGATATTGAAACGGGAAAGCCGATTCTCTACGGACCGACGGCCGGAACGGGCCCGTGGGCGAAAGCGTCCAGCCTGCGGTGGATCTCAGAGATGGCGGCGATCACCGACATGGCGATTATGGGCGGCAGAGGGGCCTCCACCTGGCAGGATGCGATTGAATTCCTGATGTCCGGCGCGGCGGCGGTCCAGTACTGTTCCCCGCTTATGATCCGGGGAGTTGGGTATGCCGGCGAGCTGATCAAGGGCGTGGAAGGCTATATGGAAAGGCGCGGTTACCGTCATATTTCCGATTTTCAGGGCGTCGCGCTGCAATACATCTACAGCAATCAAGAGCTTATCGACAAGGTCAAACCTCTCTTCGCACAAGTCGATTACAGCAAATGTATCGGCTGCAAGCGTTGTCTTGACGTGTGTTGTTACGACGCCATTAAAGTCGCCAAAAAAGCCGTGATAGACAAAAAAAGATGCGCCGGGTGCAGCCTGTGCAGTCAGGTTTGTCCCAGAGGGGCGATCGGCATGAACGAAAGGGAAAACGACCTGGAACACTTCCGGGCGATGTTCTCGGACCACCCGGAACTTGCGCCGAAAGACTTGTTCAGCCAGGATGAGGAACACGTCTGAGTTTGAGGGCTGGAAATATCTTCTCATAAAGAGGAAGTGACCGGAATGGGTATGACGATGATTGAAAAAATTCTGGCAAAACACGCCGGCAGGGAGCGGGTGGCGCCCGGAGAGATCGTGGAAGCGCGGATCGACACGGTGATGCTTCACGATGTGGGAACGCCGGGCGTGCAGCGTCCGCTGAAAGAGCTGGGCGCGAAAAAAATCGCGGACAACGTGGACTGTGTCATTATTCCGGACCATTATGTTCCGGCTCCGACCGTTCAAGCGGCGGAAAATCTGAAGCTCACAAAGGATTTTGCCAGGAAGATGGGCGTCAGGCATTTCTATGATGTCGGGCGCGGCGGGATCTGCCATTCCATCATGGTTGAAAAGGGCCATGCGCTCCCGGGGCAGATCATTGTGGCCCCCGATGCGCATGCCACGACCTATGGGGCGTGCGGGGCTCTGGGGACGGGTTTGGGCGTGACCGACACGGCCATTGCGCTGGCTGCGGGAGAATTGTGGTTCAAAGTGCCGGAAACGGTCAAGGTCGTTTTGACGGGGAAACCGGGGCGTTTTGTCAGCGCCAAAGACATCGCGCTTTTCCTGCTCAACGAATTCGGGAATGAAAGACTGATTTACAGAAGCGTCGAGATCACGGGGCCCGTGGCCGACGGCCTCAGTCTGGAGAGCCGGGCGTGCATGGCAAACATGATGTTTGAAGCCGGCGTGAAGGCCTGCCTCTTTGTCCCCGACTCCAAAACGATGGCATTTCTCAAAAGAGCCACCGGCGGCCGAAGCGTGCCGGAACCGGTGCGCCCGGATCCGGACGCGAAGTACGAGGAGATCGCGCGCTACGATCTGAGCAGGCTCGCTCCGTTTGTGGCGGCGCCGCACAACCCGACAAACGGCAGGAAAATTTGGGAGGCCGCCGGCATCAAGATAGACGAGGCTTTTTTGGGTTCCTGCACCAACGGGCGGCTGGAGGACCTGCGGGTTGCCGCTGCGGTATTGAAAGGCAAAAAAATTCACCGGGACGTGCGCATGATTGTCACACCGGCGTCCCAGAACGTCTTTTTGCGGGCGATGGCCGAAGGGCTCATTCAGACTTTCGTGGAAGCGGGGGCTCTGGTGACGAACCCGGGCTGCGGAGCCTGCCTGGGCGGTCATCTCGGATTGCTGGCTCCGGGAGAAGTCTGTATTTCTTCCTCAAACCGCAATTTCCGCGGAAGGATGGGCAGCAGGGAAGCGGAAATCTATCTGGCTTCTCCGGCTGTGGTAGCCGCCTCCGCCGTAAAGGGCGAAATCGCGGACCCGAGACTTTTGGAAGGGGAAAAGCCATGATTTGCGGAAAGGTGTGGAAATACGGGGAAAATCTCGATACCGACGCGATTTATCCCGGTAAATATCTCGTGTATTTCGACCCGGAAGAAGTGGCCAGGCACGCTATGGAGGGGATTGACCCGGAGTTTTTACAGAAGGTGAAGCCGGGCGATATAGTTGTCGCGGGAGGCAACTTCGGGACGGGTTCCGCCCGCGAGCAGGCGGCGTTGGCCCTGAAATATGTGAAAATAGGGTTAGTGATCGCGGAATCGTTTTCCAGGACTTTTTACCGCAACGCCATTGCCATCGGCTTGCCGGTCCTGGAGCTGAAGGGGATCACGAAAGCCGTCGCGGAAGGGGACGAATTGTCGGTCGATCTGCAAACAGGTTTCATCGAGAACCGGACGACCGGATGGTCTGGAAAAGCGGCGGAACAGCCCGAGCTGCTTTTAAAAATGATCGCAGCGGGCGGTGCGCTCCATTATTATAAAAATAAATTGGCGAAAGGGTGAGTTGTGTTGAGTAAGAACCTTCAGAGTTTCCTGGCGGATATGAAAGAGAAGCTTCCCCGGAATCTGCTGTTTTCCGACAAACTGACGGATCCGAGATATGAAGCGACGGCGGTATTGAGAAAGCTTGAGCTTTCAGGCAAAAGCCCGATCGTTGTTTGGAATCATGCCCTCAACCTGAAGCAGGCGGAGAGCCCGGTCAGGCTGGCTTTCAATTTTTTCGCGGGAAGGGACACTATCGCAGTCGCGCTTGGGCTGAATGCCAATGAAAGCCGTATGGAACCGGCCATGGCGCTGCAGGAACGCTACAGCCATCCCATCGATCCGGTGGTGATCAAAAGGGAAGAGGCTCCGGTCAAAGAAATCGTTTTGAAAGGCGGGCAGATCAACCTGTTGAATTATCCGATCCCGATCCATCACGAGCTGGACGGCGGGCCGTATATTCTGGGCGGCGTGCTGGTCACCAAAGACCCGGATACCGGGCTGTATAATCTCGCCATGATCAGGCTGCAGGTTAAGGGACCCAATCGGCTGGCGGTCCATGCGGAGCGCCACCATCATTCGGGGACGATTATCCACAAATATATCGATTCCGGCAAAAAAGCGCCTTTTGCGGTTGTGATCGGGCATCATCCCGCCTTTTACCTCGGCGCGCTCTGGGAAGGCGCGCTCGGAAGGAACGAATACACCCTTTCCGGAGGCGTCTTGCAGGAGCCGGTGCGCCTGACGGATTCCGAAACATGGGGCTCGGATTTTCTGGTCCCCGCGGACGCGGATATAATCTTTGAAGGGGAAGCCCTGCCCGGGCAGCTGGAAGACGAGGGGCCGATCGGGGAGCACACCAGATATTATAAGAATGTTTGCGGCGGAAAAGTGGAGTACAATCATGACCCGGCGGCCGAGCTGACCGCCATCACGCGCAAGAAAAACGCCGTATTTCTCTCGACGTTTATCGGGCACAAGGATCATGTGCTGGCCGGATCGCTCCCCAAAGAAGCCGTGATTTACCAAAATGTGAAGAGAGTCTGCACGGGACTGAAAGAGGTCCACATGACCCCGTCGGGGCAGGGGAGATATATTTGCTATATCTCCATGCATCAGCGCGTCGCGGGAGAGGCGAAAAACGCCATGCTGGCGGCGTTCTCCAGCGACTGGCACATCAAATATGTCGTGGCGGTCGATGAGGATGTGGATGTCTACAACGACGGCGAAGTGCTTTGGGCGATCGCCACGCGGACGCAGGCGGATACCGACTTTTTCGTGATTCCCAACGCGATGGGAGCGACGGTGGACCCGACGGTCTCGCGCAATCCGTTGAGGCCTTTAAGCGCCAAAATGGGGTTTGACGCCACAAAGCCGGTCGGCGTGCCTTTCTCGGATGTGTGTGAAGTGAATAAGGAATTGCTGAGTAAAATCAAGCTGAGCGATTACTTCAAAGGATATTGATGGCTGACCGTTCAGGCAGCTATAGCATAAAAATGAATCGGGGGGAAAATGAAATGACTTCTGCTGGAAGTGTTAGCACTCCGGAAAAAGCACCAGTCGCCGTTCAAAAAACCAAGAAACCACTTGAAAAATATCGGATCTGGTTCGCCCTGGTGGCCGTCGTCGTCGGGGTCATTGTTTTCTTGCTTCCCTTGGGCCTCGGGCAGAACGCAAAGATCACTTTGGCCGCCTTTGCGTTCACGGTCGTCATGTGGGCTTTTGAGGTCATGCCCTTGGGCATTACGGCAGTCCTGTTTTCGGTGATCCTGACGCTGCTGATCCCGCAAAAGGTGATGGGCCCGGCCGTTACTTTTAACGGTTTCACCAACGACACGTTTTGGCTGATACTGGGCTCTTTCCTGTTGGGTGAGGCGACCGTGCGCACGGGGCTCGTTGAAAGGATCGCGTTGTCCCTGATGAGACGCGGCGGATCGAGCTACACGAGGGTTATGATTTATGTCTGGATTTCCCAGTTTATTCTGGGGGCCTTGGTCCCGTCGGGCACGGTGCGTATCGCGATGTACATACCGATTATTGTGGGAATAGTGGAAGGATTTAACGCCGCGCCGGACAGCAATCTGGCCGCCGGGGTCATGATGCATGTTTATTGGAGCAGCATCTTGGGGGCGACCATTTGGTACACGGGCACCAACCTCAACCCGGTTGCGATGGAGATCTCCAAGCAGGCGGGAGGAATCGAGCCTTCCTTCCTCACATGGTTCGTCTGGATGCTGTTTCCCTCCATTTTACTGACCGTGGGCTCATTCTTTATCATTCAAAAAATATTTCCGCCGGAAAAGGAATATCTCACCGGGAACCAGAAGGGAAACAGCGCAGGGGAAAAGGTCAGCATCGTCGATGAAAGGCTGAAAGCCCTGGGCCCGTGGAAAGCGGAAGAAAAACGGGCTTTAGCGTATTTTGTAGTCTGCGTGGGCCTCTGGGTGAGCGAGCCGTTACACGGCATTTCCACTTCATGGGTCGCGATCCTGATCGGCGTCCTGCTGTTCCTGCCGGGAATCGGCGTCCTGAAGAAAAAATCCCTCAATAATATCTCGTGGGGGACACTCCTTCTTTTAGGAGTTGCCCTGGGAATGACCAAGATTATCAAAGCGGTCCATCTCGATACCTGGATGACGAAAACTCTTTTGGCCCCGATCCTGAATCCCCTTTGCGCGTTTGGGCCGATCGGCCTTGTATTTGGGGTGTGCATCATCACTGCCCTGATTCATTTTTTGATTTCGGCTTCCAGCGCGGAAACGGCCATGCTGACCCCCTTGGTCACAAAATACGCCGCCAATGCGGGGTTTAATCCCTCGCTCGCGGGAATGGCCGTCGCACGCTCGTCAATGGGCGTTTTCCTCTTCCCGTATCAGACGCTGCCGTTGGCGGCTATTTGGGGGACAGGCTACATGGATATGAAAAAATGTCTGAAAATCATGTCCTGCATGTCTCTTTTCAGCATCGTCTGGATCACGGCATTGGGCCCGTATTACAACTGGATCATGACAGTATTGCCATAAGCATGAATGTCCGCGTTCCGTCGCGCGGGCGTATCTTAAGGCGGCTTCAGCGGAGGGATGGTGACTCCGTTTCGCCGCAAATGGAAAGGCCGCCCGGTACGTTCTTTGAACCGTACCGGGCGGCCTTCGGCGCGCCGCGGGTCAAGGTATCTCCGGGTCACTTTGGGGGAGGTGATCGTTTCGATGTTGTGGTAGGGGATCAGCCGTTCGAGCATCTCGCTGTTCGCATGGCAAAGCGGGGCCCGGGGGTTGACCGCGCAGTTGATCGCGGAATATTCCTGGATCCTCCCCATGCAGCCTTCCTGGCAGGAAATGCAGGGACGGATGTCCTCCGCTTTGCCCGCCCTCGATGCCCTCCGGGATGTCGCGGCCCTTTTCGACGAATTTTTTCCCCGGCAGAGCGCCATCCCCCCTATTATATACGGGCCGGCGAAACACAACAAATCAAGAACGGGTTGGAACCCCCTTGATTTTTTCCAAAAACTGCATATAC
>ENA-UOOI01001548-UOOI01001548.1-fermentation-metagenome-genome-assembly--contig:-NODE-1548-length-23396-cov-3.347629_pt1 | contig 23396 bp, 20 predicted proteins | sample MGYA00245779_ERZ724027 | MGnify/ENA primary metagenome ERZ724027 (study PRJEB28704, sample SAMN03018318) | fermentation metagenome | biome: anthropogenic terrestrial biome; feature: soil; material...
ACGCTGGCAGGAAGATAAAAGATGATTTTGCGATGCTGTTAAGGAAATCGGGAATATACAGATACATTTATCGTTTTTTGGGCTAAAACGGCAAAATAAGCTTGACATACGGCATATAAATGATATACTGCATATGTAAAGCATTTAACGCGGGAGCACCCCTTTAGCGGGGGCGGGCGCGTTTTTTAAGCTTTGGATGCAATCCTTTAACGGATTTACATATATTTTACGTACAAAAGAGGTGGGAAAGATGGACGGAGGGAGCAGCGGCGGCATAAAACCCGGCGGCGGCAGCACCGACGGCGGCCGAAGACGCCCGCCTGCCGCGGAATTTTTTACGCCTGTCTTTCTCACGGGCGGTATTTGCGGCGGGAACTGGCCGCGGCGCATTTTTTAAAAGCCATTGTTTTACTGCCTTATATCCTGTAAGGCGGTTTTCGGCCTTTAAACAGCAGGCCGGGCTGTGCGAAATGTGCCCGCGCGGCGTCCGCTGGCGGTAAACGCTGTGCCGGCGGCTTTATACCTCTGCTTCCCTTTCTGTTTTCTTAAAAATGCTCAATAATTAAGAAACGGAGGGAACCATAATGAAAAAACAACCCGTCAGCGCCGATGCCCGCCGGGGCATGAGTACCGGCGCGCAGCGGCTGCTGCGCTCAAGCATGATGGACGCGGAAGCGCTTCTCGGAGAGTACGGCAACACCTGCGCCGGCTACGATGAGGAAACGGTTCTGGCACGGCGCGGGCAGTACGGCAGGAATGAAACTTCAGTTGAAAAACCGGAACCTTTTTACAAAAAATTATCGGAAGCTTTTATAAACCCCTTTACGGTCGTGCTTTTTATACTTGCGGCCATTCTGTTTTTAACGGACGTGGCGTTTGCGGCGCCGGGGGAAAAAGATCCGTCTACGGTCATAATAATCGCTGTTATGGTACTTATAAGCGGGACGCTTCGTTTTGTACAGGAAGCGCGCTCCGACAGCGCCGCGGCTAAGCTGAGGAATATGGTCCATACTTCAGCGACAGTTTCACGCGCCGCAACGGGCAAGACGGATATCCCCATATCCGACATAGTACCCGGCGACATTGTCTACCTTGCCGCGGGAGATATGGTACCGGCAGATGTGCGCGTGCTTGCCTGCAAGGACCTGTTCATAGGCCAAAGCTCCATAACGGGTGAAAGCGCGCCGGTCGAAAAAACCGCGGCGCCTTTGGCAAAAACGGAAAGCGCCCCGCTGGAGTGCAGCAACCTTGCTTTTATGGGCAGCAATGTGGTAAGCGGCTCGGCCGTATGCATTGCCGTTGCTACAGGCGGCGGCACGAGCTTTGGCGCGGTTGCCAAGAGCCTTGCCGGCAAGCGCGCGGCAACGAGCTTTGACAAGGGCGTTGATGCCGTCAGCCGCGTGCTCATACGTTTTATGCTGTGCATGGTTCCCGTAGTGTTTTTAATTAACGGTTTTACGGACGGGGACTGGTTAGAGGCGTTTATGTTCGCTGTTTCGGTTGCCGTCGGCCTTACGCCGGAGATGCTGCCGATGATAGTTACTACGAACCTTGCAAAGGGCGCGGCGGCTATGGCGAAAAAAAAGACCATTGTAAAGCGCCTTGATGCCATGCAGAATTTCGGTGCGATGGATGTGCTGTGCACAGACAAAACCGGTACCATAACAAAGGACAAAGTCGTTTTGGAGCGCTACTTGGACGTCGAGGGCAACGAAGACGAGCGCGTACTGCGCCACGCCTTCCTGAACAGCTACTTCCAGACCGGCCTGAAAAACCTTATGGACGTAGCGGTTATAAACCATGCTAAATCCGAACCGTACCTTTCAATGAAGGAGCAGTACACAAAAGTAGACGAGATACCGTTTGACTTCGGCAGGCGCAGGATGAGCGTAGTCGTACGCGACAGCGGCGGCAAGACGCAGCTCATAACGAAGGGCGCCGTGGAGGAAATGCTCGCAATATCCTCTTACGCTGAGTATAAGGGGAGAATAGTCAGGCTTACGGGTGAAGTACGCTCTGAAGTGTACGAAACCGCGAGGCGCCTCAGCGGCGAGGGGCTCCGCGTGCTTGCCGTGGCGCAGAGGACAAACCCTCCGGTGGAGGGCGTGTTTTCCGTACGCGACGAGTCGGACATGGTGCTTATAGGTTACCTTGCCTTTCTTGACCCGCCGAAAGAAACGGCTGCTTCAGCCATAAAAGCCCTGCGCTCTTACGGCGTGGACGTAAAGGTGCTTACGGGCGACGGCGGCGCTGTCACAAAAAACGTGTGCGGAAAAGTGGGGCTGTCGGTCGGCAGGGTGCTTTTGGGAAGCGAAATAGACCGGATGGACGACGCGGCCCTTACTTCGGCTGTCGAAGAAACGTCGGTCTTTGCTAAGCTTACCCCGCCGCAAAAGGCGCGCATAGTGCGGGTTTTACGCCAAAACGGCCATGTCACGGGCTTCATGGGCGACGGCATAAACGACGCTCCGGCAATGCGTACTGCTGACGTGGCCGTTTCGGTTGACACGGCTGTGGACATCGCAAAAGAGTCCGCCGACATAATACTGCTGGAGAAAGACCTTATGGTCCTTGAGCAGGGCGTTGTGGAAGGGCGCAGGGTTTTCGGCAACATAATAAAGTATATAAAAATGACGGCAAGCTCAAACTTCGGCAATATGTTCTCGGTGCTTGCCGCGAGTGTTTTCCTGCCTTTTCTGCCTATGCGGCCTATACAGCTTTTGCTGCTCAACATGATTTATGATGCTTCATGCATAGCTATACCGTGGGACAATATGGATTATGATTACCTTAAGACGCCGCGTAAATGGGACGCATCTTCCATAAGCAGCTTTATGGCCTGGCTTGGGCCGACAAGTTCGGTTTTTGACATAGTAACTTATATAGTGATGTTCTTCTTTATTTGCCCTGCCGCCGCAGGCGGGGCTTACGGTGCGGCAGGCACGGACAGAAACCTGTTTATAAGCCTGTTTAACACCGGATGGTTTGTAGAAAGCCTGTGGTCGCAGACACTTGTCATCCATATGATACGTACGCCCAAGGTGCCGTTCATAGAGAGCCATGCATCGCCGCCGCTGCTTTTCTCCACCTCGGCGGCCATAGCAGCGGGTACGCTGGTGCCGTTTACCGCGTTTGGCCGCATAATAGGCATGTCGCCGCTTCCGGCGGAGTATTTTCCGTGGCTCGCGGTTATCCTGCTGTGCTATATGATGCTCGCGACTTTCGTAAAAAAAATGTACAGGAAAAAATATGTAGAGCTTTTGTGAGAAAAGGAGGCCTTTCAGTTATGATGGTTATCGGAACTAATACGTTTACCGCGGCAGGACTTTTTGCCGTGCTTGCGGCTATGCTTCTCGGGCTTTTTTCTACCTACCCTGCGGTAAAGGCCGGCGAGCGGGGCAAAAGCTTTTTAAAATGGTATATTTTCAGCTTTTTCTTCTTTCCGGTGGCATTGGCGGCAACTGTAAGGCGTGAAACGGGGGAGTCAGGGAACGCTTCGGAGAAGTAACGCGCATTGGGCGTTACTGTGATAAAAAGTAAAAAAAATGCCCGCGGCTTCGCCTTAACCGGCGCCCCGCGGGCATTTTTTACATATCGGATATCAGCCGTTTGACTTGTCGGCTGTTTCTTTAAGGGCCTTGGCTTTAAAGGCGTCAAGGCTCATAGTGCCTAAACTGCCGTCTTTGCGCCCGCGCACGGAAATGCTGCCGTCCTGCATTTCTTTTTCGCCTACTACTACCATATAAGGTATCTTCTGAAGCTGTGCCTCGCGTATCTTATAGCCTATCTTTTCGTTTCTCGTGTCGGTTTCGGCCCTGAGGCCGGCGGCGGTGAGTTCTTTGCATATCTTGTCAGCATATCCGGCAAAGGCTTCGGCTATAGGCAGAACCTTTACCTGAACCGGTGCGAGCCACATAGGGAACGCACCGGCGTAGTGCTCCGTCAGTATGGCGATGAACCTTTCAATACTGCCGAAAATAACGCGGTGGAGCATTACCGGACGGTGCTTCTCACCGTCGGCGCCTGTGTACGTAAGGTCAAAACGCTCCGGCATTTGGAAGTCAAGCTGTATAGTTCCGCACTGCCATGTCCTGCCGAGGGAGTCGCGCAGGTGGAAGTCAATCTTAGGCCCGTAGAACGCGCCGTCGCCTTCGTTTATCTCGTACGGCCTGCCGTTTTTGGCAAGGGCTTTTTTAAGGGCGTCTGTTGCCATGGCCCACTGCTCGTCGGTGCCCATGGAATTTTTCGGCCTTGTGGAAAGCTCGAGCGCGTAGTCGAACCCGAACACTTTGTAGAAGCTGTCTATAAGGTCCATAACGCCGAGGATTTCGCTTTCAACCTGATCCGGCGTCATAAAGATGTGCGCATCGTCCTGCGTAAAGCAGCGCACGCGCATAAGGCCGTGTAATGTGCCGGAAAGCTCGTGGCGGTGTACGAGCCCAAGCTCCGCGAGCCTTTCGGGCAAGTCGCGGTACGAGTGCAGCTTCCGCTTGTAGACGAGCATGCCGCCGGGGCAGTTCATCGGCTTTATAGCGTAGTCCGCTCCGTCTATTTTTGTAGTGTACATATTGTCTTTGTAGTGGTACCAGTGGCCCGAACGGTGCCAAAGCTCCTCGCTGAGGATCATAGGAGTGCGTATTTCCTCATAGCCGTGCTTAGTATGCTCCTCACGCCAGAAGTTTTCGAGCTGGTTCCTCAGTATCATGCCCTTTGGCAGGAAAAACGGGAAGCCGGGGCCTTCGTCGTAAATGTCGAAAAGGTCGAGGTCGCGGCCGAGCTTGCGGTGGTCGCGCTTTTTGGCTTCTTCGAGCATGCGTAGATGCTCCTCAAGCTGGGAAGCTTTCGGGAAAGAAACGCCGTAAACGCGCTGAAGCATCTTGTTGTTTTTGTCGGCGCGCCAGTAAGCGCCCGTACAGTTAGTCAGCTTTACGGCCTTTACGCGGCCGGTACTCGGAAGGTGCGGCCCTACGCAGAGGTCGGTGTAGTCGCCCTGCCTGTAAAGGCTTATCTTTTCGCCTTTGCCGGCGTGCTCCTTTATAAGCTCTACTTTATACTTTTGATGTTCTTTTTCCATAAGCTCTACGGCCTTGTCGGGCTCAAGCTCAAAGCGCTCTATTTTGTAGTCGGCTTTGATTATTTTTTTCATTTCGGCTTCTATCGCTTTGAGGTCGTCGGGCGTAAGCGTCCTTGGCAGGTCAAAGTCATAGTAGAACCCGTTTTCTATGGCGGGGCCTATGGCAAAACCCGCCCCGGGGAAAAGGTGCTTAACGGCCTGCGCCATGATATGCGTTGTCGTGTGCCAGTAGACGTGCCTGCCGTCTTTGTCGTCAAAAGTGAGTATCTGCAGGGCGCAGTCTTTGTTTACAGGCGTGTCAAGCCCCACGACTTCACCGTCAAGCTTGGCGGCGCATGCGGCCTTGTAAAGGCCCGTGCCTACGGACTTGGCTATATCGGCTACCGTGGTGCCGTTTTCAAATTCCCTAACATCGCCTTTTAAATTTACTCTGACCAATTTTTTCAGCTCCTTTTAAAAATAAAAAAAGCCTTGCCCCAAAACATGGGGTAAGGCAACAGCTTACGGTTCCACCCAATTACGGCGCAAATCTGCGCCCTCATCAGCGGCTTTAACGGCGCCGGCCGGCACGCCTTGCGCAGTAACTGCTTTCTCGGCGCGCACTCTGAGGCGGTAACACGCGTTTTAGCCGCCGTGCGCATTTACAGCCTGTGATGCGCGCTCTCTTGTGCGGATAATATAAACGCTGTCTTTTCCTCGTCTGCATTTTTAAGATTATAATGTTTTATTAACGACTATGATAGCACGGCAGGCATGCATTGTCAATGCCATTTTAAATTTCACCGCGGCCCTCTAGCGCGCGGGAAAGAGTCACCTCGTCGGCGTACTCAAGGTCGCCGCCGACGGGTATGCCGTAAGCAAGGCGCGTAACCTTAACGCCGAGCGGTTTTAAAAGGCGCGAAACATACATGGCGGTGGCTTCGCCCTCGACGGTGGGGTTAGTCGCCATGATGACCTCGTTTACGCCGCCTGAGTTTATACGCTTCAAAAGTTCCTTTATGCAGAGGTCGTCGGGGCCTACGCCGTTTAAAGGGGAGATGACGCCGTGCAGCACGTGGTACTCTGCGTGGTACTCATGGGTGCGCTCCATGGCTATGACGTCGCGCGGGTTTTCAACAACGCATATGGTGGATTTGTCGCGCGCGTCATCGCGGCATATGGGGCATAGCTCCTGATCCGTAAGGTTGCAGCAGACCTTGCAGTAGTGTATCTTGTCGTGCGCCTCGGTAATAGACTCCGCGAGCTGCTTTACCTCGTCGTCCGAAAGCCCGAGGACGTAGTAGGCGAGCCGCTGCGCGCTTTTGTAGCCTATGCCGGGAAGGCGCTCAAACTGTTCAATCAGGCGCGACAAAGGCGCCGCCTGGTAAGAAGGCATTTAAAACATCCCCGGTATGCCCGGCACGTTGAAACCGCCGGAAAGTTTTTCCATCTGCTGCTCTTTGTCCGTCATGGCGGCGCGCAGGGCTTCGTTTACAGCCGCCGTCACAAGGTCGGAAAGCATCTCGACGTCTTCAGGGTCAACGACCTCAGGCTTCATGGATATGGACTTTATCTCCATATTTCCTGTTACAGTAACGCTTACGGCTCCGCCGCCGGAAGAAGCGGAGTACTCTTTTTCTTTAAGCTCGGCCTCTGACTTGTCCATTTCTTCCCTGAGCTTCTGAGCTTTCTGCGCGAGCTGCTGCAGGTTTGCGGCTCCGCCGCCGCCGTATCCCTTAGGTAATCTTGCTTTCATTAAAAATCCTCCCTTATCGCCAACTGTACGAACCGCCGTGAATTTTTAATTTTCCGGCGGTTCGCCGGATTTGTCTGTTATAACTTTAATACCCTCTTTTACGGCGTCTTCCGCGAGCTTTTCAAGGGGGTCTTTTTCACATTGGGCGGCGCTCGGCCTGTACGGCCCAAGCCGGCAGGTCTCCATGCCTGTTACCGTACGCACTGCGTTTCTCATGTTGTCGCGCTGCCTTGGCTCGCGCAGCAGGCGGAACGCAAGCTCGTTAGGGGCGTCTATAAGCACGTAGTCGCCGTTTACATAAGCTGAGGAACCGTTAAAAGCCGCCGCTATGGACGGGGAATAGCTTTTTAACGCCTGCACTACCTCAGGCCACTCAGCGAGTTTCGCGGCACCTGCCGCAAGTTCTTCCGGGGTCCTGCGCGCGCCGTGCGCCTCGGCGGCTGTGCCGGAGGGGTCTTCGCCTCCTGCGCTTACGGTTTCATTTGCACCGGCCGGCAAATTGTCCTGCGGTATGGCGCTTTGGGCGGAACCGGCGGCGGATTTTTCGGGCGCCTTTGCAGAATGCGGCGCTGCGGCGCGCTTTTCGAGTGCTTCTATGCGCCTCAGCAAAGCCTGGGGCGAAGTGTCAAGCTCGGGCAGGCAGAGCTTTATGACCGCCGTTTCGAACTCAATGCGCCTGTTGCCGCCGCGGTGCATTTTTTCGAGTGCGGAACGCATGGTGTCCATACCGTGAAGTATGGTTTCAAGCGGGGCTGAAAGAGCCTGCTTTTCAAGGACCATATATTCGCCGTCCGTGACGGTTATGATTTCACGGGCGTTTTTCATTGTTTTAATAAGCATGAGGCTGCGAAGGTAAGATGAAAATTCCTCGCTCAGGCGCGCCATATCTTTTGAAGAGCCGTACAGCCCGTCCGTTATTTCGAGCGCTTTCTGCGGGTCGTGTGAAAGTACCGCGTCCGCAAGCGACGAGAGGTACTCCGTACCGGCAAGGCCGGCTGTTTTTCTCACGGTTTCAACCGTAACGTCTTTGCCGCAACCGAAGCACTGGTCAAGAAGCGAGAGCGCGTCGCGCAGCGCGCCGTCTGAAAGCCTTGCTATGAGCAGCGCAGCGTCGCCGCTGAGCGCGGCCCCTTCCTGCTCTGCGATGAAAGTAAGGCGCCGCGCGATGTCGTCGGGCGGTATCCTCCGGAAGTCGAACCGCTGGCAGCGCGAGAGTATGGTAGCCGGCAGCTTGTGCACTTCGGTGGTGGCCAAAATGAAAATCACGTGTTCGGGCGGTTCCTCGAGCGTTTTCAAAAGGGCGTTGAACGCGCCGACCGAAAGCATGTGCACTTCGTCTATGATGTAGACCCTGTACTTTGCTTCTGCGGGCGTGAAGTTTGCCTCCTCGCGCAGCTGCCTTATATTGTCCACGCCGTTGTTGCTGGCGGCGTCTATTTCTACTATATCCATAACGGAGCCGCGGTCTATGCCTTTGCATATGGCGCACTCGCCGCATGGGTCGCCGTCCTGCAGGCTGAGGCAGTTGACGGCCTTCGCGAGTATTTTTGCGCAGGTGGTTTTACCGGTTCCGCGTGAACCGGTAAAAAGGTATGCGTGCGCTATGCGGCCTGAGGTAAGCTCGTTTTTAAGGGTAACGGTCACCTGCGGCTGGCCGACAACGTCCGCAAATTTTTTCGGGCGCCATTTCCTGTAAAGCACCTGGTACAAGCGGGACACCGCCTTTTGCCTGAAGCAATGATTAAAAAATTCCCGTTATTACGGCATACGGCACGATATACGGGCGTACAGACCGCCTGCATCGCGCGGGGCAATCCGCTTAATGCTGCTCGGTTCCCCGCCTGACATGGTTCACGGCGCTCCGCCGCACAGAGCCCGCACGCCCGTATATCCTGCCGTATAGCTGTAACTTACGGAAAGTAAAGATTACATTATTACAAATACTAACGGATATTATACATTATTATTTATCAAAAGGCAACATCTGTTTTGCCTTTTGGCTTAGGAAATCCGTGTCAGCCGCAGGCCTGTACACCTGCGGCTTTTTCGGCTCCGGACGGAAGGGAGGCGGCCTTTTCGGTGCCTATATTGTTTATGGAGCCTGATATGGTGCATTTGTCGGCTGTAACGTTTACGTCGGAGCCGTCTATGTTTTTAAACACTGAGTTTACTGCGGCGGCGGCATCGACTTCCGTATGTATTATGCTGCCGGTGCTTTTGTTAACGTAACAGTACCCGTAGATATCCGGCGCGCCGTCGAGAAGCGCCTTTACTATTGTTTTTGAGTTTTTGGACATCCCGGTCTTTTCAGTAATGTATTCCATGACGGGCCTGAGTATTTCGCTTTTGAACTTTACTTCTATTTTATAAGAATCCTGCGACTCGAAGCTTGTTTCACGCACAAATTTATAACTTTCCGCCGACTTTAAAATGCGCAGCGCGTCTATCTGCTCCAAAGGGCTTTTGTCAAGGCCGGACGCGTCCGTTTTTTGCCATGTGCCGCCGGACTTAAAGTAGTACCAGAGCTTTTCGCCGTCGGCAGCCGTATAGCTTTCATCCTGCGAGCGTGAGCCGCAGTCGCTGTACGTAAGGACGTTCTTTAAAGTGAAAGGCTCCGCAGTGTAGGACGTGTCGCCGCCTGATGAATAAGCGTATTTTTCCCCGTCTGCCGTAAATGAAAGGGACAGCTTGTACGCGGCGCTGCAGCTTGCCATTTTTTCAGCGTTGCTTTTGGCTTCGCGCATTATCACCCCGGCGTCGGCGTCGCGGCTTCCGGTGCATGAACACATGATGCATAGGGCGGTGGCTGAAAAGAGCGCGGCGGCTTTGCGCAAAAAATTTATTTTCATTTTATATTTTCCTCTTTCGGCAGGTTATAGCTTTAATATAATAACAGATTTTAAAGCCGGCCGCAATGCGATTTTAACCGTTTGACTTGACAGGATGCGCCAAAACATCGTACAATGAAACAAAATATATTTTATATGTATATATTAGTGATTATTTGTAACAAATGAACAAATTGTTAACGCTGATATCAAAACCAATGATTTTTAAGAAACAGGCAGGTAACGTAAATGAACAGAATAAAACACGCCGCGAGGGCAATGGCGTCTCTCTCGGTTTTTAACGGCATTCTTAAGCAGCCGGTGACAAATGCTTTTTACAGGCTGCTTTGGGCGGACGACGCGGACGACGAGGAGTTCCTTAACGCGTGGGGAGGCTTTTTCGGACTGCTTTCAGGCCGCGAATGTGACGCGGATTTCGCGCGGTGCATTGCCGAAGACGTGATGTATGACGAAAATGTGTTTTCGCGCATGTCCGCGGCGGGTAAGACCGGATTTTCAGAAAATATGCTTGCCGCCGTGGAGCGCGACATAGAAATAGTTAAGGAAGCCGCGTCCGTTACGCCGGCGGACTTTTTTTCGGACGGAAACCACGGCGCCGACGTAAAAACCCTGCGGCTGCCGCAGTGGAAATCCGGCGAAACGCCGTACCTGCTTGACGGCACGCCTAAAGCGTGCGTGAAAAAGCTGGAGGAGTATTACGGCGGCAGCGGCTGCGGCATTTTTGCCAGGCACCGCGCTTTCATATGGAGAAACAGGGAGATATGCCCCGTGCTGTATCCAGACGAAACGAGGCTTTCGGACCTTAAAGGCTACGAAATGCAGCGCGGCACGGCGGTTGAAAATACCACGGCCTTTTTAAACGGCCTGCCGGCGAACAACTGCCTGCTTTACGGCGACAGGGGCACCGGAAAGTCGTCAACCGTTAAGGCGATCCTCAACGAGTATTATACTAAAGGCCTCCGCATGGTAGGCATGCCTAAAGAGTCAATACCGGACTTTCCGCTGCTTGTGGACAAAATAGCCGGCATACCTATGAAATTTATAATATTTATAGACGACCTATCTTTTTCAAAAGAAGACGACACCTACGCTTCGCTTAAAGCGGCGCTTGAGGGCGGACTTGCCGCAAGGCCGCTCAACACGCTTATCTATGCGACTTCGAACCGCAGGCACCTCGTGCGTGAAAGCTTCGCGGACAGGGAGGGCGACGAAATACACCTTAACGATACCATACAGGAGAACCTTTCGCTTGCAGACCGGTTCGGGCTTGCCATCAATTTTACACTGCCGGATAAAGACCAGTACCTTGAAATAGTGAGAAAAATAGCCGCCGACAGGCAGTTAGACGTAAACGGGGAAGAACTTGAAAAGGGCGCCCAGGCGTGGGCCATAAGCCGCGGAGGGCGTTCCCCGCGCTGTGCAAAACAGTACGTGCGCACTGTCGAGGCAAAATATAAAAGCGGAAAATAATATTGGGCGCAATGCCTGCCGAAAGGAGAATGTAATGAAAAGGATACTGCCGCTGATACTCTGCACGCTGCTGCTTATAACGGCTTTTACGGGCTGCGGTTCAAAAAACGACATATCTTCGGGGCCTGGCGACAGCGAGTTCCCTGTTACCGTGAACAAAACGGTGATAAACAGCAAACCCGAGGGGGTAGCCGTGCTTTCGCCTAACATAGCCGACGTGATACTTGCGCTTGGCTATGAAACGGAGCTGAAGGCAAAAAGCTCCGACTGCACTCAAAGCGACCTTTCGGTGCTGCCGAACGTCACCGCGGATGACGCGGACAAAATAAAGCAGCTTGGCGCAAACCTCCTGTTTACCGACAAAGCGCTTACGGATGCACAGAAAAGCGCCATGGAAAAAGCCGGCGTCACGGTGCTTAAGGTAAACGCGGCTTCAGGCAGGGACGACCTGCAGCGCCTCTACTCGGAAGTAGGCTCGGCCGTCATGGGCGCGAAAACGGGTTATGAAAAAGGCGAAAAAATGGCCGAGAACGTTTTTCAGACTATAGACGACATAACGCGCGCCGTGCCTGAGAGCAACACGCCTGTTACGGCCGTTTACCTTTACGACGTAAACGGTGCGGCGGCGACGGGCGACATGCTGCAGGGGGAGCTTATAAAGGCCGCAGGCCTTGTAAACACTGCCGACGGCGGCAAAAACCGCGAGTTCGGCATTAAAGACCTGCTCATAGCAGACCCAAAGTATATTTTCTGCGCGAAAGGCGTAAAAGAAGAAATGTCGGCTTCGACAGACCTTAAAAAGCTTACCGCGGTAAAGGAAAACAGGGTCTATGAGATGGACGGCAGCCTTATGACGCTGCAGGGCGACTCGCTTATAAGCGCGGTCAGCTTTATGGCAGGGACGGTTTACCCGGAACTTAAAGGCAGCGGCAGCTCCGAAAGCCAGACGGAAAGTTCTTCTGAAACCTCGGACTTCAATACCTCGCAGACGCTGAAAAGCGGCATGAAATCGGACGACGTCTTAAAAATGCAGAAGCGTCTGCAAAAACTCGGGTACATGGTCATAGAACCTACCGGTCTTTACGGCGACGGCACGGTGCAGAGCGTGAAAGACTTCCAGTACCTTAACGGCATGACGGTAACGGGAGTAGCCGATGAAGCGACACTTAAGGCGATTTTTTCAGACAGCGCAAAAAAACGCACGGACTGATTTTTAGAATTATTCGGATTAAACTATATTTTTAATGATGAAGCGCCAATTACCGCGTGAAGCGGCATTGGCGCTTTTATGTAAAAAGGCACGCTGACTGGTAAAACATGGCCGAAACGTACCACGCGGCGGCAAACTGGTAAAACGCGCATAAAAGCGTAAGCTTCAGGCTTCCGGTTTCCTTGTGTATTGCCGTAAGCGCGGCGGTGCACGGCGTGTAGAGCAGCACGAAAAGCATGAAGGAAAAGGCGCTTGCCGGGGTAAACACGCTGTATATGGCTCTGCCGGGGCAAAGCACGCCCAAAGTTCCGGCTATGCTTTCTTTAGCCGTAAGGCCGGCAAGCAGCGCGACGGCCGGCTGCCACGAGCCGAAGCCGCACAGCGTGAAAACGGGCGCGGCCGCGCGCCCCGCATACGCGAGTATGCTTTGGGAGCTGTCGCCTGCCAAAGTAAAATCCGGGGTAACGGACTGTAAAAGCCATATTATAACCGTTGCCGCGAAGACGGTCGTACCGGCCCGCTTTAAAAAATTTTTCACCCTTTCCCACGTGTGCTTTGCTATACCGCGCGGGGACGGCATGCGGTAGTCCGGCAGTTCCATGACGAACGGCGCCTCGGGGCCTTTTACAAAGCAGTTTTTAAGCAGGACGGACGAAAGTATGCCTAAAACTATGCCTGACGAATATAACGCCAGCATTACTGCCGGACGCCGCCCGGCAAAGAACGCGGAAATGATAAGCGAGTAAACCGGCAGCTTGGCGCTGCACGACATAAAGGGCATGGCAAGCACTGTAAGGCGTTTATCCTTCTCATTTTCAAGTATCCTTGTGCCCATGACGGCGGGTACAGTACAGCCGAACCCCATTAAAAGCGGCACAAACGCGCGCCCTGAAAGGCCTATCCTGCGCATTGGCGCATCCATTATAAAAGCGGCGCGCGCCATGTAGCCGCTGTCTTCAAGAAAAGACGTGAGAAGGAAAAGAAGCGCTATCTGCGGCAGGAATTTAACGACGGAGCTTATCCCCGCGAACACCCCGCCGAGAACGAGCCTTTTTACAAAGTCACCCGCGCCCGCGGCGTTTAGAAGCGCCGCCGCGGCCGGCCGCAGGACGCGGTCTAAAAGCCGCCCGGCAAGCGCGACGAGCGCTTCGCCGGGAGGGCCGAACGTGACGATGAAAATAGCCGCCATTATGGCGAAAAATACCGGAAAGGCGAGGAACCTGTTTGTAGCGGCGGCATCTATTTTATCGGTTGCGCCAGATGGCGGCTTATCAGGAAATTTCACGGACTTTGAAACTGCCGCGCGTATGTATTTGTACCTTGCGTCGGCGTATGATAAATCCTTATCCGCACAGCCTGACGGCATGGCGGGGGGCGTAAAGCGCGGAGGCTTTCCCGCGGCGGAGAAGGCTTCCTCCATAAGGCTGTTTATCCCTGTGCCGTCAGCCGCGCGTATGGGAACGGCTTTAATGCCGAGAAAAAGCGACAGCCTTTCGCAGTTTATCAGTATGCCGCGCCGCTTTGCCGTGTCAGACATGCTGAGGGCTATTACCATGGGTATGTTAAGCTCCATCAGCTGTGTAGTGAGGTAAAGGTTGCGCTCAAGGTTTGAGGCGTCGACAACGTCTATAATGAGGTCGGGTTTTTCTTTTTTGAGGTAACCGCCCGCTATGGCCTCGTCACTTGAGTACGGTATGAGAGAGTAAATGCCCGGCAGGTCGGTTACCTTTACTGTTTTGCCGCGGAAAACAGCCGTGCCCTCCAGCTTTTCCACTGTGACGCCGGGCCAGTTGCCGACCGGTGCGGCAAAGCCGGTAAGGCGGTTAAAAAGCGTCGTTTTGCCGCTGTTGGGGTTGCCGGCGAGGGCTAACCTAAGAATTCCTTTATTATCGGCCATGGCTTAATAAAAAAACAGCCGTACAGTAAGCACGGATATTATGCATGCAGTTATATCGGCGGTAACGGCGGCAGGTATGGTATGGCGCGTTTTTTTAATGCCTACCGCGCCGTAGTAGACGGTTACGGCGTAAAACGTTGTTTCCGTCGAGCCTGCCATGACGGACGCCACGCGCCCCGCAAAGCTGTCGGGGCCGTTTGTCTTGAATATCTGTGAAAGCACCGCTGTGGAGCCGCTGCCGGAAACAGGCTTTATGAGCGCAAGGGGAATGTCCTGCACGGGTATGCCGATAAATGCGGCGGCGGGGGAGAGAAGGCTTGAAAGTATGTCAAGGGCGCCGGAGGCGTTAAGCATTGACACCGCCATCACAAGCCCTACGAGCGGCGGCAGTATGGACACGGCCGAGCCTAAGCCTTCCTTTGCGCCTGAGAGGAAAGCGTCAAAAACCGGCACGCCGCGTATAAGCCCGAAGACAACTATGACGAATACTGCGGCGGGTACGACGAAAATGCCGACTTTATCCATACGGGAAGCCCTCCAGAAGTTTTGCGCATAAAATGCCGGCCGTTACGGAACAGAGAGACGTAACCCATACGGCGGGCAGTATGTCAAACGGCGCGGCACTGCCGTACTGCGCCCTCAAAGCGCCCATGAAGGTGGGGATTATCTGTATGGAGGACGTGTTTACAACTACGAACATTGCCATGGTGCTGTCGGCGGTGTCAGTGTGGTTGCTTTTTTTAAGCTCTTTCATGGCGGCTATGCCGAGCGGCGTCGCCGCGTTGCCGAGGCCGAGCATGTTTGCCGTTATGTTCATGCACATGGCTTTTTGCGCCGGACTGCCTTTTTTGCATTTTGGAAATATGCGGCTCATAAGCGGGTTGAGCGCGCTTGAGAGTATTGACGTTATGCCGCCGCGGTCGGCTATTTTCATAAGGCCGGTCCATGCGCACATCATGCCAGCCATGGAAATGACGAGCGTCACGGCGTCAGAAGCGCCGCTGAGGACGGCGGCCGAGAGCTGCGGCATGCGCCCTGTGGCCGAAGCGCAGAAAATACTTGCTAAAATCATAAAAGCCCATATATAATTTAACAGTTTGTTCATCTCCTGTCGCAGATAACCTTGTATAATTATTATTCGCGGCATATTGTGAATAGTATCGTTTGGGTTTTTATTTGAGAATTTATGTGCAACTAATTGACAAGGCTGGGAAAATATACTATAATTGTCGTGTTCTAATGCTATATATATTTTTTAATCGAAAGGATGTTAATTTTGAAATCAGTAGGAGTAGTGCGCAGAGTAGATGAACTTGGCAGGATTGTTTTGCCTAAGGAGCTAAGGGTTACTCTGCACATAAAAGAAAAAGATCCGCTTGAAATTTTTGTGGACGACGAAAGCCGGATAATACTTAAAAAATATGAGCCGGGATGTATTTTCTGCAACGGCATGAACGGCCTTGTAGAGTACGAGGGCCACAGCATTTGCAGCGACTGCCTTAAAAAACTCGCAAAAAAGCTCGACGGCGTGCATGACAGCTCCGCCGCGGAAGATACGTGACTTTGACTGAGCGCCTGAAAAGGCTGCTCTTTTTATTAGAGAAACAGAGGTAGTGGCACGGATGCCCGAGCCGCATAGCGGCACAAGCGCCCTCTTTGAGCGTTATGCCGGTGAACTCCTCCGCTCGCCAGACGTGCGGAAGATGGACAATTACGTACAGCATGCCGACGTCACATGCCTTGAGCACTGTGTTTCAGTAGCGCATATGAGCTGTGCCATAAGTGAAAAACTCCACATACGCGTGGACGGCGGGAGCCTTGTAAGGGGAGCCATGCTGCATGACTTTTTCCTTTACGACTGGCACTGCAAAAACGGAAGGAAAGGGCTGCACGGTTTTACACACCCTAAAACGGCGCTTTTAAATGCGCAGAAGTGTTTTGAACTTAACAGCAGGGAAAAGGATATTATCCTTAAACATATGTGGCCCCTTACGCCTGTGCCGCCGAGGTACAGGGAGTCCTTTATAGTCGGGGCGGCCGACAAGATTTGCTCCGTCATGGAAACGCTCAGGCTCGGTACGGTATACGGCATGAAATAAAAAAAGGTTTCCCTCGTAAAAGGGAAGCCTTTTTGTATGCCGCATTGAAATTTTAATATTATTTGTGGAATTTTTCCACTATATCGCGGACGGCCGCGACAATATAATCCGACTCTTCCTCCGTAAGCGTAGGGTAAAGGGGAAGTGATATTATGCGCTCGAAATGCTTGTCCGTATTGGGAAAATCGCCTTTTTTAAAGCCGTAACGCTTTGTATATGCGCTCATGTACGTTACCGGGATAAAGTGCACGCTCGTGCCGATGTTGCGGGCGTTAAGCTCCTCAATGAACGTGTCGCGGTTTATTGTGAGAAGCTCCGGCACTATGCGTATAACGTAAAGATGCCATGAGTGCTTTGCGTAATCCGGTACGAAGGGCTGCTCCACGGCGTCTATTTTCGCAAATTCACGCTGGTACTTTGCAGCTATCCTGGCCCTGCGCTCCTGCATGCTGCCTATGCGGGCAAGCTGCTTTAAACCTATAGCCGCCTGTATGTCGAACATATTGTACTTAAAGCCCGGCTCGCAGATGTCGTACCGCCACGTGCCGCCCTTCGCGTAACGGTTCCAGGCGTTTTTGCTCATGCCCTGACCGGCCCATATGCGCGCCTTGGCGTCAATGCCGTCATCGTCGGTAACGAGCATGCCTCCCTCGCCGGTAGTGAGGTTCTTAGTCGCATAGAAACTGTAGGAGGCTGTGCCTTTGAGGCGGTTGCCTATAAGCCTGCCCTTGTAGCGGCTTTCGAGCGCGTGGGCTGCATCCTCCGAAACGAAAAGGCCGTGCCTGTCGGCCGTTTCGTATATCCTGTCGAGGTCGCAGACTTCACCGCTGTAGTGTATGGGAACAACGGCCTTTGTTTTAGGCGTTATCTTTTTCTCGATTTCCGTAGGGTCTATGCAGCCGGTTTTATAGTCTATGTCGGCGAACACGGGCGTCGCGCCTACGTGTATGATGGTGTTTGCCGTCGAAGCGAACGTCATGGGCGAGGTTATTACTTCGTCGCCCTTGCCTATGCCCGCGGCGAGCAGAGAAACGTGCAGCGCTGCCGTGCAGGAGTTCATGGCCACGGCGTGCTTCGCGCCGAGGTGCGAGGCAAACTCCTTTTCAAACTCTACGGTGCGGGGCCCCTTTGCCACCCAGCCAGACTCGAGCGTTTTTACTACTTCACCGATTTCCGCGTCCGTTATATCGGGTTTATTATACGGTATGAATTCATCTCGTTTTTTAAATTCAGACATTATTTGCGTTACCTTCCGTCTTAAAATTTAATATTTTAAAGTCTTGCCGCGGCCGCGCGCCGTGCGGCATATGTAGTTTGCGTCTGTTTTACGAAAAACATGATAATACCGATTTGCCTGAAAGTCAATCTAAAGTGGAAAGGGGCGATTGACTATATCCGCCCTTAGAGATATAATATACAGGTTAAGCATGGTTTAGTCAAGTTTTGTATATAATTGATTTATTTCCCGCAATACGGTAAAAATAATATATTAAAGAACGGTGGGCTGCCTTTTGTCAAGTAACGGATATGAAAAAAAATATTTCGCCCACGGCACGGCCGTTGTCGACGACGGCGCCGAGATAGGCGACGGCACGAAAATATGGCATTTCTGCCATATAAGCGCCGGCAGTAAAATAGGCGCGGGCTGTACGCTCGGGCAGAATGTTTTTGTAGCGCCTAATGTATGCGTTGGGAACCGCTGCAAGATACAGAACAACGTTTCACTTTACGAGGGAGTTATACTCGGGGACTATGTTTTCTGCGGGCCTTCGATGGTCTTTACAAACGTACAGCGGCCAAGGTGCCGCTACCCGCAGCGCGGCAGCGAGTTTTACGCCAAGACGCCTGTCGGCGACGGCGCGAGCATAGGCGCGAACGCTACCGTAGTCTGCGGCCACAGGATAGGCAGGGACGCTTTCATAGCAGCCGGCAGCGTAGTAACTAAGGATGTGCCGGACCACGCCATAATGATGGGCTGCCCGGCAAGGCAGGCTGGCTGGGCGTGTACGTGCGGCGAAAAGCTGGACGGCGGCCTCGTCTGCCCCAAGTGCGGCCGCAGGTACGAGAAGTGCGCCGAAGGGATAAGGGAAAAAGGTTAAACCCGGCACGGCAAGTACCGGGTTATCACATATATACAATTAAATAATTTATAAAGAGGGATAATATTATGTCTGATATAAAATCTGAACTTTTAGGGAAAATAAACGCTAAGTCAGCTGTTGTGGGCATTGTGGGCTTAGGCTACGTGGGGCTTCCGCTTGCGGTGGAGTTTGCGGGCGCCGGTTACAGGACGATAGGCTTCGACGTGCAGAGCAAGAAGGTTGACTCCGTCAACGCGGGGCACAACTACATCGGCGACGTGGTCGGCGACAGGCTGAAAAATGAAGTTGAAAGCGGAAAGCTTTCCGCTACTTCGGACTTTTCATTTATAAAGGACGTTGACGCCGTCGCTATCTGTGTGCCGACGCCGCTTGACAAGTACCAGCAGCCTGACATAAGCTACGTTAAAGGCTCCACGGAGTCGGTGGCAAAGTACGTGCACGAGGGCATGGTGATAATCCTCGAGTCCACTACGTACCCCGGCACGACGGAAGAACTCTTGAAGCCTATCCTTGAAGCGGGCGGCCTTAAGTGCGGCAGGGACTTTTACCTTGCCTTTTCGCCTGAACGCGTTGACCCGGGCAACAAGCAGTATAAAACGAAAAACACGCCTAAAGTGGTCGGCGGCATTGGCAGCGACTCGACCGAGGTTGCCGCCGCGCTTTACCGCAGCGTTCTTGCGGGAGGCGTTTACGAGGTTTCGTCGCCGGCGGTGGCGGAAATGGAAAAACTGCTCGAAAACACTTACCGCAACATAAACATAGGGCTTGCAAACGAGATGGCGATAATCTGCCACCGCATGGGCATAAACGTCTGGGAAGTCATAGAAGCCGCTAAGACAAAGCCGTACGGTTTCCAGGCGTTTTATCCGGGGCCGGGGCTCGGCGGCCACTGCATTCCGCTCGACCCGTTCTACCTTACGTGGAAAGCGCGCGAGTTTGACTACCACACGCGCCTCATAGAAACTTCGGGCGAGATAAACACCGGCATGCCTGAGTACGTGATACAGCGCGCGATGAATGTGCTTAATAAAGACAAAAAGTCCATAAACGGGGCTAAAGTGCTCGTTTTGGGCGTAGCGTACAAGGCTGACATCGACGACTACCGTGAAAGCCCCGCGCTCAATGTCGTTGACCTGCTCATAAAAAATGGCGCGGACGTTACCTACTACGACCCGTATATCCCCGAGTACAAGCACAAGGGCAAAGTCCACAGGGGCGCGCCGGAGCTTACGGACGATATGCTTAGGAAAGCCGATATAGCAATTATCTGCACGGCACATTCGTGCTTTGATTATGATAATATACAAAAACTTTCAAAGGAAATATTCGACACGAGGAACGCAATGAAAGACATAAAGGACCGCGGCAACATAGAGCTGCTGTAAACTTACGCCTGCGTTTAAATGATAATTTTAAAGTTAAATTGTTTAAAAAGAGGGATTAAAAATGGGACTGTACCGTTTTGCTTTGATAGGCTGCGGAAGGATTTCCAAAAACCATATAGCCGCCGCCGTTTTCAACCGTGAGATAATGGAGCTTGCCGCCGTCTGCGACACGGTGAAAGAGCGCGCAGAACAGAAAGCCGAGGATTATTTTAAGGAAACGGGCACACGTCCGGCGGTTTATACGGACTATAAGGAAATGCTCGAAAAGGAAGAAATAGACTGCTGCTCGGTAGCTGCGGAAAGCGGCTACCACGCGAAGATTGCCCTTTACTGCATAAGCAAAGGCAAAAACGTGCTCGTCGAAAAGCCAATGGCCTTAAGCACCAAAGATGCCGAAAAAATGATAAGCGAAGCAAAAAGTAAGAAAGTGGCCCTCGGCGTGTGCCACCAAAACCGCTTTAACCCGCCAGTGTGGCAGCTGCACAACGCGGTGCTCGACGGGCGCTTCGGCAAGATAGTCAACGGCACCGCGAGGATACTGTGGAACCGCACCATGCCGTACTACAGGCAGGCGCCGTGGCGCGGCACCTGGGCGCAGGACGGCGGCACGCTGATGAACCAGTGCATACACGACATAGACCTTTTGCAGTGGAACCTCGGCGGCAGGCCCGACACGGTCATGGCCATGACGGGCAACTACCTGCGCGATATAGAAGCTGAGGACTTCGGCGCGGTTGTCATACGCTTTAAAAACGGCGCGATAGGCATAGTGGAAGGCTCAGCGTGCGTGTACCCGAAGAACCTTGAGGAAACGCTTTCTATCTTCGGCGAAACGGGTACTGCCGTCATAGGCGGGCTTGCCGTAAACAGGATACAGACTTGGAACTTCAAGGACAGCGCCCCTCAGGACGAAGAAGTCAAAAAGCTTTCGGGCAACGACCCAAAGGATGTTTACGGAAGCGGGCACAACGCGCTTTACAGGAACTTCATACTTTCCGCAAGGGCAGGCAGGGCGCCGCTCGTAAGCGGGGAGGAAGGCATAAAGGGCATGAAGATAATCCTCGCGGCTTATAAGTCGCAGAAAACCGGCATGCCTGTAAAGTACGACGGGCTTGAATTTTCATCGACGGATATGTCGCCATCCGATGTGAAAGTAAGATAAGGTGCTTATGAAGATTTTGACCGTTGTAGGCGCGCGGCCGCAGTTTGTAAAAGCTGCGGCAGTGTCGCGGCAGCTTGAAAAAATATGTGACGAAGTCATAGTCCATACGGGGCAGCATTACGACCGCAACATGTCGGCTGTCTTTTTTGAGGAACTCAATATAAAAAAACCGGCCTACAACCTTGGCGTAGGCTCCGGCACGCACGGCAGGCAGACCGGTGAAATGCTCATTAAGATAGAAGAAGTCATTTTTAAGGAAAAACCGGATATACTGCTTGTCTACGGCGACACTAACTCCACTTTGGCGGGGGCTTTGGCGGCGTCTAAGCTGCACATACCGGTAGCCCATGTTGAAGCGGGGCTGCGCTCGTACAACATGCGCATGCCGGAGGAGCAGAACCGCGTGCTTACCGACCACATTTCGCACTGGCTTTTCTGCCCGACGGAAACGGCGGCGGAAAACCTTAAAAAGGAAGGCATAGTGGAGGGTGTGGATATCTGCGGCGACGTCATGCTCGACTCGGTGCTGCATTTTTTGAAGCTTGCTCAGTCGATGCCCGAAAAGACGGCGATTTTCGGTAAACTCGGCATAGCGCCTAAAAATTACCGCCTTGCTACAATCCACCGCGCGGAAACGACGGACGGCGGGTTAAACGCCATTGCGGAAATTTTTTCGGCCTTTGAAAAGCTTCCGCAGAAAGTTATAATACCGATACACCCGCGCACGCGCGGGCTTGCCGAAGAAGCCTTAAGTAAATACGGGTTTAAAAATATAACGCTTATACCGCCCGTAGGATACCTTGAGATGCTTTTGCTGACGAAGAACGCTTTGCAGGTGCTGACTGACTCCGGCGGCCTGCAGAAAGAAGCGTGGTTTATGGAGGTGCCGTGCGTTACGCTGCGGCATGAAACCGAGTGGGTGGAAACACTCCGCGGAAACTGGAACGTACTTTCAAGCCTTGACAGGGACGATATCTACTGCAAGGCAATGAATACGGCCGTAGATAAATCGGCGCGTGACAAAATGCCTTTCGGCGACGGCAACGCGTCAGGCAGGATAGCATCCGTTTTAAAGCTTTACGGGGAGCGCTTGTAAATATTATGAATATACTCTACATTAACCATTATGCCGGCTCGAACGTACACGGCATGGAGTTCCGCCCGTACTTTATGGCTGAGCGCTGGGCCGAAAAAGGGCATAACGTAACCGTGGCGGCAAGCTCGTTTTCACATCTGCGCACTAAAAACCCGGACTTGGGCGGGCAAAAGTACATGGCGGAGATGCTCGGAAAGGTACGTTATTTTTGGATAGCCGGAAACGAATACCACGGCAACGGCATGGGGCGCATAAAGAATATGCTCTCGTTCCTGCACGGGCTTTATAAGTTTAAGGATAAAATATCCGATGGCGGGTTAGACGCCGTCATAGCTTCGTCTACTTACCCGCTCGACATATACCCCGCGCGGAAAATAGCGCTTAAAACCGGCGCTATGCTTATTTACGAAGTACACGACCTTTGGCCTTTAAGCCCCATTGAGCTTGGAGGCATGAGCCCGCGCCACCCGTATATAATGCTTATGCAGCGGGCTGAAAATTACTGCTACAAAAACAGCGACTATGTCGTTTCACTTCTGCCTAACGCCAAAGGCCACATGGTTGAGCATGGGCTTAAGCCTGAAAAATTTATCTATATACCTAACGGTATAATTAAAGCCGACTGGGAAAAGCCTTTTGCCGACCCGCCGGTATACTGCGATAAACTCAAAAAGTACCATGACGGGGGATTTTTCCTTATAGGCTACACGGGCGCGCACGGCATAGCGAACGCGCTTGACAGCTTTGTTAAGGCGGGGGAGTACCTGCGCGGAAAGAAGATAAAGCTTATACTCGTCGGCCCGGGGCCGGAGCGCGAACGGCTTATACAGTCAGCGCACTCTATGGGGCTTGACGGCATTGTCGAATTTTTGCCGCCTGTAAAGCGCGGCCAGGTGCCGGAGCTGCTCAGCCAAATGGATGCTTTGTACGTGGGGCTGCAGCGGCAGCCGCTTTTCCGTTTCGGCGTAAGCCCCAATAAACTGATGGACTACATGATGGCGGGCAAGCCCGTTATCTTTGCAATAGATGCGCCGAACGACATGGTCGCCGAGGCCGGCTGCGGCGTTTCCATACAGCCGGAGGACGCGCGGGCCATCGCGGACGCGGCCGTCAGACTTGCGGAAACACCTAAAGGCGAACTTACGGCGATGGGCGCACGCGGTAAAAAATATATCTTGAAAAACAACGAATACGATGTGCTTTCACAGAAATTTCTCGACGTTTTTTCATTGCCGGTAAAAAGAAACTAAAAAAACGGCGCGCAGGCCATTAAAGCCTGCGCGCTCAGCCTGTAGACAAAGCGCCGTTTGGGATTCA
>ENA-UOOI01001550-UOOI01001550.1-fermentation-metagenome-genome-assembly--contig:-NODE-1550-length-23376-cov-5.067922_pt1 | contig 23376 bp, 35 predicted proteins | sample MGYA00245779_ERZ724027 | MGnify/ENA primary metagenome ERZ724027 (study PRJEB28704, sample SAMN03018318) | fermentation metagenome | biome: anthropogenic terrestrial biome; feature: soil; material...
ATCGGTATGTTCCATTAGCCTTTTGAGCACGAAATCCTACAGCAACAGGAGTACCCACGTTCTCACTTGCTGAGATTAAAACCCCGTTGTCATCTGTAGTTGCACCAGTTAAATCTGCTGCTACTGTAGGACCAATGTCATCTACACCAAGAGTGAGTGTGCCGCTGTTAAAGTCCTTCACGACCTCGGCGGCACCATCATCCGCATACAGGATTGCTTCAACCAACTCCACCGAGAGTTCGGCAGTGATGGCTTTTGCAAGCACTGAAGGTACCGCATAAGTTTCTTCACCATTTGTGTCTTCAGTTATTTTTGAATAGTACAATCTATCAAGACCGATTGTTGCCATATGTTAATCCTCCAATCTATAGTTTTTTGCCACATCAATGGCATAGTGGTGATATCCGGTATCGTCCTCGTGTCCAACATACCGTCGTTCAGTCACCGTGAAGTCTGCATCTAGTAAAGCCAGTGTGAGTTGCCTTTTCTTCTCCAAGTAATTATTCATGGAGAACAGAGATATCCTAGCTTCCTGCACGTCAAATACTGGGCGGTTATCCGCATGGACTTCGAAGAGGTCTGAAAGTGGAAGTATCACAGCATACTCATCCGGTGCTAAACCTGAAAAAAACCCTGTTTCTACGGGGAGTGGTATAGCGGTAACGAGGGTATTGAGTTCTTCTAAAATATTCATATTTTACTAATCTCCTCCTCCAGCTTGGCTATCATTGCATTCATACAAGGCTTCCTAGATGCAGTTCTCGCTGGTTTCAAGAAGGGCTTTGCCGGTTGACCATGCTTGCCGTATTCAATGATACTTGCTATTTTTGCGTTACTTTCTCCATCAGACCGTGACTCGGCAAAGCCAACTTTCACATTGAAGTTGCCATCTCGATCCTTCTTTGCACCGGAAAGACCCAATGATGACAGTAACTCGCCAGTACTTCTTGATGAATACTTCGTATCTGTGCCGATTGCTTTATTTAGATTGTCTTTGACTTTATCCAGCACTACTTCACCACCAACTTCCAAAACTTTAGGAAGGATTACATCGGTCTGATCAGCTAACTTAGATACTTTCAATAGAAATTCCTCTGGCATCTTGATATTGACTTTTGCCATATTCATCACCTCACGGTTGGTTCTAGCTTTTCTGCTAAAACCTCAACATACATCCCACGACCTCTGACATCCTCAACACTTAAAATCTGATATCTGCTATCTTCACAGGCTATAACCATCTCAGTTGTAACCTTAAGTCCAGAGATTTTCCTAAACCGAAATAATGAAGACGCAGTAGAATATAAAGCCATATTCATCCACTTCTCATTGCCATGCCGATCTTCCTTATAGGCACGTACACTAGCGAGTATGTTATCACCTTTTTTAGCAAAACCTTCCTCGTCTTTGATAGGTATTGTGTTGATAATATCAATGTAGGTATTCATCTTTCCAAAGCTCATGCTAAACACCCCACTCTCGGTCTAAGCGTAAAAGCAAGTTTACTGTATTCCATACTTGTTGACCCGCCTGTACACTATCAGCGAAGAAACCTGCTGTCGAGCCATCCCTACTTTCATAGAAATGACTCGACAACATAATCACTGCTTGTTCTGTTGTAGGTGGCATGGCATTGGTTTCATAATAACCTTCTGTGATATGCTGATAACTCTGTGCATATGAGACTGCAGCGGTAATAAATCCAATAAGGAGAACATCGTCTTGGTCATGCGTTAGGATTAAGTTCGCCTTAACTTTAGGTAAGAGATTGTCTGCTACTGCCATATCACCAACCTCCTTTTACATTTCACCTTAGTCAGCCTCCATAAGTCCTGCTGACTTTAATTTAACAAGCAAGGCATTGAAGTCCGTAACCAACCCAGCAACATCGGTGGCTGTACTTTCTGCTTGGTTTTCAGCAGTTGGAAGCCCCGTTACTAAGGCTCCCTCTAAGATTTCTAGCGTTCCACCAATTACTAATTTCTCGCCACCTTGTTCCATATAATTCTTCGTGTTATAACTCATACCGCACCTCCATTACGCTTTCTGCTGAAGTACCTTTACAGCTTCTGGTAAGATAAGTTTGCCATCAACACGTTGGGTAGCAATAAATCCTACTTGACCTGTTACGGCAAAGAGTTCATTTAACCTTTTGAATACTCTTCCTTGACGATCAGCCACCCAGTAGTAGCTGAAGTCACCAAATATTTCGGTCTTTGCTGCTGCTTCAATAGTAGGCACATATGCCGAGGTATATAGTGGACGGTTTAGAATGGTATCTGGTGTTCCTGCCTGGATGGAAGGTTGCCATAAATACTGTCCGTTGCCGTCTTTCAATTTACGGATGGCCTTAATAGTGGCATCGTTCATTACAAACACAGCCTTATTACGATATGGTGCTTTCAGACTGTAGAACAGATCTAACATTTCATCCAGATTGATAGCTGTTGCTCCAGCTGTAGTAACACCAACTTGACCGCCTCCTGTTGCATTTAGAATGCCTGTTGGCTTACCTGTTCCGTCACCCACGAAGAAGGCTTCTTCCTCCTTGTTACCAATACGACGTGCGAATTCTCTTGTAATGTAGCTTTCAAGATTAAACACAGAATCGTTTAGCAATTCTTCAGAAACTTTAATCATTGTTGCCAGTTTATAAGCACCAATAGACACTTGACCGAAGCTATCATCGCTCTCAGGAATTACTCCTTCTTCATCAACCCAGCTTGCAGTTCCTTTACTTGCAACAACGGGAATCTTACGATCACCGGAAGATGTCGTGATAACATTAGCAAGTCTACGGAAGATATTCTCTTCTTCTAGTGCTTCCACTAGGGTTCGCTCAAACTCATCGGGTACAAGGTATCCACCCTCAGAATCGGTGCCAATTGTTAAAGCATTTTTTACATCGTAGCTGACCTTGTCACGCATTGCGTTCCAGAATGCCTTTTTGTATTCAGCACTCGCACGGCCGGTCTTTTCCTCTCCCGTTCCTGTCGGTTTGTTTGTAATAGGGTTACTGGTTGCTTTCGACAGTTCTAGGTCGATAGATGCTTGACGTTCCAAACGCTCGATTTCCTTACCAAGAGCCACAACGTCTGCTTCCATCTTTTCATAGGTTGCAGTATCTTCAGCGGATAACAATCCATCACCGCCACGTTTCGTATCAAGGAATGCTTTTGTCGCATCCCATGTCTTAGCGCGCTTTTCGCGCAATTCAAGAATTTTACTCATTGATATTTCCTCCTTTAAATTAATGAGAAATTAAAGAAAGCCGCTTATCCAGCGACTCTATTGGGGTTCCTATTTTCGATTTTTGCTTTTTGGGAATTTTCCCAAGAAGTGAGTTACACACAGCTGCACGGGAGAATATAAGTCCTTGCCCTGTATCGAGTGGACTTCGCTCTTCATCCTCTGTGAACATAATCTTGTCAGCAAAGCCAAGTTCAATGGCTTTGTTTGCATTCATCCACGTTTCTGCATCCATCAGGTGCGAAATTTTAGTTCGAGATAGCCCAGATTTCAGTTCATATGCGTTAATGATGCTTTCCTTTACTTCATCCAATAAAGCTTTAGCGCGAAGCATTTCCTCACTGTCTCCAATGGCAATGGTCGAAGGGTTATGGATCATAAGCATGGATACCGGGGACATATATACATCACCACCTGCCATAGCAATAACCGATGCCGCACTTGCTGCCAGTCCATCAATCTTTACAGTTACATTCCCTACATAATCCATCAGCATGTTATAGATCTGTGCAGCGGCAAATACATCACCGCCGGGTGAGTTAATCCATACCGTGACATTTCCAGAGCCAGCCATTAATTCATCCTTGAATATCTTAGGTGTTACTTCGTCACCCCACCAAGTCTCATCAGAGATTTCTCCATTGAGATAAAGAGTACGATCCTCGGTGGCTTCATCCCGCACCCAGTTCCAAAATTTTCTCATTGGCTATTTGCCTCCTTTTCATAAAAATTACCCGCCTGAGAAAGCGGGAGCATGTTGCCGTTCACAAGATACAAATCACCGCCTTCTTCAGAAGGGATGCGATTCATATTCTCTAGTTCACGGATGTCGTTTGCAGACATCCATCCATTTTGTCTTCCGACTGAATAACCATTCATACGGCTCTGGTAGTCACCACGAAGCAACCCATCGAGATTAAATTTAATAAACAGTGTTGTTTTCTCGGATGGTAAAATTAAAGCTTGCTGAAGACTTTGCTCCCATCGCAGCACCCATGGATCAAGTGTGTATTTTACAAACTCCAAAGACTGTTGCTCGATGTTGGAGAAACTGGATTTCTCAAGGTCACCCACCATGTGTGGTGGTACACGAAAGATACGTGCGATTTCATTAATCTGGAATTTACGTGTTTCAAGAAATTGTGCCTGTTCAGGTGGGATACCAATTGCTTGAAACTTCATGCCTTCTTCTAAGACAGCAACTTTATGAGCGTTTCCACTACCTTGGTAGGCACTATTCCAGCTATCTTTTACTCGCTGAATGTCTTTAATTACACCTGGATGTTCCAGTACTCCACCGGGATTGGCACCATTAGCAAAGAATGCTGCACCGTATTCCTCTGTTGCAAGTGACATTCCAATAGCGTTCTTGGCCATTGCTATGGGACTATAGCCAATAAGACCATCAAAACCAAGACCAGGGATGTGTAAAATCTCATCTTTACGAAGTGTGACATATCCACCTTTTGGGTTCATACCGCTCTCGTCAACATCACGATAATATTTGTATACTAATTCTCCATTTGATGCTCGGCTTACTTCCATCTTGTTTGGAAGCAACGGATAAAGTGCAATAGCCTGCCCACGCCCATTTCGAACAATCTGTGCATAAGCATTACCCCAAAGTAAAAGATGACTCATTAGTGTTTCTCTGAACACGAATGAAGTCATCTCTGGATTAGGTTCATCATGAAGAAGGTGATATAATGGGTGAAACGGAATTCTTTCTTTCCCACCATCTGAACGGTATCTGTATACATGTAATGGGAGTCCTGCTACAGCTTCAGCTAGTATTCTTACACATGCATATACTGCCGTTGTCTGCATGGCAGTACGCTCATTAACGGTTTTACCAGATGTTGTTCCACCAAATAAAAATGAAAATGAACTGCCCACACGGTTTTGCGGTTTATCTCTTGATCGAAACATTCCTTTTAATAGATTCATAAGCATCACCTCCGAATAAAAAATTGCATGAAAAAAGCACCTTCTAGAGATGCTTTTCTATGCTCTGTTAATTTAGATTAGGTAGCCTTAATTCTTCTGTTACAATTTTTACTAATGTTTCTTTTGCTTTAGCTACCGCTTCCGGTAAAACTCTTGGGTCTGACCCATCTATTTGCTCCAATGCATATAACACTTTTCCCGACTTTATAATTCGTATAGCTGCATTTACTCTAGTTCTTGTTCCGCCTGTTGCTTTATCATAATACCCACGTTGATTTAAATGGTACTCATCTATCAACTTGCTTTTTAATACTTTATTATCGAGTTCCTTAATCCTTGTCAACAAATCAGCCATATATAATCCTAAAAATGTCTGACCCGCGGATTTTATATCATCATTAATTTTATCATTACTCCTATATTCTTTTTCCATCTTTAACACCCTCAAATTTTCATTTTATAATTTGCTATTTTTCGTTGGTTTTCCATGCTTTTCGATATATTCTTTTCGTTGTTCAACATCTAACTTGGAGAGATAAACACGGTTTTCTCTCTTAAAGCCATCAAGCACCCTGTCTGCTACCATTTTCTTTACTCTTGAATCAGAGACGCCTAATATCTTAGCTGCTTCGCTAACAGTTACATGATCAGATATCCTGGAATCATCAAATGGAGCATCGGGAAGTATATGATAATAATCATACAATTCTTTATCCATATCTATCTCTCCATCTGATATTTTTTTAATCAAGTCTGGCAATATCACTTCATACAGATAGCTTTCATAATCCGAAACATGATTTTTGCAACTAACTTCGTAAATGCATTCTCCCAAAGGTTTTATATGACCAAAGTTATAGTCTTTTAAATAAATAGCATACACATCCTCCATAACTTCAATGAGTATGTGTATATCACCATAACTCCTATCATAATCGAGAGCACCTACCCTTTCTTTTTCTGGTGTTAATGAAGAAAGATAATTCCTAAACTCTGATGATAATTTGATAGTAAAAATATCAGCTTTTGATACATCTGGATCAAAATAATTTCCATCCCTCATAATTTTTCCTCCTTTTAATGTTGCGTCGCAATACTTTCTAAAAACAGAATAACATACTTTCTATTGCGATGCAACATTAAAATAAAAAAATTAATAAATATTTTTATAATCACTTCAAAAGATTAACAGCCCTCTATTATCATATACTGAATTGCTTACTCCACCACGACGAATAGCTCTATCAAGAGCCATAATTGTTGCAACTGCACCATCTATCTTTTCCGTACTCTTTTCCTTATCTGGCTTGATATTACCAGCCGGGTCAGTTCTAATAAATATATTGTCCATCATCCATCGAAGTACCGGGTGACCTCCGTGAGCAATTTTCTCTTCCAAAGTCAACTTCATCAATTCTTTAGTAGGTGGTGACATATCTTTAAATCCTTGACCGAATGGCACCACTGTTAATCCCAGCCCTTCAAGGTTCTGTACCATTTGTACTGCTCCCCAGCGGTCAAAGGCAATCTCTCGAATGTTATACTTCAATCCCAACTCTTCAATAAAGTTTTCAATGTAACCATAGTGCACCACATTTCCTTCTGTGGTTCTTAAAAAACCTTGTTTTTCCCATACATCATATGGTACATGGTCACGTCTCACTCTTAGGTCGAGGTTATCTTCTGGCATCCAAAAATATGGAAGAATGATATACTTATCATCCTCATACTCTGGTGGAAATACAAGAACAAATGCGGTTATATCCGTAGTCGATGATAAGTCCAAACCACCATAGCATTGTCTACCTATAAGGCTTTCAGGGTCTACTGCAAAAGAACATTTATCCCATTTCTCCATAGGCATCCAACGTACTGATTGTTTCACCCATTGGTTGAGTCGAAGTTGCCTAAATAAGTTTTCTTCCGCAGGGTTTTGCTTTGCACTTTCACAGGCGATTTGTATCTTTTCAATATCTACGGTAATACCCATTGAGGGGTTGGCTTTCGCCCATACCTTCGGATCTGTCCAGTCCTCATCTTCATTAGCACCATAGATGACTGGGTAGAATGTAGGATCAACCTTTCGCCCTTCTAAAATATCCTTTGCCTTTTGGTGTACTTCATAGCATATTGAATGCTGATCATTTCCCGCAGTAGTAATTAGAAAATACAGCGGTTGCTTTCTTGCGTCTCCGGAACCATGAGTCATTACATCAAAAAGTTGTCGGTTTGGCTGAGCGTGTAGCTCATCAAATACTACTCCATGAACATTTAAACCATGCTTTGTATATGCTTCCGCGGAAAGTACCTGATAGAAACTCCCAAGAGGTTTATATACTAACCTTTTCTGAGAAAGTACAGGCTTTATTCTAGCTTTTAGTGCTGGACACTGCTCTACCATATCCACCGCCACATCAAAAACAATGGAGGCTTGCTGGCGATCAGAAGCACAGCCATACACCTCTCCACCATGCTCATAATCACCACAAGTAAGTAGTAAAGCTACTGCTGCCGCAAGTTCAGACTTTCCTTGCTTTTTAGCAATTTCAATATAGGCTGTATTGAACTGACGATAGCCGTTCGGCTTCATAACACCAAACACATCTCGAATAATTTGCTCCTGCCAGTCGATTAGTTCAAATGACTGTCCATACCATTCTCCCTTAGTGTGTTTTAAACAATTTATAAAGGCTACTGCTGTATTAGCCGAATCCTGATTATAAACCGAACCATCTGCTTTGAAGATGGTCGGCTTGTATGTCTTTAGTTTTCGTATCGCCGCCACCTCCCAGTGAATACTGAAAAAGGAACCCTTATACAGAGTTCCTTATCATTAAAGCTGTCTATTATTCCCTGACTTCACCCGTAAGAATGAAATGTACATAATCATCTCTATGTTCAGATAGATAATCAATCAGTTTATAGTACCCATCACGTTCTGCAATGTCGATAACCACAGGAATATCAAACATATTGGTTTCACCTGTATCCCTTATAGCTAGAATTTGACTTTTTACTGCCTTTTCCATCATGACTTCTCCTCGTCGGTGCAGATTGTCCTTCCCATTTTCAATTCTGTATAAATCTTGGTGTATCGTTCCCGTTCACTGCCTTCGCTCAGCATCATTGCTTTGAGAAAGAACTTTTCTGCCTCGGTTCTTGTCTTCCAAGTGTCCTTTCCGCCATAACAGATAGTAATTACGGCAGGAATAATTGTCACAATGTCCTCACCAATTATTACATTCAGTCTTGATCCATTCTCCCATTTCATAATTAAGTTTCCAACATCATCAACCGCATGAACTATTCCTTTTGTTCCGATTGGAGGTGCCTGCGGGTCATCCATCTTTACCAGTTCTACCTTTGTACCGACAGGATATTCTTCTCGAATTCTTTCAACTTCTTCTCTACTTGGAAATCTCATTCTTGACACCTCCCTTAAAAGCGGATGAGCCTGAAAGGTTCTTAAGTAGAATTTTGCGTTCCTTTTTGTATTCATCTCCAATAAAGCCTAATCGAAGAAGAAAACAGCGGAATGCATATTTCTCATTATCTACTTTTTTTACTTTCGCACTGATGCGCTTTTGAGTTTTTGCCATTTCGCAAATGCTGTAAATAAAATGCGAGTAGGCTGCTACCGTATCACTATCATCTGGCATGAAGAAGAACCAAGGAAAAGATACTTTCTCATCATCCTTATGAATTGGTAGTCTTTCTAATCCAAGTGCCTTTTTAATTAGGTCTCCCTTTGCATCTATAATGTGCTGTAGGTTTTCCATGGTGCCTTCATCAAAGTAAGTTGCAGGCATTGCCACTGTAAGCCCCACATTTTCGCTTTGTGGCTCTTCTTCCGTAGTATTGGTATCTTTGTTTGGTTCTTTTGTTATGTCCGCCACAAAGCCTTTTTCATTAAGTTTCTCAAGCAATGTTTCAATTTCATTACTATCTGCCCTATCATCAAAAATAAGTGTACCTTCCTTGTCTACTGTGAAATAATCAATTTCATATGCGCAGGTTGGCATCCCTTTGTATTTTGATTTTAATCCCGTGATTTCACAAATGGCTGTGACTAATGCTTTTCTTTCTTTACCAATGACGTTGTATTTAACTTCCATCATGTGTTCCTCCTTGTTTTTTGGTACTTACATATATCACTCTAAAGGCACATAATAGCAAGTTAATAATGTTGTATTAATCATTATTATTTTGTGCGTAATAAGCAATTCCTGAAAGCACAAATACAACATTGGGTAGAGCCACACCATTGCCCCACATTTTATATTCTGCTGAATCAGAGTGAGGCTCTTGCAGCCATTTTATAATTTGATTTCGTGTTTTTGGTTTCGTAGATGTCCCCATTATCTTTCGTTGTATTTCAAAGACCTCAGTCCAAAATACAATATCCTCTTCCGTAGGATCTTTTGTTCCAAGGTCACTACACCACCAATCCGGGAAACCTTGAAGACTCGCACACTCTGTAGGTGTCAGCCTTCTTACAATATACTCTGCACCATCAATATCATTAATTAACGGAGGGTCTTTATAATCTGTAGCCACAAGTGTATTCGCAAGTTCTTTTTCTGCACTGGTAAAAAAAGATGCCTTGCTGGAAGAATAAGTCGGAGTAGCTATTGCACTTGGTCCCTGTGCATTTAATGTTGAGGAAATACCTTCTTTACTTATGCCTAAGTTTCTTGCAAAGTTTTGGCCACAGTTAAATGTTTCTCGGTCAATGGAATAGACTACGGCATGCTTATCTACGGTATTTAAAGTGAAAGAAACATCCTCACTCACACCATCCCCTTGTGGACCGTTGCAATCTTTTCTACCAATCATGGAACCTTGCAAAGCAACCACAGCGATACCACCTTGATTACACGATGGATTTCCTCCGTTACAATCCACCGTTCGGGAAGTATCTGCCTCATAGATACCGCTGTAGGGGTTATCAGATTTCATGGAGTTGCTATCCTTTGCACAAATTCCAAAAGCTGTAGGCACAAATAAGGTCTGATCATTATTGCAAGAAATCGTGGCTGATTTATTGTCCTGTATTAAGGCTCCTTTTCCACCACCTTCACAGCCGCACCGTATTTTTAATGTCTTAGGTGTTTCCATAACAAAAGGTTGATTATTACCACCCGTACCGAAAGTAGTAAGAACTGTCTGTGCTGTTTCCAGTGGACCCACATAACGACTGTCCTGCGAGTGATTTTCAAATACAAGTGGTGGATGATTTGAACTGGCACGAAGGGTGCTAGTCATATCCTCAGTCACATCCATACGGTTTCCGCCTTGGTCATTTAAGCAGATTTTGCCTGTTTCTCCAATGCTATCTTTAACATTGGTGGTAGTTCCTTTCCACGGCTTGATGCTCTTCGAAGAATACCCTGACAAGCCTTCGGACTCAAATAATATTTTTCCGGCACACCTACTTGCAAAATCTGCGACAAGGTAGATGCGTTTTCTTCGTTGGGGAACTCCCCAGTATTGCGCATCAAAAGTTCTCCATGCAATGGAGTAATCTCCTCCCAATATTTCTCCTGCATTAAACCATTTGCTAGGTTTAGGAATAAATATGGTTTCATCTTTAACCCCTGCGATGCTTTCGAGGACTGCTTTGAAGTCCTCTCCTTTATTTGAGGAGAACGCTCCGGGGACATTTTCCCATACAATGTATCTTGGATATTGTCCATTCGTTTTGCACCTCATTTCCTTAACAATCCGGATTGCTTCATAAAAAAGGACGGATTGCTCTCCGTCCAATCCGGCTCTTTTACCTGCCACTGACATATCCGTGCATGGTGAACCAAAAGTTATAATATCAACAGGCTCTATTTCAGAACCTTTGACAATACAGATATTTCCTAAGTGCTTTACCCACGGCATTCGCTTTGATGTAACTCGAATAGGAAAAGGCTCAATTTCCGATGCCCACAAAGGGGAAATACCAGAAATTAAGCCTCCTAAAGGAAAACCACCACTGCCATCAAACAGAGAACCAAGAGTAAGATTACTCATCTTTAGTCACCTCACTGTAAGGCACTTGCTTTCCATCTCTTATTAAAAACACACCCTCATCACCACAAATCTGTTCCATATACCTCTTAACAATGACATCACAATACTTTTCATCAAGCTCTATGGTAAAGCAGATTCGATCCATCTGTTCACAAGCAATCAATGTGCTACCAGATCCACCAAATGGGTCGAGAACAATTGCGTTTGTTAAACTGGAATTTCCGATTGGATAAGCGATAAGTGTTACTGGTTTCATCGTTGGATGGTCTGCATTTTTACTTGGTCTATCAAATTCCCAGATGGTTGTTTGTTTGCGATCTGAGTACCATTGATGTTTCCCTTTTTTCTTCCACCCAAAGAGAATTGGTTCATGTTGCCATTGATATGGACTTCTACCTAGAACAAGACTTTGTTTTTTCCAAATGCAAGTACCACTTAAATAAAACCCTGCATCTGAGAAAGCTTTTCTAAAGTTAAGTCCTTCGGTATCGGCATGGAAAACATAAATAGAACCGTCATCAGTAATAACCTTTTCCATATTGCTAAAACTATCAAAAAGGAAATTAAAAAAGGCATCTGACGAAAGATTATCATTTTGTATCTTTCCTGCAGTGCCTTCATATTTCACATTATATGGGGGATCAGTAACAATTAAATTTGCCTTTTTACCATCCATCAATTTTTCATAGCTTTCTAATTTTGTACTGTCTCCACACAAAAGACGATGTCTACCTAAAATCCACAAATCACCTTGCTTTGAAAGTGGAGGCTTTTTCAGTTCTTCATCAACATCAAAATCATCTTCTTTTACATCATCAGCGGAGTTTAAAAGTGTATTTAATTCAGCTGCATCAAATCCTAAAAGGTCGAGATCAAAATCAAGTTCCTGTAAATTTTCCAATTCAATGGCTAATAAATCTTTATCCCATCCTGCATCTTCTGCCAACCTGTTGTCTGCAATAATGTATGCTTTCTTTTGTGCCTCAGTTAAATGGTCTACAAACACACAAGGCACTGTTTCTAAGCCATCTTCCTTTGCAGCTAACAATCTGCCATGCCCTGCTATAATATTATATTTTCTATCAATCAAAATCGGATTCACAAAACCGAACTCCCTAAGACTTGATTGTATTTTTTTTATTTGCTCTTTGCTATGGGTTCTTGAATTATTTGCATACGGTACAAGTTTTGATACTTCAACTTGCTTCATTTCCTGTGTAAACTTATTTTCTTTATCCAAAATAATCACCCCCGGCTTAGTAATTTTATAAGACCTTTATTTGCACCAACAATATCTCCCGCAATTGCTTGCCCACGTATTGTTTTAAATTGTTGCTTTGTTAATCTATCTCTTTGCATTTTTAGTTGCTTTAAAAACATAGTAAGAGTCATATTTACCTACCTTTTCTTCCTGATAAAAGAGCCTCCATAATATCGTCTTGAGGATTTCCAACAAATGATGTGGTGCAATTTTGCTTTACAATATCAAAAATCTCATACCATATGAGATTTGCCTGCTTTTGAAACGACTGGCTCATCTGTACAAATGGACTTGTTATAGCACCACCTGTAGTTGGATGTTTTCCTAAAAGTCCGTATGTACTAATTGCTTCCTCGCACTGGATATAACGTGTAAATGCTTGAGCATAGGCTTCAATCAATCGAGGGTTGACGAACTTCTCACACCCACGTTCTTTCAACCATTTCCATGTTTCCGTGTATAATAAATCTGCACCTAATGGCTTACCATCCCTTTGCTTGGCACTAAGGTAATCACCCGGAGCGGGCATATCTGCACCATATAAATCTGCTACTCCTTCTGGTTCATCAATCTTAAGTACTGTTTCAGGTTTTAGGTCTGGCACTTCTAATACCTTTGCTGCCTTACCGTTTGTTATTTTATCAGAAAGAGGTAGTGGCTTATCGCCTGCACGAACTCTTCTGCCTCCTCTGTTAGTTCCGTCTTTCGCCACATTTTTCACCCCTTTTTGGCTTGCAGGGGTTAATCCCCCGTTTGAACCGTGATTTTTGTGCGTGTGACCCCACGCCCGTTGCACAAATGAAAAGTTGTAGAGATTTGACTCCCCCCTAGTTCTAATAAAAAATATTATCTACTTGTTATCTAGTTGTTGTTTTATAATTTATCTTTTTTTCTTCTTGACATCAACTTGTACATTGTGTTAATATCTATTTATCAAATAAATAATACTTACCCAATTAAAGGAGGAATAAAAAATGTCAAACTCATGGTTACTTCGACCATCGCCACATGGTCACAATCGCATTTCTGAGTTTTTAGCTGGAAATCTAATTGCTATAGGCTGGCCTGGCATCAACGATCTTACTGGTAAGACTCGAGAGCAAATTAAGGATATCCTTTCACAACCGCCTTACAATTTTGAAAGTTTAAAGCTAGGGAATGCTTATGCAACCGTAGACCTCTTCGTGAATCAAATGAACATCGGTGATCTTGTATTAGTTCCTAACAACGATGATATCCATTTCTGTATCATTAAGAGTGATTATTATTTTGACGCAAATTATGATAGTGATGCCCTTGGTTACTCACATCAAAGAAAAGTTGAATGGCTATCATCGACATCAAGAAAAAACTTACCAATGAATCTTCGAAAATCCTTGAAAGTACAACGTACAGCCGCTGATCTATCAAGTCATTATGAAACCATCAAGGCTTTGGCTTATGGGAATGATATTCCTCAAAGCCAGGCATCAAATGACGAGGACTCTTTTGTTTCTGTTGATTATCCTTTACGCCCAGATGTCATGGTCAAAATTACAGTACCTAGTGATATCACAAAAACTGAATCAGATAGATTGGGAGATTTTATCAAAACCCTATATTTTCATTAAAATTAAAACCGGTGCTAACTCAGCATCGGTTTTTTTAACCCCAACGGTCTCCATCTTTCGCAGTGATAGCAGAATGACAAGGAGTACAAAGAGCCATCAGATTTCTTTTATCGTGAGTTCCACCTCTTGCAAGAGGTAAAATGTGATGTACCTCTGCTGCTGGTGTCAGTTTTCCTTGCTTCTTACATTCTTCACAGAGAGGGTGGGCAGCAATATAACTGTCTCGAATTCGTTTCCAAGCTCGACCATAACGCTTCCGTGTTTCAGGATCACGATCATACTTCTCATACCTGAATGCTTCTTTCTTTGCATGCTCCTCACAAAAGCGACCGTCAGTTAGCTCAGGACAACCAGGATAAGAACATGGTCGCTTAGGTTTCATTGGCATTTGCTTCACCTCCTATTGGGCATAAGAAAAGCCCTGTAGATGTGTCCCTACAAGGCCTATTTCATTTTACTTTTCTGCTATTGTAATACTATCATAACTTCCTACTGTAATTCTCTGTACTTTTCTGTAATGTTCTCGGTACGGTCACACAGTCTAGAGCCTTCTTGTGTAGCTTGAATACATTGTCAATACTGTAGTTCATATCCACGGCAATCTGCTCCCACTGCATAAAGCACAAGTAACGTTTTTCTAAAAGGGTCTGGTATTCAGTATTTCCTACTGCTTTTATACTTCTTACGATTTCATGCTTTAAATCTACTAATTTATCAATATCTTGGTTGATTTCGGTCTGTAGGTCAATAATCTTATCCACTGCATTGGCCATAGTTGAAATAGCACGGCTTGGATTATGGGGCATTCCAGATATCGTTGATGTTGCTTTTGTAGCAAGGTCATTTAAGGATGCTACCTGTTCAATCTTACTATTTATCCTCTGGTCAAGGCGATATGCTTGACTTAAATATTCCTTAGCCTTCATAATCATTTCACCTCTTCCCTTAGTTTTTTCAGTATCATATTCCCGTCAATACTTGTTATATCTGAAAACCACTTCGAGTGAAAGAAACGCTCTCCATCGAATTTCTCTTTATTAGCATCGATACTATTAGGGTAATTTTTCAATGTCTTTAAGGCATCCCTATAATCCTTTACTGCTTGCAGAATTATGGCATTTGCTAGATTGGAAAACCCATCATCAATTATAAATGATTTAACTTGCATACTTTTTTTGTACATAAGCAGTACCTCCGATTTTAGAATTTTTATTCCCTCGGATTTACTCAGATTGTCTCAGATTTGCAGATTTGCCTTTACAGCATCGATTAATGCGGACTGTGTATTGTCTTTTTGTGAAAGTGCCTTTAAAATTCTCTCATCAATCGTTCCTTTGGTAACTATGTGCTGCACCACAACGGTATTTGCTGTCTGTCCCTGTCTCCACAATCTTGCTATTGTCTGCTGATACAGTTCCAATGACCAGGTCATACCAAACCATACAATTGTTGAACCACCACTTTGGAGATTTAAACCGTGTCCTCCACTCATTGGATGAAGTATTGCGACAGGAAGTTCTCCGTTATTCCATTTCTTAATACTTGCATCTGTATCAAGTTTTTCAAATTGAACTTTAAGTTCGATTAATTTTTTTGCTATTCTATCCATGTCATGACGGAACCAGTAAATTAGAAGTATCGGTTTGCCATTGGCAGCTTCTACAATATCCTCTAATGCATCCAGTTTCTTGTCGTGAATTTCAAGGACTGTGCCATCTTCAGTATAAATTGCACCATTGGCCATCTGACACAGCTTTCCTGAAAGAGCTGCTGCATTTGCAGCTGTGATTTCACCATCTGGTAGCTGCAAAACTAAGTCCTTTTTAAGTTCTTCATATCTTTCCTTTTCTTTCTCATCCAAATATACCTCATAATCGCTACTTACAAGTTCAGGCATATTTAGATAGTCAGTAGATTTCATGGAAATCGTGATATCGGATATTTTGTTGTAAATCTGTTGTTCTGCACCCGGAAGTAGTTTATAACTGTATACGATCGGGCCATTCATCTTGTCTGGCTTAAAGTACGCATTACGATACTGACCAATAAATCGACCAAGTCTCTGCCCAAGATCAAGTAGACGAAACTCTGCAAATAGATCCATGTATCCATTAGAACTCGGAGTTCCTGTCAAGCCAACGATTCTTTTAACCTTTGGTCTAAGCTTCATAAGGGAACGAAATCTCTTTGACTGCCAACTCTTAAAGGATGATAATTCATCTACGATTAACATATCAAAATCAAAAGGAACTCCACTTTTCTCAACTAGCCATTGTACGTTTTCTCGGTTGATGATATAAATGTCTGCTTGTTGATTTAAAGCTGCAAGTCTCTCAGCCTCAGTACCAATCGCGATAGAATATTTCAAATCCTGAAGATGCTCCCACTTTTCTATTTCAGCTGACCATGTATTTCTTGCCACACGTAAGGGTGCAATCACTAAGACCTTATGCACATCAAAGCTGTCAAACAAAAGGTCATTAATTGCAGTTAGCGAGATACTTGTTTTTCCTAACCTAAGCCCATATCCAATAATAAAGCTGTAATCTCATGGCTTTTTATATAATCAATTGCATACTGCTGATAAATATGTGGAATGAACTTCATAAGGCAACACCTCCTCTCATGAATTTATCATTTTCAAGACAGCATCCAACTCTTTGTGGAATCTGGCGTGTTCTGCCTGTGAACTGAAAATTCTTAAATTGTCTTCGTTATTATTTTGAAAATCTCCATCAATATGATGAACTACCTCATCTGACTCAAGTAGCCTACCAATAATTTTTTCTGCTATGACACGATGTTCATGTCTACCGTAAAGCTTTTTATAAGCTTTATTACTCCCTCTTCCCAAATGAGCCTCTCTTATCTTTTTTCGTGTTGAAGCTGTCATCCTTGTTGGATTCATTTCAACATTCAATTCTGAAAGGTGTCTACTCATATTTGAGTAATCTTTCAACTTGTTATATCCATTAGGATTTTTTGATTTACTACTAAAGGATGCTAGACAATCTCTACAGCAAAAATTATGCTTACTTATTCTACTTTCATATTTTTCAAATTCCTTGCCGCACCAGTCACACTGTATTTTGAATTTCATCAAGGATACCTCCAATCTGTTCTTCTTCATCAAGTACAAATACTCGAAAGCCTAACCCACGAAGTAATCTATGTCTTGCAAGCTGCAGAGGCCTTGGCTTTTTACCTGGGGCCTTAACCTCAACAAAGGCAACCTTCCCATCTGGCAACAAAACTAAACGGTCGGGCATTCCATCAAAACTAGGTGATGTGAACTTTGGACAGATACCACCACGCTTTTTAACTTCCATTGCTAACTTCTGTTCTATGACCTTTTCTCTCATGCAAACCTCCATCAAAAATTGGGTAGTGTAGGTCTATTAAGGTCATATCCTAAACTCTCCTTATATAGATTTTTATAATTTTTTGCTATAGGGACTTTTTATATATGACCTTAATTGACCTACATTTTTATAATTTTCTTAATTAGGAAAGGTTTTGTTTTTGACTATCATCGACCTACACACCTATGAATTAGTCAATAAAATCCGTATTCTTTATGCGAACGCCATTTATAAAAATTCCACTTGAGAGCCTCTTACGATTTAGGCCAGAAACCTCAAGTGCAGTATAAAAGTCTGTAGTGCTTCTCGCATATTCCCCTGTTCTCAAACAGTAAGCACGATATTCTTGATAGAACTCTCCGGACTTCTGTTTATAGGTAGGATCAAGTTCACAGCATTCATCAAGAAATGCTCCAAGCCAGTCATTGTCTGCACGATAGTGGTCAATCGCATTCCTTACACAGGTTGGAAGTTTTAGATTGAATTCATTTGCAATAACCCTCTGTGCGCCTTCAATAATCCATGCCAATACATAAGGGCCCGCATTTTGGACTAAGTAATCCGTAAAGTTCTTAATGTCACTCTTTCCCTCAATCTTCGCATTGAATGGGATTACTATCAGTCTTCGCCAAGTTCCTTCATCGTTCGCTCCTACTCTTGGCAGATGGTTCGTATACAGCACTAAGGTATGGCTTGGTACATATTTGAAAGGATCCTTGTACTTTTTTTCCGCCGTAACCTCATCTGTGGAACAAAGCTGTTTAATGACGGAAGTATTTAGTCTCATTCCCTCTTCCAGTTCGGCCGCTATGATAAGACGCTTCCCTTTAAGTTCTGCCATCTCTGGTTTTACATTTCTCTTACACCCAACGGTCAATGCATCAGCTGATATGGAACCGCTATAAGTTCCGAGTACTCTTGAGATGGTATTCCAAAAGGTGGATTTTCCGTTACGACCATCCCCGTATGAAATGATGAGTGCTTCCACATAAACCTTTCCAATAGCTGAAAGTCCCACAATCTGTTGTACATAATCAATCAGTTCATGATCTCCACAGAAAAAGATATCAAGTGCATCAAGCCACAACTGCTTGCCATTCTCCCCTGGAGTAATAGAGGTTTGCTTTGTGATGTAATCTTCTGAATCCGGCTCGTGTACTCCCACAAGTCCATCTCTTAAATGATAAGTAGCACCCGGTGTATTAAGAAGAAACTCATCCTTATCGAGATCACTAACACGGATGGAAAGCATCGGTTTTGCAGCCTGCAATGCACTTGTTACATATTTCATATCACGACGCTTCAATACAAATGTTCTGTATGCAACTGCAGCCAAATAAGCACGATAAGCTTCTAGCTGATCACCTTTGAGTGAACTTTCAAACTTCTTACCTCCGGCTTTCACATCATCCTTTGAAACTCCACCTGATACAAGTACCTCCAAGGTTCTCTGCACTTCATCCAAAGCATCTGCAAGTTGTAAATCTAGAAACTCCTCCATTGCTCCGACAGCCTGTTGTTTTGACTCTACCCAATACTCGCCATTAAATCGAAGGTAGTCAGTGGCATCTGTGTAGCATAGTTCATCTCCATATTCACGGGTTAGGACCTTCGCCTGACCGATGTCTGAGAAATCGGAAGGTTTCAGTGATTCTCCTACAAAATCATCATTAAAATTATCTGGAGAAACATATCCTTCCTGGCTTTGTACCTTTCTGGCAAATTTCACAGCGCTATTCCATATCGTAATTAGCTCCTCTTCCTCCATTGGTGGGTCACACTTCTTTGCCTCATCAAGGAATATCTGATGCGCTTTATCCGTGGCACCATATCGTTTTACTACTCTGCCTGCAAAACGGGATAAGGTGCTATTTCTTCTTCCTTCGGGTATAGAACCACTTGGCTTCACATTATCAACATCATCTTGAAAGAGAGGTAGATCTTCATCAATTGTCATCCAACCATCATGCCAAATGACCTCATCACAATCAGAACCGTAGATAAAACGTGCAGCGTCTAAAGCATTATTATCAAAAACTGGATAGGCTTTTTGAATCGTTCTTTTTAATTCTGCATACTCAACTGGGTCTTTACATGGATGAATAAGAAAGTACACATGAAATCTTGGTCTTGCTGATTTATCATCTTTCTGTTTCATATGATTACGGCTTGGTGCAATCGCATAGGAAACATCCGGTAACATTTCATCCAACGTTTCAAATGTGACCCATTCATCTGGATTTTCAGAATGGTCATTGTCGCAATCCATGACTGCTACAACCGATTCTATAAAATTCTCGGCACTTCGGTAGTTGTTCTTGTAATCAGCACAAACATGATCGAGTCTGACAACTGCCTTCAAATCATCCGCATTCGTTACCTCAAAGCGCTTGGGGTAGCTACAGTTTTTGGCATTGCCTTTACAATCTGCCGTATAAATCACTAACTTCATCTGGTTACCTCCTTATAGTCCTCTGTGAAATAACGGATTCTCATGCGTTTCCATTTGGCTCTCAATATCTCTGCTGCCATACCTTCCGATATTCTGTCTCCAAATACCCATAGTTCCGCGCACCTTCCAAGCACTACCATGTTCATGAACATTGCCAATTCCCTCTCTGTGGCTTCATCCATAAATTGTGGAAACAACAGATGCGGGGCAATTGGTATTGTTCCGTTGTTTACTGCAAATCTGCTATATTCCCTGGCTTTCATGGTATTCCATTCTTCATTACCGGCATAAGGAGAGCAAATATAAACAAGCGGTCTGTAATTACTCCTTTTTTCTTCACGCTCTATAGCATTAATTGCTTCAAATGGTACCGGATCACTGTAGCCTTCCGAGTTATAAAAACTGATTCCCAAAGATTTCACCTCCTTCAAAATATTTGAGGACAAAAATATCCCTCTAACCTCTTAAGGACAGAACCTGCACTTTTGGACGGTCAATTTTATTTTTTTTTATTTTACAGAATCGCTTCCTTTATATAAGCAAAAAACGGTCATAAAAAAAGTTTCAAAACTTCCGTCCATTTATTTGATTTCTGTCCTTAGGAAGTTAGAGGGACATGAGCAAAAAAAGATAATAAAAATTTTCAAGAATATCCGTCCAAAACTCGTCCTTCTGTCCTTAGGAAATTAGAGAGGTCATAAACCCCTCGGAAAGGCGGTGCTACTTATGCAGTCTGGATCAGCTGCAGGTACTGAAAGCAAACAGGACATCGGTTTAGATGAAGAGCTGGCAGATGTACTAATCGCAATCAGTGTCATATCAAAACGACTTGCGAGGAAACTAAACGAGCAGTCACAACAAAAACAAATAAATAAGGAAGGAGAAAACACGCATGAGTAAAATGAGCGAACTATCCGCAGAACTTGATGAGCTAAGAAAATGTGGAGAGACCTTAATAAGTATCTCTGAAACATTAAGAGAAATGTTTTCTACGGCTGTGGAAGAAAAGGATGCCATTGAGCCTAAAAAAGAAAAGGCAACAACAAAAATACCTCCAGAACCAGAAAAGAAATCAATCTCGCTTACCGATGTCCGTGCTGTCCTAGCGGAAAAATCCCGTAACGGATATACAGCAGATGTGAAAGCGCTTCTTTTAAAGTTTGGAGCGAACAAACTATCAGACATCAACCCGGCTGACTTTAAAGCTTTACTCGCTGAGGCGGAGGTGTTCGGAAATGCCTAAACACGCATTACTCTCCGCCTCATCAAGCCACAGATGGCTTCAATGTCCGCCTTCAGCAAAGCTATGTGCTGAAGAAGATAATAAACCAAGTCCTTATGCTCAAGAAGGTACGGATGCACATACTCTCTGTCAGTTCAAGTTAGAGCAGGCACTCGGAATGAATACAAAAGACCCTACTGAGAATTTGGAGTTTTACGATGGAGAAATGGAAAACTGTGCTGAAGAATATACAACCTTCGTTATGGAACAGCTAGAAGAAGCAAAGCACTATTGTTCTGACCCGGTGATCCTAATCGAACAGCATCTGGACTTCTCCAAATATGTAGAAAGCGGATTCGGCACAGGTGATTGTGTAATCGTTGCAGACGGTATTCTTCAAATCATCGATTACAAACACGGACTTGGAATATTAGTTTCAGCAGAAGAAAATCCACAGATGATGTGCTATGCACTCGGTGCTATAGAACTCTTCGATGGTATCTACGATATTGATACCGTTAAGATGACGATATTTCAGCCTCGAAGAGACAATGTCAGCACTTACACCATGTCGAAGGAAGAACTCCTAAAATGGGGTAATGAAGTACTCTCTCCAATTGCTAAACTTGCTTATACCGGAGAGGGAGAACTCAAAGCTGGTGACCACTGCCAGTTCTGCAAGATTAAAGCAACTTGCCGTAAACGTGCCGAGTACAACCTTGAACTTGCAAAGTATGACTTTGAAATGCCACCCAACCTGGATATTACAGAAATTAGTGTTATTCTCACAAAGGTAGATAACCTTGTAACCTGGGTCAATGACATAAAGGAATATGCATTACAACAAGCACTTAATGGAACAAAGTACGATGGTTTTAAAGTTGTCGAAGGCCGCTCCACCAGAAAATACACCGATGAGCAGGCGGTTGCCGATGCAGTTACTTTAGCCGGCTTTGATCCATATGAACGTAAGCTCTTGGGAATCACTGCAATGACTTCAGCTCTAGGCAAGAAGAAATTTGAAGAAATCTTAGGAAACCTTGTAATCAAGGCTCCAGGTAAACCAACCCTCGTTCCGGAGAATGATAAACGCTCGGAATTTAACACAGCACAAATTGATTTCAATTAAAAATAAGGAGGACAATAGTATGTCAAAAATAGTAAATCCAACAAAGGTAATCACAGGTCCACAGACAAGATGGTCGTATGCAAATGTATGGGATGCAAAGTCAATCAATGGAGGTTCACCTAAGTACAGCGTAAGCCTTATCGTTCCTAAGTCCGATACCAAAACAGTCACACAGATCAAGGCCGCCATTGAAGCAGCATATAAAGAAGGTGAGTCGAAGTTAAAGGGCAACGGTAAAACAGTCCCTCCTCTTTCAGCTCTTAAGACTCCACTTCGTGATGGCGATCTGGAAAGACCAGATGACCCTACTTATGCAAATGCATACTTCATTAATGCCAATAGTGCTACTGCACCGGGTATTGTTGATGCAAATTGCAATCCGATCCTTGATCGTTCCGAAGTATATTCTGGTGTCTACGGCCGAGCATCCATCAACCTGTATGCTTTCAATTCAAACGGAAATAGAGGGATCGCGTGTGGCTTAAATAATCTTCAGAAGATTTCAGATGGAGAACCTTTAGGTGGCAAGTCTCGTGCAGAGGATGATTTTGAAACCGAGGATAATGACGATTTTCTATCTTAGTCACTATGTAAAATGTCAATCAAGTAGACCGTGGAGATTGGCTCAGATTTGAGCCATCTCTGCAGCTAACGATTATCAAAGAATCGAGGTAAATGATATGAATACAATATTGACAATAATTTTGATAACATGCTTGAGTATCAATATCGTAGGCAGTGCTTATATGTTCTTCACACTGATTAGAGACGATATTCGCTCTGAACGCAAGAAGAAACATGAGCAGTTAAATCAGCAGTAAATTATGGGAAGGCGGCAGGTACAATCACTGCCGCCTTTAGTTATGGAAGGAGTGATATTCTTGTGTGATATAAAAACACTCTCAATTGATATTGAAACATACAGTGATGTCAATCTGAGCAAATGTGGTGTATATAGATATGTTGAGTCCGAAAACTTTGAAATTCTCCTCTTCGCCTACTCCATTAATGGTGGCGAAGTTATCGTTGTAGATTTGATTAATGGTGAAAAAGTTCCTACAGAAGTAATTATGTAAATGGTATAATAAATTCCATAGAATTAGGCAGATATAAATCCATAGTT
>ENA-UOOI01001551-UOOI01001551.1-fermentation-metagenome-genome-assembly--contig:-NODE-1551-length-23373-cov-19.872931_pt1 | contig 23373 bp, 17 predicted proteins | sample MGYA00245779_ERZ724027 | MGnify/ENA primary metagenome ERZ724027 (study PRJEB28704, sample SAMN03018318) | fermentation metagenome | biome: anthropogenic terrestrial biome; feature: soil...
GGTTGATGATATGATACGTGATACGATGAAATATTTACCGAAGGGCTGGGAGAAGGAGATTAGTAAGTAAAATAGATTACATTTAAATTCATTTTTAAATAACTGTCCTAACCTATTAAAAAAGCCTAGGACAGTTATTTTACGTTTATATCCAATTAGAATCAAAAAGTGGTACAAACTTGGTTTATCGCTCAATGGATAATCCCTTTTGAAATTGCTTTTATTATAACCATTTATATCCTTTAGCCTGTCTTAGAAATCAAGGGTGAGATTACTCTTAACTTGCATTTTAAGTTTGCCTGGTATAGGAACCTTCCTTGATTAAAAAGATTACAAAATTTATATGCGATCAAAGAACAATTGAAAAATAATTATTAGCAAAAAGTTGTACAGAGTAAAAAATATTACTTGAAAAATATTATTAAATATTTATAATAGAATTTAGAAATGATAGAATGGATGTGTAAAATTGAAGGCAGGCATTAAACAAATAAGTGAAATCACAGGATTTTCAGCTGCAACTATATCAAATGCATTAAATAATAAAAAAGGAGTCGGAAAAGAGACATCGGATACAATATTTCGGGTTGCAAGAGAAATCGGTTATATCGATGCAAGTACAGTTACAAAAATCAAATTAGTGATTTACAAGAAAAATGGTTTGATTATTGACGATACACCATTTTTTACATTACTTATAAACGGCTTTGAACAAGAATGCAGTAAATCTGGTTATGAAATGGTAATTAGTAATTTAGATTCAAGAAATTCAAATTATAAAGAACAGGTAAAACAGTTGATATCAGAACCGGATTCGGCAGTAGTATTACTAGGAACGGAATTATCAAAAGAAGACCTAAAAATCTATAAGGAAGCCCAATGTCCGGTACTACTTTTGGATTATTGGAGTTCTGACATGTTTTTTAGCGGAGTAATCATAAATAATGAGGATTCAATTCGTATGGCTGTAAATTACTTGTTTGCTAATGGGCACACAGAGATTGGATACCTTGCAGGTAAATTTAGAATTCTGGGATTTAAGCAAAGAGAAGCTGGGTATAAGCATGCTCTGCAGGAAAATGGATTAGAGCTAAAGCAGGAGTATTTGATTAGCTTAAGTACAACAATGAATGGTGCATATAAAGACATGCTGGATTATCTTAATAAGAGTACTGTTTTACCTACTGCTTTCATAGCAGACAATGATATGATAGCACTTGGAGTTATGAAAGCGTTGCAGGAAAAGGGGTATAGGATTCCCGAGGATATATCAATTATCGGTTTTGACGATTTGCCGTTTTGCGAAATATCTTCGCCAAGACTTACGAGCGTTCGTGTACCAAAACAGGAAATGGGCAGGCTGGCTGTTAGAAAAATAATAGAAATAATAAACGGAAAAGATGAAGTTAACACAAAAATTCAGGTATGTACAGAGTTTGTTGAACGCGATAGTGTTAAAAAGTTGTTAAAGTAATTATAATAAGGAAATGTATGATAAGACCTTTTATCCGATTTGTGGAATAGATAAAGGGTCTTGTTTTTTTATATTCCTTTCGAATGATTATATAAACATTACATTGATTACTATATTAATTAAAAAACGATTGAAATTATATTGTAAAATGTTTATAATATATAATATAAAATATTTACACAGAGTATATAAAGTATTTATTAAAATGGAGGTAGCTAATAATATGAAAAAAGTAAAGATAGGATTTGCCCCAACCAGAAGAAGTATTTTTAGTGCACCGGATGCGATTAAATATGCGAATCTAACGAGAGAAAAATTAAATGAACTTGGTGTAGAATTTGTTGATATAACGGATATCAACGAAGAAGGACTACTGTATAATGACAGCGATCGAATAAAGATTGCCGGAAAATTTAAATCTGAGAAAATAGATGGATTATTCTTTCCACATTGCAATTTTGGTACAGAATATGAGGTTGCACGACTTGCTAAGGAATTAAATGTTCCTATACTACTTTGGGGTCCCAGAGATGAAAGACCGGATGAAAAAGGTATACGACTTAGGGATAGCCAGTGTGGACTTTTTGCAACCGGAAAGGTTCTTCGTAGATTCCAAGTGCCATTTACATATCTGACAAATTGTAGATTAGAGGATCCGGAATTTGAACGTGGTCTTATAGATTTTCTTGCGGTATGTAACATAGTAAAGGTATTCCGGAATACGCGTATCTTACAGATTGGACCAAGACCTTTTGATTTTTGGTCCACTATGTGTAATGAAGGGGAGCTGCTGGAGAAGTTTAATATTCAATTGTCACCAATTCCAATTCCTGAATTAACGGAGGCAATGAAGCGGGTGAAAGAAGAAAGGGCCGAGGTTGCGGAGGTAGTTAACTATTGCAATACAAATATGTGTATAAAAGTTAAGCCGGAGCATTTGGAAACAATAGCTGTTTTAAAAGTTGCGATGAAGACTTTAGCGAAAAGATACGGTTGTAATGCTATTGCAATTCAATGCTGGAATGCACTTCAAAGTGAAATCGGTATTATGCCGTGTGCGTCAAATTCCCTTCTCAATGAGGAAGGAATTCCGGTTGTATGTGAAACCGATATTCATGGAGCAATTACGTCGCTTTTGGTGGAAGCGGCAGCCATGGATGATACAAGAAGTTTCTTTGCTGATTGGACGGTTCGTCATCCGGATAACGAGAATGGGGAATTATTACAGCACTGCGGTCCGTGGCCGATTTCTGTGGCACAGGAGAAACCTACCATAGGTTATCCCCTTGCATTTAATCATCCGGGTGCAGTGGAAGCACAAGCAAAATTCGGAGATATGACACTTTGCCGTTTTGACGGTGATAATGGCCAATATTCTCTTCTACTTGGTAATGCAAAGGGTATCGAAGGACCATACACAAAAGGTACCTATGTGTGGGTTGAGGTAGAAAATTTAAAACGTTTGGAAGCAAAACTGGTAGAAGGACCATATATTCATCACTGTGTGGGTATTCATAAAAATGTGGTGCCCAGATTATATGAAGCATGCAAGTATCTTGGTATAAAGCCGGACTTATATGATCCAATTGAGGAAGATATCAAAGCTTATTTAAGGGGTGAACAAATTGAATAATTTAAAAGTTCTTTCTTATGATTTGAGAAAAGATGTAGTAGATATGATCGTTGAAGCAAAAGGTGGACATATTGGTGGAGATATGAGTGTAATTGATATTTTAATATGTTTATACTTTAAAATTATGAATATTTCACCGGAAAACATGGATGATCCAGATAGAGATCGTTTTGTATTAAGTAAAGGTCATTCGGTAGAGGCCTATTATGCTGTACTGGCTGCAAAGGGATTTCTGAATATTGAGGAAGTGAAACAACAATTTTCGAAGTTTGGCTCAAAATACATTGGACATCCAAATAATGAGCTTCCCGGAATTGAAATGAATTCTGGTTCCTTGGGACATGGACTACCGGTTTGTATTGGTATGGCTCTTGCGGGGAAAATGGATAGGAGAAATTACCGAGTTTATACTGTCATGGGTGACGGTGAATTAGCAGAGGGATCTGTCTGGGAAGGAGCTATGGCAGGCGGGCATTACAAGCTTGACAATCTCTGCGCGGTGGTTGACAGAAACCGGCTTCAGATATCAGGATCAACAGAGGATGTTATGGCTCAGGATAGCCAGATTGAACGTTGGAAGAGCTTTGGCTGGCACACTATTTCTGTTAATGGAAATGATGTGGATGCTTTGGAACAGGCATTTACAGAAGCAAGGACCATAAAGGGAAAACCGACGGTTATCATTGCAAATACCATCAAGGGTTATGGCTCTGTAGTTATGGAAAATAAGGCAAATTGGCATCATAAGGTCCCAACACAGGAAGAATATGAACAGATTATTGCTGATTTTGCAAGCAGAAAGGAGTTGGCTCTTCGTGAATAAAATCCCTAATAGGCAGGCAATATGTGAAATATTAATGAAAAAGGCAAGTGAGGATAGAGACATAGTTGTATTATGTAGCGACTCGAGAGGATCAGCCTCATTGATTCCTTTTGCGAATGCATATCCAGAGCAATTTGTAGAGGTGGGTATAGCAGAGCAGAATTTAGTTAGCATATCCGCTGGACTTGCAAAATGCGGGAAGAAAGCATTTGCTGCATCTCCGGCTTGCTTCTTATCAACGAGAAGCTATGAACAGGTTAAAATTGATTGCGCTTATTCCAACACAAATGTAACCCTAATTGGTATTAGTGGTGGCGTTAGTTATGGTGCTTTGGGAATGAGCCATCATTCCACTCAAGATATTGCTGCAATGTCTGCAATACCGAATATGCGTGTATATGTACCTAGCGACAGGCATCAGACAAAATGTCTGATTAATGAACTGTTAAAAGATAAAAAACCTTCCTATCTTCGCGTTGGAAGAAATCCGGTAGAGGATATTTATTCTGAAGATAATTGCCCTTTTACCATGGATAAGGCTATCGTTCTATCAGAAGGTACGGATGCGGCAATCATCGCATGTGGTGAATTAGTTAAGCCTGCTCTGAACGCTGCAAATCTATTAAAAGAAAAAGGAATCTCTGCTACTGTTTTAGATATGTATTGTGTGAAACCATTAGATAGAGCCGCTGTTATTAAAGCAGCTAAGAGCGTAAAAGCGGTTATTACCGTGGAAGAACATTCTCCGTTTGGCGGACTGGGATCCATGGTTAGTCAGGTGGTAGGATGCGAGTGCCCAAAGAAGGTGGTCAATCTATCACTGCCGGATACACCTGTAATAACAGGAACAGGTAGGGAAGTATTCAATTATTACGGGTTAAATGCAGAAGGAATTGCTTCGAAAGTATTGGAGTTGATAAATGATGTCAAATAAATACATATTAGGAATTGATCAGAGTACGCAAGGGACAAAGGCGCTGCTATTTGATAATGCTGGCAAAATTCTGGGAAGAAGGGACATACCACATGAGCAGATTGTTAATAAGCTCGGATGGGTAGAGCATAGCCCCATCGAGATTTATAAAAATACAATAGCAGTAGTAAAAAAACTGATTGAAACGTTGGCAATCGATAAATCAGCTATCGCAGGCGTTGGTGTTACTAACCAGAGAGAAACGGCAGTTATATGGGATAAAAATACTGGAGAACCCATTTATAATGCAATTGTCTGGCAGTGTGCTCGTGGAGCTATGATATGCAAAAGACTAGAAGAAAATGCTAAGTTTATTCATAGTCGCACGGGACTTAATCTTTCGCCCTATTTTACAGCAGCCAAAATTGCATGGGTATTGGAAAATGTAGAGGGAGCCAAACTCAAATCAGATAAAGGGCAACTGGCATATGGAACTATGGATAGCTGGCTTATATATAAATTAACAAAGGGGAAAAGCTTTAAAACGGATTATTCCAATGCTTCCAGAACAGAGATTTTTAATATTAACGAACTTATATGGGACAAAGATATTTGCAATCTATTTGGCATTAATTTAGATTGCTTGCCTGAAGTATGCGATTCGGATGCACATTATGGAGATACCGACTTTGAAGGTATTTTGGATAGGCCGGTACCTATACATGGAGTCATGGGTGATTCTCATGCAGCCTTATTTGGCCAGCGATGTATTCAAAAAGGAATGGTTAAAGCAACCTATGGAACAGGTTCTTCAATCATGATGAATATCGGAGAGAAACCCTTGTTTAGTAAAAAAGGAATCGTAACCTCGTTGGCATGGGGAATGAATCATAAAGTCGAATATGTATTGGAGGGAAATGTTAACTATGCGGGAGCGGTTATCAGTTGGTTGAAAAATGATCTAAATCTGATTACCAATGTAACTGAGACGGAAGCTCTTGCCTATGAGGCAAATCCTGCTGATCGAACCTACCTGGTTCCTGCATTTACTGGGTTGGGAGCACCCTACTGGAATAGTGAGGCAGCAGCGATTATTTGCGGTATGACCAGGCTTACAAAAAAAGCGGAACTTGTTAAAGCGGCGCTTGATTCTATTGCGTATCAGATCACAGATATTATTAAAGTGATGGAGGATGAAGCTGGCTTAACTCTTAAGGAGCTCCGTGTAGATGGAGGTCCTACGAGAAATCAATATTTAATGCAGTTTCAAAGTGATATATTAAATATTCCATTAAGAGCTCCGGATGCAGAAGAGCTATCTGGTATTGGAGCTGCCTATGCTGCAGGTATTGCGATGAATCTCTATGACAGAGAGAACGTTTTTAAGAATCTGCAAACTAAGCTCTATAATCCAGGGATGGAGTTAAACAGAAGAGAAGAGCTATATCAAGGGTGGAAGAATGCAGTGAATATGATATTAAAGTAACAAGGGAGGTTTATGAATGAAAAAACTTACTGTACATTCTGAGAAGAGATATCTTATGTGGGATGATGGAACACCTTTTTTCTACCTAGGCGATACAGCATGGGAACTATTTCATAAGTTAACAAAGGAAGAAATCCAAAGATACTTAAATACTAGAAAAAAACAGGGCTTTAATGTAATTCAAGCGGTTGCATTATCAGAAATGGATGGATTAACTACTCCCAATGCCTATGGAAGATTTCCTCTATTGAAGAAGGATGGCTATTATGACCCTACCAGTCCAGATGAAGATGATGCTGGATACGATTACTGGCAGCATATAGATTATACGATTCGAATGGCCATGGAAAGAGATATGTTTATCGGTCTTCTTCCTACATGGGGAGATAAGTATAATTTGAAACAGGGAACTGGCCCGGAAATTTTTGATAAATATAATGCTTACCTGTATGGAAAATGGATCGCTGGTAGATATAAGGATCATTGGAATATTATATGGATACTAGGTGGAGATCGACCGCTTGAAAATAAGAAACATGAGGAAATTATCGATGAAATGGCTAGAGGTATTAGAGAGGTTGATCAGAATCATTTGATTACATTTCATCCTTCTGGAGCACATTCCTCCGTTGAATTTGTGGCAGACAAAGATTATATCGATTTTCATATGATTCAATCAGGTCACGCTTTAGAATCCTATGACAGCTACCTTATGCTAAGGAACGCTGCACAAAAAGAAAATAAACCATATATGGACGGTGAACCTCGTTACGAAGATCATCCAGCTTGCTTTAAAACGGAAATGGGATATTTCTGGAAAGCAGATGATATAAGACATAATGCGTACTGGAATATCATGGAGGGCGCATGCGGACATACCTATGGGAATCATTCTATCTGGAGTTTTAATACGAAAAGACAAGAATATTGGCCTTATACATGGAAAGAAGTATTAGAACATGAAGGTGCAAATGAAGTTCAATATGTGAAAAAGCTTCGGCTGAGCAGAAATTACTTTGATTTCCATCCGGCTCCAGAATTGATTGCAGATCATGCGAAAGGGTTAGCCTATCAGTGTGCAGGCAAAGGTAGCGATTATGCATTTATTTATACACCTCTAGGGCTGCCTATTAATGCAAATATTGAGCGAATGGGTTCGGATATAATTAAAGCTTCCTGGTTTAATCCTAGAACGGGAGAGGAACAAGTGTATAAAATTCTCCCTGCGAAAAATACATGCTTCGTACCTCCGAGTTATGGACCGGGTAATGACTGGGTTTTAATACTGGATTGCATGAACATATAAAAATTTTATTTTACGACGCACACTAAAATTTCTTCCATTAAAATCATGTAAAACATGATATAAATAGTTCATAATAACGAGGAAAACTATTTATAAGCATAAAATCGGCAAAAGTGATCATAGTTATTAGAAGTCAGTCCTTAACAGCATAAATATTTATAAAATTTATTAAAATTATCTTGAATAATATAATTTTATATGTTATATTTATATAAAATAGGTGGTAAATAATTAAGATCACTATTTACTATTTATTTAATAATTATTAGGAGGATGAAGTTTATGAAAAAGAAACTCTTGGTAACGACATTAGCGTTAATTATGCTAATGTCAGTATTCTTAACAGGATGCGGAAATTCAAACAAAGACGGTCAAAGCCAAAATTCGCAGAATGTAGGAACAGCAACTAAGAAAGCAGCATCATCGAACAGTAGTTCTAATGGGAAAAAGACAAGTGTAACATTTTGGACATTAAGTACAAGACAAGGTGCAGTTGACCCAGCTGTTGAGGAATTTAATGCAACAAATGATAAGTATGAGGTAAAAGTATCCTATTATGATACAGATGGAATTAAGGATGCATTAAAAGTTGCAGCATCCTCAGGAACCCTCCCTAATATGTGGTTTAACTGGGGCGGAAGTCTTGGTGGTTTTTATGCAGAGAACGGTTCCACCTATGATCTAACCCAATATGCTAAAGATAATGGATGGAGTGATAAATTTACAGAGAGCTCATTAAGTCTTTCTACATATGATGGTAAATTGGCTGGATATCCGACTAGTTTTAATGTAATTGGCGTATTTTACCGTAAAGATATTTTTGAACAATATGGGATCGAAATTCCTACTACATTCGAAGAGTTCGAGGCTGCATGCGCAACCTTAAAAGAGAATGGAATTACACCTATCTCAACAGCGGGTCTGAATGGATGGCATGTAATGAGATTTGTAGAACTCTTAATTGAATATTATGCTGGGGCAGATCTACATGATTCCATGAATTCTTTTGACGAAAGCTATAATAACGACGCTGTCATCAAGGCATTAACAAAATATAAGGAATTTGTTGATAAGGGCTATTTCCCGGAAGGTTTCATAACAGCTAGCCCTGATGAAACACATATGGCTGTATTTGCAGGAAAGGCTGCTATGGACATTCAGGGACAGTGGTATGATGGATCAATCATTCAGAACGGTCAGGATGTTAATAATTTTGGTGCTTTTGCATTTCCATCCGGTGGTACAAATCGTCTTTCTGCATTTGTAGAGATGACGCAGTTCAAAGCAGGAAATACAGATGAAGAATTGGATGCGAGTATAGCATTTATGGATCTACTTCATAGCAAAAAGTTTACTGATACGTACGGAGAATATTATAACTTACCTCTTCCTTTAAAAGGCGCAGAAATGCCTGCAGGACAACCAAATGTTCCGGTGTTATTGGACTTAGGTAACACCAATGGAACCTTTACAATTACGGATCAAGCATTCCCTACAGAAGTTGCTGATGCGTTATTTAATGTCCAAGCTGCAATTGCGACGAATGAGATGACAACGGAAGAAGGCGCTGCAGAGATAGCGAATGCTATTGAAGCATACAAAAACAAATAGGAATCAAAGAAAAAGTAAAGTATATGATGAAGCGGACAAGTGTTTTATCTGTCCGCTTCATTGATAATTATTTGCATTGATGAAAGAAGCTGAGGTGGTATTTTGAAAGCAAAGAGATTATCGGAGGCTAGTTGGAAGAATTATTTGTTTTTGCTTCCTGCAGGCATTATATATTTATCGGTTATTGTAGTACCTGTATTATATTCCTTTTTTATCAGCCTATTCAAATGGAATGGTGTAGGAGAAATGGAATTTGTTAAATTAGATAACTATATAAATCTATTTTCCAATGATAAGGTGTTTATAACTGCATTAAAAAACAATCTGCTGTGGGTCATTCTGACAATCGTTGTAACTATGACAATTGCATTGGCTTTTGCAGTAGTACTAAATAAAAAATTTAGGGGTCGCACATTTTTCAGAGGAGTATTTTACTTCCCATGCGTCATTGCTCCAATTGCAGTGGCTATAATTTGGAGATGGATTTATAATCCGAATATTGGCTTTATCAATGAGTTTCTTGAATTGATTGGTGCGAATTTCAGGCAAAGCTGGTTATCGAACCCTAAGGTGAGTATATTCGCCGTTTTTGCTGCTTCCGTATGGCAATCCATAGGACAACCTATGATTTTATTTTTGGCTGGGCTACAGTCTGTTCCTGTAGAAGTTTTGGAAGCAGCAAGGATTGATGGAGCTTCAGGACCTAAAAAATTTTTGTTCGTAACGGTTCCCCTAATGAAAGAGACTTTCGTAATCGTGATAGCTACATTGATTATATCTTCTATGAAGGTGTATGATGTTGTTGCAGGTCTAACGGATGGTGGACCCAATAATGCAACACAGATGCTTTCAACTTATATGTACTCGCAAACCTTCCAATATAGTAATGTTGGAACTGGCACAGCAGTGGCGTGCGTTATGGTTCTTATGATGCTGGTTGTAATAGTACCATATATTATTTTCACGGCAAAGGAGGATTAAAGACGTATGGAAGAAAAAAAAATAAAAATATTAAAATATATGTTTCTTTATGTGTCTTTAATTCTTATAAGTATTATCTGGATAATACCAATAATAACCTTAATTATGACAGCGGTAAAAAGTAAGCAGGATTTTTTTAGTGGAATAAGTTTGTTTGAATTCCCAGAGAATATTGAATGGAGCAATTTTACGAATGCCTTTACAAAAGGCAGGTTACTTACCTATATGAAAAATGATCTTATAATTTCAGCTCTTAAAGTGCCTCTTGGTATTTTAGTGGAAGCGTTAGCTGCATTTGCTTTGACAAGGTTAAATATAAAGCACAAAACAGGGATATTTATATTTTTCCTTATCGGCATGATGTTACCTATGCAGACAGCTTTAGTTCCAATAAATATTATTTATAGTAAATTAAATCTTATTAATACATATTTTGGACTTTTTTATGTTTATATAGGTTTTGGTATATCTTTTGGTATACTCATATTACGTGGATTTTTCAAAGAAATTCCAAAAGACATTGATGAAGCGGCATATATTGATGGTTGTAATAAATTGCGGCTGTTTTGGAATATTATTCTACCAATTGCTAAACCAGCTGTAGCAACTTTGGTAATTTCAGACTTCTTAGCAACATGGAATGAATATTTGTTAGCAAGTGTCATTATAAATGACAATGCATTAAAAACAGTCCCGGCAGGTATTATGACATTTGTAGGAGAACATGGAACAGATTATGGATATTTATGCGCTGGTGTTTTAATTTCGGTAATTCCGGTTTTGGTCGTATATTTAATATTCCAGCGCTATTTTGTAGAAGGTATGTCTGGAGCAGTTAAATCATAATATTACGAAATGAGGAATCAATATGAGTACATTTTCTTATTTGAAGCAAGTAGAACAATGGGATATTCAGGAGATCATTGTAGAGGGATATTCCGATGGAAATCCATTTACGGATTACCAGATTCGAGGATCGTTTAAAAGTGAACATCAGTCAGTCAATGTGGATGGATTTTATGATGGTGACGGCGTTTATAAGGTACGTTTTATGCCATCCTTTACAGAAGAATATAGATTCCAGGTTACTGGTAGTTTTTCCGATGAATCATATAGCGGAACTTTTGTAGTAGCTCCTGCTAAAGAAGGAAATCACGGTCCTGTCCGGGTTGCAAATACCTACCACTTTGCTTACGAGGATGGGGCACCTTATTATCCCATAGGAACTACCTGCTATGTATGGGAACTGCAGTCGGATGAGCTAATAAAGAAAACATTAGAGACATTAAAGAATAGTGCATTTAATAAAATACGATTCTGCGTTTTCCCTAAACATTATGATTATAACTTACGGGAACCCCGTTCCTATCCATATGTGGGGATCCCTTGTGACAGCTCTGTATTAACGAAAGAAAACTTTTTCAAGTACATCGGCAAACCGGAAGGAAATGATTGGGATTACAAACGGTTTAATGTAGAATATTTCCAACACATTGAGAATTGTATAAGAGAGTTAAGAAATCTATCAATTGAAGCTGATTTAATCCTTTTTCATCCATACGACCGATGGGGATTTAGCTTAATGGATAGAGAATGCGATACCCTATATCTAAAATATGTTATTGCAAGATTTGGTGCATACCGTAATGTTTGGTGGTCTTTGGCCAATGAGTATGATTTGATGCCACAAAAATCAATCAATGATTGGGAATACATTGCAAAAGTTATCTATACAGCAGATCCCTATAATCATCTTCGATCCATTCACAATTGTATGCCATTTTATGATCATTCCCGTCCGTGGATTACCCATTGCAGTATTCAAAGACAGGATATATACAAAACGGCTGAATATGTTACTGAATGGAGAGAACGTTACAAGAAGCCGATTGTCCTTGATGAGATTGCTTATGAAGGAAATATCCAACACGGCTGGGGCAATATAAGCGGTAAAGAATTGGTTCGTCGATTCTGGGAAGCAACCTGTCGAGGGGGATATGCAGGGCATGGGGAGACGTTTATGAATCCGAATGATATCCTTTGGTGGTCCCATGGCGGTGAACTTCATGGAGAAAGTTCAGAACGCTTTCAATTTCTATATAAGATATTATGTGAAACACCTGGAATGGGTTTGAGACCAATCAAAGCTTCCTGGGATGAGGTTGCAGCTACGGTAGAAGATAAATCGTCTGAAGCGAATCCAGTACAGAATTATTACTTATATTATTATAGTTTTATGAGACCCTCTTTCCGAGAGTTCTATTATGATGATGAAAGTGAATTTGAAGCAGAGGTAATTGATACTTGGGATATGACGATAGAAAAGAAAGGAACTTTTAAGGGCAAGTTTAGAATAGAGTTACCAGGGAAGGAATATATGGCAATACGCATCCGCAAGGTAAAGTAGGAGTAAATAAATTGAATTAAACGAAATATTAATAGCAATTAGTACCCTCTATGAGGTACAATAGATTAAATGGATAAGTTCGATGGATGATTAAAGGAGATAGGTGAAACACTTGCCTATCTCCTTTAATGGGGTGAAATTCGTTGCTTCACTCTTTCCTTTCGGAATTCTTGCGGTGTTTTTCCGGATACTTTCTTAAACTGTCTGGAGAAGTAAGAGATATTGGGAAAACCGCTCATTAAGGCAATATCGCTGATGCTATTTTGGCTCAGTAGTAATAATTCTTTCGCTTTTTTAATTCGCTCATCTAAGATATAGGAGGTTAAAGATTCGCCGGTTTTTTCACGAAACATATGTGACAAATAATCAGGACTGAGATAGACAAGTGAGGCCAGTTCGCTGCGATTCAAATCTTCCGATATGTGTTCGGCAATATATTTTTTAATAAACGTAATTGATGTATTCGAACTACTAATTTCCAATAGGCAATCATCAAAAATATCAATCATATGGCATGTTAAAATTTTCATAGCTTCGACGGAATTACAGGATTGATCAAATATTTGTTCCGATGCACTATTACCAAATAATTTATGTGCTGATTTACCGATTTTTTCTAGCAAGGAATAGATAATCTGTATAAAGTCATGATGGAACCGTAAGAGATCACTTCGGTCTGCTTTGTCTGACTTTTGTAATTCGGTTAAAAAGTGCAGAGCTCTTTCTTTTACTTCATCTTTCCTATGCTGCATAAGCATATTCGACCATTCGTTCAAGAAATTGCTATTGGTATAAAAGCTTTTTTCTCTAACCCGTGTAATATCGATTACCTTACTTTCCTCATGGATGTCATTATATGCAAAGTCATAGAGATTTTTAAAGACGCTGCCGGAATGGAGTAAGCTGGTTTCTATACTAATATATAGTTGGAATATACCAGGTAATGATTTCATAAGAGCAAGTAACACTCGGTTATACATTTTTATATATTGGGATCGATCGGTAATAGTATCATAGCGAATGATTAAAATATATTGTTTATTATTGATCCTTGTTAGGATAGGATCTATATTTGCCTCGCTTAATGCTTCATTGATGATATTTTTAATTGCAAATTCGTATAAGTTGATTTCCCATCGCTTTTCTTTGCTTTTTATATACGCCTGCAGTAAAGCAATATAAAAATGTTGCGATAATAATGTCGAAGACAGATGATATTTCCTTAACTCGTTTAATACTTGCTCCGTATCCGCAGGTATAATCTGCATACATAAATCGTTCCAAAACTGCTCTTCCAATTTTCTTTTACTATTATCCCAGTAACCGGATTTCTTTCGGTATAATTCCTGGCTTTCCAATTGCCTTACTTTATGGATTGCATTAAGCATACAATTCTGTAATTGTTCGTTATCAATCGGCTTCAATAAGTAATCAATACTCTGCAGCTTTATGGCATTACTAGCATAATTAAAGTTTGCAAACGAAGTTAAGAAAATTGTTACCGTATTATATCCATTGTTGCGCATCCATTTTAATAAATCCAATCCGCTTCCCTTGGGCATTTCAATATCACTAATCATAATATCAATTTTATTGGAGAGATAGAGCTCCTGTGCCTGTTGCATATTGTAGGCGCAATAAATTTGTTCAAATTCTAGTTGCATATGTAAAACGGAAGAGCGTATACCCTCGACACTATAATATTCATCATCAACTAATAACAAATTCATAATGTTTCCTCCTTAACCCCAAAAGGTAAAAATGGTAATTCAATATCAATTTGAGCACCGGCATCCGGTCGATTTGAGAAATGAAAATGGCAATTTTCAGCGCCAAAGATCAACGAAGCGCGTTGCAGAACGTTACTGATTCCAATATGCTTATTTGAGTTTTCTTGTATATATTGATTAATATCTTGAAGCCGATGTAACATTTTATCACTAAAACCGCAGCCGGTATCCCATATTGTAATTGCGACAGATTTCCCATTTTCCTTTTCTATAATGGCAGAACTGATATGAATCATAATCTCTTTTCCCGGGACAACTTCGTATTTGATGGTATTTTCTATAAAGCTTTGAATTAATAGCGGAATAACGGTAGTGTGCATGGTTTCCGGCATGATATCCGTATGTAAAATAATGCTATTCGGGTACCGTATCTTGGATAGTTCAATATAATTTTCTACATGCATGAACTCTTGCTTCAGGGAAACGGTCGATTCGGAAGAAAGAGTGTAGCGAAGATGCTGGCTTAACTCTTTCAGCATTGATTTTAATAAATCCGTTTCCTCGATTTCTGCAAGTTGATAAGCCATATTCAAACAGTTGATTAAAAAATGTGGAGTGATTTGCACTTTTAAATATTGAGTGTGTATTTGCTGCCGCGATAGCCTTTCTTCATAAACACCGATTTTCAATGTTTTGATTTCACTTACCATTTCATTGAAGGCGTCATTTACTTCTTCAAATTCACTACATACGCCTTCAACCTTTATATTGGTAGTAAGATCCCCGCCCTTTAGGGTGGATATTGCGGAATTAAGAGAGGCCAGAGGATGAAGCACCCAACGATTAATCACATAGGCTGTGAGTGACATTAAGCATAGCAATACGGTCAAATAAGATATTAAAAATGGAATATATTTATTAATATCCATTAAAAACTGATTTTCAGGAATCAGTGATACAATATATAGATCACTCAAATCCAATGGACTGGATACGATTAAATTATTCATATGATTGATTTCGATATATTGATAGGTATCGAAGTCCGTAAGTTTCTGCAATGGAATCGTTTCGATTGGTGGATTATCTGTAATTACCATTCCGTTATCTTTTACCAGTAGGACACTCTGGATTAGTTCTTTACCAACGAGAGGCTTCAGTGCATTTTCGATACTAATCCATGCGCCAACATAGCTTCCATGTATCTGAAATACACGAAATAGATAATTTGTTCCGCCGATGTTGAGCGGGAACCATTTCCTCTTTGCCTTCTTAGTTATTAAGGTATCATTTTCAACTCTTTTACTAACCGCATTCTTAATTGTATTATAGGTATCGTAGGTGGTATTGGTCTGCGTCTCTTCAATATAAGTATTCCCCTCGTAAGAATAAAGAAAGAAACCATCCATATCGCAAATTAGTAGTGATGATCGAAAACTTTTCTGTACATGGTATATCGAGGAAAAGTATTGTTCCGAAGATAAATCGTTTTTATCGATGATACGGATATCAAAATCATCATAAGCAAAGTTTTTCAAATATTTTTCTGTTGTATCGAAACTTTCATATAATCGATTCTGATACATCGTCAGTGTTTCCTTCATGGAGGCATATATCTTGTATTTGATTTCACTGAATGCAATCACATTATTGGCTGCCATCAATGAAATCAGCAGTGTAAAGATCAAAATTATTAAAGCAATTAGACGATGCCGCAAGGAACGAATATGGATATGCTTCTTCAATGGACTGCCCCCTAAAAACAGTATGAATATTATTTAATAGGATGATATCATATAGAGAAAAGCGATGCAAGCGTCAAGCTATATTACCAAAAGAAAGTGAAAAATTACAGCAGAATTGTGCTAATTCACAACAGCATAATTCTTTCGATCCTTATCAAATCTAAGCTATAATATCGTTACCATAGAAATAAAAGTTATAACCACAAAAAATCAGTGAGGAGATGGATATCAATGAAAAAAATTATAGTATTATTCTTGTCTATGATGCTTATGTTCGGTTTAGCAGCATGTGGTAATACCAAAACCAATACGGATGGAGATTTAAGGACATCCAAAGAAAGTAACAAAGAAGTTACGAAGGAAGTTGCAGATGTAGAAGACGACGAAGAGATTACACATCTTGTAATGAGTTTTATGACATGGACAGGAGCTCCCGTAGATACGCAGAAAATACAGGATGCAATCAATGCAATCACCGTGGGTCGTTATGGAATCGAAGTGGAACTGGTAATATCGGATGCTAGCTCTTATAAGCAGAATATGGTGCTTGCTTTGTCCGGAGGAGAGCAAGTAGACATTTTCAGTACCATATTATCTGATTATAATTCTATGGTGCAGCAGGGTTACCTTTTGGATATGGAAGAAAATGACCTGCTTAAAAATTATGGTAGCGGAATTGTTGATGCCGTGGGTCAGGAATATGTTAATGCCTGTCGTATAGATGGCATATTATATGGTGTGCCGAATAACCGTGATATGGCACAGGGTCGTGGATGTGCTGCAATTGCAACCGAATATCTGAAAGGGATTGGCTACCAAGTTGATGAAAGCCAGGAAATCATTAAAATCACACAGGAAGAGTTGGATGAAATTTATGCAAAGTTGCATGAAAAATATCCAAGTATGGAGGTGTATCGACCGGTAACGATGTCAATGAGTCAGTTCTCCAATGTGGATTTACTTGGTGGTAATGTATTTGGCGTTTTATTAGACTATGGTAAAGATCTTAAAGTAGAGAACTTATTTACCAGTGATTATTATAAAGAGTACACGGCACGGATGCATGATTACAATCAAAAGGGTTATATCAGTCAAGATGCAACAACGGATACAACAACGGTAACGGAACTTGTAAAAGCAGGAACATTAATGGCCTATACCACCGGTGGTAAGCCAGGAATTAAACAACAGGAAACGAATATGTGTGGACGTCCAATGACAATCTTCCAGACACTCAATGACTATGTAAGCTCCGCTGCGGTTGCGTCTTTCCCTTGGGCAATCTCCATTAATACCATTAGTGCGGAAGCTTCGATGCGCTTACTTAATGCTTTTTATACAGATGCAGATTTAGCGGATCTTCTCGCCTGGGGAATCGAAGGGGAGCATTATAAGGTTCTGGATACAGGATTTATTACCTATGCTGAAGGCGTTGATGCGACGAGTTCTGGATGGAATCACTCAGTAGGCTGGGAATTACCGAATCAGTTCATAACCAAAGTATGGGATGGAAATGATCCTGAGTTATGGACGAATATTCGAAACTTTAACAATAATGCGAAAAAATCAGCTGCGATGGGATTTACATTTGATACAACCAAGGTAGCTACCGAACTCACCAGCGTTCAGAATGTCTATGATGAATACCAGAAGAGTATAGAGTATGGTTTTATCGATCCTACGACTGGCATTGAGGAAATGAATAAAAAAATGATGAAAGCTGGTTTGGATAAAATTATAGCCGAGAAGCAGGTACAGTTGGATGCATGGGCAGTAGTTAATAAGTAATACAAAAATTAGCAAATATTCTTTAATTAACAAATGGCTGAATTGTTTAGCAATTCAGCTGTTTGTCAATTCGGATACGACAGATGTAAGGAGATGATGGCTTGACAGATATCAATAAAAATCCAAGGAAGCAATCCAAAATCAAACGCTTTGTCCCCATCTATATCATGATGCTTCCGGGACTAGCATACCTTTTTATCAATAATTATATGCCTCTTCCGGGACTTGTCATCGCATTCAAACAATATAATGCGAGAAATGGTATATTCGGAAGTAAGTGGATAGGTTTTAAGAATTTTGAATATTTATTTAAAACCAGTGATGCATGGATCATAACGCGCAATACCATATTTTACAATTTGGCATTTATCATAATAAATACGATTCTGGCGATTATTGTTGCCGTCATATTAAGTGAATTAAATGGAAAAAGAAAGAAAGTATATCAAAGTGCAATCCTTCTTCCGAATCTTTTATCGACCGTTATCATTGGCTATCTTGTGTTTTCGTTCTTTAGCGTTGAAAATGGTTTTGTTAATAGTACGCTCCTACCTCTACTTGGAAAGAAATCCATTGCTTGGTACAGTGAACCGAAGTATTGGCCTTTCATTATCATATTTGTAAATGCATGGAGGAGCATCGGTTATAACTGTATTATCTACCTCTCAACAATCCTGGGTTTTGACAGGGCATATTATGAGTCTGCACTCGTGGATGGGGCTACCCGTTGGAAGCAGTTCCGCTATATCACCCTCCCCTTACTAAAGCCTACGATAATTATGCTCACACTTATGGCAATTGGAAGAATCTTTTACTCTGATTTTGGACTATTCTACCAGGTGCCATTAAATCAGGGGGCCTTATATTCCGTTACGAATACAATCGATACCTATGTATACCGTGGCCTATTACAGCTTGGCAATATATCCATGTCAGCGGCAGCAGGTGTATATCAATCGGTTGTTGGATTTATATTAGTACTTGGCGCAAACCTGCTTGTACGAAAGATTGATAAAGATAGTGCTTTATTTTAGGAAGGGAGAAGTAGCATATGAAAACAAAAGAAACTAAAATTTATGACTTGATTGGTCATATCATCATGACAATTCTAACATTGATAGCCATTATACCGATTATGCTAATGGTGATATCTTCGCTAACGGATAATACTTCTCTTTTGCAAAATGGCTATTCCTTTTTCCCTGAGAAGTGGAGCAGTTATGCGTATGAGTGGATTTTCAAGTCCAATAGCAGTATGATATTCCGTGCGTATGGAATGTCTTTTCTATTGACGGCAGTCGGGGTATCCTTAAGTCTGGCAATTACCACTTTATTGGCCTATGGATTGTCGAAGAAAAATCTGCCGTTTCGTGATGTCCTAACGTTTTTTGTGTTTTTTACAATGCTGTTTAATGGAGGATTAGTACCTACCTATATTAATTATACGAATATATTCCATGTAAAAGACACCTTTGCCGGTCTCTTGGTACCGGGACTTTTAATGAATGCGTTCAATGTACTATTGATGAAAAGCTATTTTGTATCCAGTATCCCGGATGAAATTCTTGAAGCTGCTTATATTGATGGTGCAAGTGAGTTTAAAACCATGTACAAAGTGGCAATTCCGATGGCGAAACCGATCATCGCTACAATTGGTATGTTTATCGGGATCGCCTACTGGAACGACTGGAACAATGGCTATATCTATATCGTTAAAAACACGGATTTATATAGTATACAGAACCTTTTAAACCGACTGATGCAAAATATCCAGGCATTATCGCAGAATGCAACCAATCTATCCGATGCAAATCAAGGATTAGCCCAGATACCGACCGCAACCGTACGTATGGCTCTGGCCACCTTGGGAATACTTCCGGTGGTTGTAATCTATCCATTTATTCAGAAAAACTTTGTAAAGGGAATTACACTGGGAGGTGTGAAGGGCTAGCGTAAGTAGAATAAGAGGGGGCTATAGAATGTTCTTGTAGGAACATTCGTTGCTGTTAATGGGAAGTAAAAGCTAGGACCCAGAATTCCGTTGCTATTGATGTGAAATGCAAGCCAGAAACAGAACATCCGCTGATGGTGATGGAATGGAAAAAGAGAAGGAGGTCAAAATGAAATACAATACAATTACAGAAGTTTTTGATTTAGGTCCGTTTATTATAAAAATCATCTTAGAATTAGATGAACCTTTGACCGAATGCCAAATAGATCCTGAAACATTCGAAGTATACGTAGTAAGAAAAGATAAAATCACTGGGGATATTATAAAGACATATAAATACTTTGGATCAGAGGAAAAAATTACTTCGGAAGGCACCAGGAAGGTAGTATCTGCCTATGTATCGGACAAAGAAGGGCAGCAAAGTAAAAGAGACGCTTTCATCACATTAGAAATGGAAGTGGATCCGCGAATCCCTATTGGATCAACCATCGCATTTAACGGCTCATTTAACGTGCAGGTTGACAGTGAATATAAGATCACGCAGCAAAAGCCAATTGTTAATGAAAATCGTAGACTAGAACATATGGTATTCGATGAATTGCATCAGCAAAAAAGAATTCTTATCGATGAATTTACTACCGGTATTTCGACTTATCATGATATTCAATTAACCTATGCAGCATATCAGCCAAAACCGAACAATGGAAAAAGACCTTTATTAATTTGGCTCCATGGTGGGGGAGAAGGGGGAACCGATCCGATTATCGCCGTTGGTGGTAATAAGGTTGTTAACCTTATTTCAGAGGAGATCCAGAAATTCTTTGATGGTTGCTATGTCTTAGGTCCACAGGCACCAACCTTATGGATGGATAATGGAAGTGGTAAACTCAATACTGATGGTAACTCTATGTATGTAGAAGCACTAAAGAACTTAATTGATGAATATATTGCATCCCATGATGATATTGATCAAGACCGGATCTACATAGGAGGCTGCTCAAACGGCGGATTTATGACCGTGAAAATGATTATCGAATATCCGCAAATGTTTGCAGCAGCATATCCCGTCTGTGAATTTTTCTTAGAGAAGAATATATCCGATGATGATATGGCAAAGATCAAGGATATTCCTATCTGGTTCACCCATGCAGCGAATGATCCCATCGTTAATATGAGTGAAAATTCGGAAGCATTATATCATAGATTAATTAAGGCGGGTGCTGCGAATGTACACTTTACCTGCTTCGACAAAGTGGTAGATCGGACGGGAAAATATTATAATCCGGATGGGACTCCCTATGAGTATAATGGACATTTTAGCTGGATACCAGCTCTAAATAATGAATGTATGATTGATTATAATAAGAAGCCAGTTGTAGAGGCAGGCAGAGAAGTTACCTTGTTCGAATGGATTGCAATGCAAAAAAGGTAAATTGGATGACCTAAGTAAATTCAGTTTATATTAATGCAACAAATAACAGTTGCAAAATATAGAGGCAATCATAGTGATAAAGCTCGGGCGATAACGAAAACCTTTGTAGCCCCGCCGACATACCTGAATTATATATGACACATAATTGAATGTCAGGCTTTAATACAAATACAGAGCAAATGAAATTTGGAAGCATTTGCTCTGTACTGGCTTTCGTATATTTATTCTCCCCGTTCCGCCATCAGAACGGCGATCTCATTTTCATTGAGGCCCACCATAGCTTCCCCCAAGTCTTTTGACAGTTCCGCAAGCATTTTCGCATCCTTATAATTAGCAACGGCCTGTACGATAGCGGAAGCTCTCTTTTTAGGATTGCCGGATTTGAATATGCCGGAACCTACGAATACGCCTTCTGCGCCAAGCTGCATCATAAGAGCCGCATCCGCTGGGGTTGCCACTCCGCCGGCGGCAAAGTTAAGAACAGGCAGCTTTCCATTTTCATAGATGTACTGTACAAGTGAATACGGTACTTGCAGGTTCTTGGCAGCTTCATATAATTCATCCTCACGCAAGGACTGAATATGACGCATCTCCGAATTGATTTTTCTCATATGGCGTACTGCCTGCACGATATCTCCGGTGCCGGCCTCGCCTTTTGTTCTTATCATAGAGGCACCTTCGTTTATCCTTCGCAGGGCTTCCCCCAGATCCCTGGCACCGCAGACAAAGGGAACCTTAAATGTGGTTTTGTCTATGTGGTAGATATCATCGGCAGGGGAGAGAACCTCGCTTTCATCGATATAATCGATCCCGATGGCCTCCAGTATCTGTGCCTCTACAAAATGGCCGATTCGTACCTTCGCCATTACGGGAATGGATACGGTCTCCTGAATTCTCTGTATCATCTTCGGGTCGCTCATTCTTGAGACTCCGCCGGCTGCCCGGATATCCGCAGGGATACGTTCCAGAGCCATAACAGCACAGGCACCTGCCGCCTCCGCTATCTTTGCCTGCTCCGGTGTTGTTACATCCATAATTACGCCGCCCTTTAATCTCTCGGCAAGATCTTTATTCTTACTATTTTCTTTATTACTCATATCCTATATCCTCCTTATTGTATAATCGGTCTGGTTCTAATATAATATATATTGGTATTATTGAAATAACCATATTTGCATATTTTTATAAGACCAGATAGGAGGCTATAGTATGCTGACTTACAGTTTTACGGACAAGGGCAAGCTTCCTTTGTACGATTATTTGTATCAATGTATCAAATCAGATATTCTGCATGGCAAGTTAAAGGCGGAGGAAAAGCTGCCGTCAAAGAGAAGCCTGGCACAGAATCTGAAGGTAAGTGTGATCACGGTGGAAAATGCTTATGCACAGCTGATGGTTGAGGGCTATATCTATGCCATTCAGAAAAAGGGCTACTATGTATCCGCTCTGGAAGAAAGTGTCCCCCCTGCCTTAAAGCAGAGAATGGCACCTGTCGAATCGAAAGGGCCGCAGCCACAGCGCCAATGGTTTTTTGATTTAACAGCTAACCGTATCAGTGCGGCGCATTTCCCATTTTCCACATGGTCAAAGCTGATGCGGGAGGTCCTGTCGGAGCAGGATACACAGCTTCTGAAAGCAACTCCCTACAATGGAGTGGCTAAGCTTCGGGAGGTGATCGCCGAATATCTGTATCATTTCCGGGGAATGTCGGTATCCGCCGATCAAATTATTGTTGGCGCCGGAACCGAGTACTTATATAATCTGCTGATCCAGCTTCTGGGAAGAGATCATATCTATGCGGTGGAGAATCCGGGGTATCAGAAAATTGCGAAGATATACAAGAGCAATGATGTTTCCTGTCGGTATATCGACATGGACGAATATGGGTTGTCGGCTGACATATTAAAGGACAGTGATGCTTCGGTTGTTCATCTGTCGCCATCCCATCATTATCCCACCGGTATTGTTATGCCGATTGGCAGGCGGCAGGAGCTGCTAAGCTGGGCAAATGCAGAAAAGAACCGCTATATCATTGAGGATGATTATGACAGCGAATTCCGATTTGCGGGAAGACCGATCCAGACACTGCAGAG
>ENA-UOOI01001553-UOOI01001553.1-fermentation-metagenome-genome-assembly--contig:-NODE-1553-length-23332-cov-3.770331_pt1 | contig 23332 bp, 15 predicted proteins | sample MGYA00245779_ERZ724027 | MGnify/ENA primary metagenome ERZ724027 (study PRJEB28704, sample SAMN03018318) | fermentation metagenome | biome: anthropogenic terrestrial biome; feature: soil; material...
AGTAGCGCACAGCGGAATCGAACCGCTATTCATTGCCTGAGAAACAATTTTCCTGACCGTTAGAAGAGTGCGCCGTTGCGATTAGAAGTACAAAATTACGAAAAAGTTAGGATGATTATCTCAATACGGGGGTATTTTTTATTTCCTCCCAAAATATTTGTCAAGCGCCTCTCTGGCAGCCACAAAAGAACTTTTCCGGTTATGAAGGACGTCATTCTCCAGTTTCTCGAGTAATCCGGCAATCCTGGGGTCGCGGTAGAAGCTGTTCCGCAGTTGTTCGTTGATGGTTTCGTACATCCAGTATTTCGACTGCTCTTTCCGTTTGCGGTCAAAATAGCCGTTCTCTTTCACAAAACCGATATATCGGTGCACCATATCCCATACCTCTCCAATGCCGAGGCTATAATAGCCGGAATAGGTCAGCACTTCGGGCGTCCATCCCGATTCGGGGAGTGGAAAAAGGTGTAGTGCATTGCTGAAATGACGTTGGGCCATCTTCGCTTTTTCGATGTTGTCCCCATCCGCTTTGTTGATCACGATCCCGTCGGCCATCTCCATGATTCCCCGCTTGATACCCTGCAACTCGTCGCCGGTACCGGCAAGCTGGATCAGTAAAAAGAAATCGACCATCGAATGGACTGCTGTCTCCGACTGTCCTACCCCCACGGTTTCCACAAACACGTAATCGAATCCGGCCGCTTCACAGAGGATAATAGTCTCGCGGGTCTTGCGCGCCACGCCTCCCAACGACCCTGCCGAAGGAGAGGGACGGATAAAGGCATTCTGCTCTAAAGAGAGCTTCTCCATCCGCGTTTTATCTCCCAGGATACTCCCTTTCGACCGCTCACTCGAAGGATCGATAGCCAGTACCGCCAATTTGTGCCCCTCTCGCAAAAGATGCATTCCGAATGCATCAATGGATGTACTCTTGCCGGCTCCGGGGACACCTGTGATGCCCACACGGATAGAATTCCCGGCATGTGGGAGGCACTGTTCGATAATGGCTTGCGCTTTCTCCTGATGTTCGGGACGCGAACTCTCCACTAGTGTCACAGCCTGACTGAGTACCACCCTGTTGCCCGACAAGATGCCTTCCGCATACTCCGCGACAGAACGCTCATGCTCTTTTGTCCTTTTCTGTAGATAAGGATTGACACTGGGTGGGCGGGAGACACCTTTATTGACAATAAGTCCTTTGTATTTCGGATCGTTCTCGGGATGTTCCATCATATTATATCCAATTAAAAACCGAATGAACTACTCCTGCAAAGATAGCTCATTCGGCCTGTATAATCAATCTGAAAAGGATAATTATTGTTTGGGTGTTACATTCCCTTTGATGGTGAGTACGTATACCGTATCAGGCACATTCGTATATACCCTGATGGTTTTGTTGAATGTACCGGGACGGCGTACGGTGGAATAACTTACAGCTATCTCACCCTTTTTGCCCGGCAAGACCGGCTCTTTTGTATAACTGGGCGTAGTGCATCCGCACGATGCCGATACCCGTTGTATAATCAGCGGACTTTTACCTGTATTGGTAAATTCAAACTGTGTGGCAACCGATCCTATCTCTTCTTTGATAATACCGAAATTATGCTCCGTTCTCTTAAAGTCCACTTCCGGCTTCTGCTGCGCAAAAGCAACACCACTAACCAGAACGGTAAACAATAATACTAAACTCAATTTTTTCATACGACTATTTTATTGTTATGTTTCGGTGTATGGAACCTTATATGTCGGTTTCATCATCACTGTATCTATTTTGTAAACTACAATATTCTCAATGTTTAAAGACACAAAAGTAACAAATTCGTTTAAAGCTTGTTTATTCTTTAACAATAATTCTTATTCCGCCGGTGTGTGAGGTAAACTCAGGAGCATACATGCTCTGAATGGTAGTGATGCCGTTTGAATAACTACCCGGCCGGCTCACATACACTGCATATTCAAACAGATAAGTACCGCGCGGCAGATTGTCGAAATAGAAACCGGTAGAGGCATCTTTCGACGTCTGATAATAAGGGATTCCGTTCTGCCATCCCATGCCCGATATTTGGTTGACAGGTTCGAAAGCGGAGGCACGCATATCTTTGAGATGGACAAACTCCATATCGCGGTCGCTCCGTACAGTCAGCCGTACCACCACTTTGTCTCCCACCTTCAACGGAGTGTCTTCTGTAATACGTACCAATTGCGTTCCGGACGCGGTGGTCTGCTCCACAAAGAGTTGCTTTTCTATATCGAGTGAACCATCGGTTTTCCCGATCTTATCCAACTCTTCGAAATATTGCCAGTAGAGTGCACCCCATGCGGGAGTATTTCCCTTATGCGCCACTGTAACCTTACCCATTTCGGGATTTATCTCCGTATGGCTCCATGACTCCTTGAAATAGCCGCTGCCCGGTTCCCTGTTCTCCGATTCCACACGAAGCTTACCCAGCAAAACGGTTGTCTCTCCTTCTGTTGAAAACCAGTCACTTCCGGTACTCAACAGCGCATATACGGCATCTGCCGTGGCATGGGTGGTTTCCCACAACTGCGTCTGTTTCTGTTTCAGCAGCCACCGCTTCATTTCATCCATTTCCCCGGCTTTGGTTCCTCCCGCACGGAAGGCATCCATGATAAAGGTATGTACCGATACGGCCGATTGCGACATAAATACCTGCGCACGGTTATTCGCCCAATACATGCCCATTTCATCCGAGCGGGCGGCATGCTCACGGAAGGAATTCAGGATACCTTCCACCACACCTGTTTTCCCTTCGCGGCTCATCAACACGGCAATGAGCGAACGTTCATACAACCCGTATTGCGTCCAGTTCTTTTCGATGACCGAGAGATAAAAGCCGGTCATCTCCTTCCCTTCTTTTTCCAACGGATAGCCGGTATAACCGGAGCGGACATAGAGATATTCTAGGTCGGTAGTGGAAATCGTCTTACTGTTTTTCCAGTCTTTGTTATACTTTTTCAATGCCTCGAAACGGCGTACAGCTTCGGTATCAATATAAAAAAGGGCTTTCTTCTGCATCGCAAGAATATCGTCCGAAAATTCAACAGCCTTAAGTTCTTTCAACTGATGAAATCCGTAAAGGATATATTGCGTAATGCTTACACTCGGATTAAAGCCCTTGAACCAGCTCCAGCCACCCTGGTTGGTTTGCAGGTCTTGCAACTTGTTGATGGCTGTAGTAGTAAGATTGTGGCTGCGGTTCAGGTCGAACAGCAACGACAGCCTCTCTTTCTGCTCCGATTCGTTTTTGGCTTCCAGCACCCAGGGAGTCTCTTCCAGAAATACACTCTTCAACTCCTGGTTTTTTTCCAGATTCGAGACAAAAGTCTCTTTACTGCCTCCCCGTTTTCTCCACGCCTCTACCATAGCTTTAACTTTAGGGAACGCCTCTCCGATATGCGCTCCCAGCGAGTTGGCATAATAGGAGGCAAACCATGAAACCGCATTATCGCTCTCCGGTTCGCCCAGTACCGGCAGAGCCTGCACTGCATACCAGGCGGGGTTAGAGGTGAACTCAAGGGTCAGCCGGTAATCCTGAAGGGTGTTCGAAGAGCGGTTTATAAGACGATCCATCGTGAACTCCTTCGTTTGATTTCCGTTCACATCCATTCTCATGCTTTCGGTCACCAGCATCCGGTTGGGAAGCACGGCAAGCGCATGTTGTTCGCCGTCGCTGAACTGTTCGCTCCGGGCTATAACACGAACACCGAGAATATCAATATCACCCGGCACATCAAATATCCACCATGCATCGGAAGAAGCACCCTGCCGCAACGAAAACGTCTGCTCCTGATTTTCGGACGATATAGTATTGATGATTTCTTCCGTAAGAGGATTAAAGAATTCCAGCTTCATGCTGCCGCTGACCGTGCTGTCCGACAGGTTGGATATCTTGGTGGAAATAGCCGTCCTGTCGCCGTGGCGAAGGAACCGCGGCATATTGGGCGTCACCATCAGTTCTTTTTGCGACACGGTAAAGGCTTCCGCCTTCCCGGTATTCAATTTCTTATCGTGTGCCAATACGCGGAAACGCCACTTTGTATTGCTCTCCGGCACGATAAAGGCGATCTGCGTCTCCCCTTTGTCATTGGTTCTAAGATGGGGAAAGAAGAAAGCGGTCTCGTTGAAATTACGCCGAATCTGGGGAACTTCATTATCCTGTCTGGGCTGTTCGGGAACAGGGAGAGGCGGAGGCGGAGGTGTTATCGCATCGCGACGTGTTATTTCTATTTCTTCTTCCATTAGTATACCCGAAGATTGGGCAGCTTGATCCTCTACCACGATCATCCCTTCCGGAACAGCATATGCCTGTACCTGTGCACCACCCGCTTTGGCGCTTCGCAGCATCATCCTGCCGGAATAAAGCAGCGAGTAGCCGTGCCAGTTAAAACGGTCGAACTCAAAAGCGGCGACGTTCTTCCACTGCGTAGGAAGGTTACCAATGGCCGCTTCCGCGTAGAATGATTGATCGCTCGCCAATCCCATCCTCGAGAAATACCGTGCATACGAAAAAAGAGAAAGGTTCCAGTCCTGGGACGGATAAATATTGTCGAGCGAGAAGTCGTACATCGATGCCAGCACCTCTGCCGAAGAAGGATTACTGTCCGTTCCGGTCACCGTGATCCGCCACTCTTCTTCCGCGTCGGGACGGATCTTATCACGGAACACATCCAGTTTCACTTTCAGCTCCTTCTTCTCCTTTTCAGGAAGAAGGTCTACCCTGTGGGCATAAAACTTTTCGTCTTTCACGTAAGTAAGCATCAGGGTAACACCTTCCTTATATTGCTCTTCATACGGGAATGAAAAGAGCCAGTTCTCATTATCCAACCCGATCCATTTCCGTTCTAACAGGTTGTCTTCCTGCCACAGTTCATATAAAACATGTACTTTCTCAGACACCCCCAGGATCACTTCCGCATCTTTACCGGGCGAGAACCGGCTGTTTTTTTCGATGAACCACTCGTTGGTTTTTACCGGCGGACGTTTATCGGTGTATGAAAAGAGAACAATATCTTTTTCCGATTCAATGAGGTTTCCCCTGTCGTCTTTCGATTGGAGTTTCACCTTATATTTTCCCGATGGCAAGCCTGCCAGTTGTTTTTTCAACGCCGGCTGCTCACCTGTCTTAAACTCTCCCTCCGCAGTCAGTTGACGGATGGAATCATTCTCCTGCAGGGAAAAGATCCGGTAGGTTCCATGGGCTGTTATATCATTTCCGTCAAGGTTTTTAGCAGCTATAATGATTTTCTCATCACTTTCTTTTACCCACCGGTCGGGTATCTCCAGGGAGAGTACCATCGAGATATCTCCCACTATTACAGTATAGGTAGCGATCCGTGTTTCACCATTAACATCAGTTACCTTAGCAACCACATCAAACGAATAAGCCACTTTGGAGGAGGATTGGCTGTCCGGTTTTTCGGGTGTAAAGGTGATCTCGAAAGTTCCATCCTCACCGGTGGTCACACTGCCCATAGCATAATCACTTATTATTCCACCCCACATTCGCCACCACATCTGCTTGCGCGTAATATGGTACTCCACATTCGCCTGTTGCAGGCTGATACCTGAAAAACTCTCCGCTTTTCCCTTGAGGGTGATCTCCTCACCAAATTTATATGTTTTCTCTATCTTGTCGAATGTCAATTCAAATGTGGGGCGCTTGTATTCTTCTACCTGAAAGCCCACACTTCCCTGCCCGGTTCCGATGGTAAAGTGACCCGGCAAAACACCCTGCGGTAGCACAAACTCACCCGCTACCGAACCGAACTCATTCGTCGTTATCGTCTGCTTCGAGATTTCCCGGCGGTTGGCATCCCTTAGTACCAATTCAATAGATTTACCGGCAATAACAGATTGCTCCACGGCACCCGCACGAACCTGTATGGCCTTAAAATAAACTGTCTGTCCGGGACGGTAGAGGCTACGATCAGTAAAAATGTTTGTCATCTCCCGGGGCTCATTGTTCCGGTCGGAGTAGCTATAATAGGGAGAAGGCAATCGGCTTAGCGTGGAACCCTTATCGTTCCCCGAAACAGCATGATAAAAGACATCATTGTTCGGGATTTTCTTATCATATACAGCCAGTCCCAGCTCATTGGTAGTAATTGACTGATCCAGTGTAAGCTGCGAATTATTCCAGTTGCCCGGCAGTTTGTAAATATCTATTTTGGCATTAGGGACAGGTGCACCGGTGGTTCTGTCCACCACGAAAAAATCATATCGGTTATCGGATGACCTGCGGGCAAAGATGGCCAGGTCGGATACCGAAAAATAATATTCCGATCCCCTGGTATCGTTCGTTTCAGGCGAGGAATTGAAAGTCAGCATATAGGTACCGAAACCGCCGGGATTCACCGTGAACGATGTGTCTCCCTGCCAGTACTCGGGTGTATCGGGCAAGGATATGGGGATCTCCCCGATCAAGACACGCTTTTCAGCTATTTGGTTTCGCACTTTCGATCTCTCTTCTAACTCTTCTATAGGTGAGTTGATGCGATAAAGTTTTGCGGTGAGCGACCGGATATTCCGGAAATTCACTTTCAGTTCTTTTTCACTCTCTCCTGCGAAAGTATTCCCTCCTGTGATGGTGAATTCCGGCTGTGTAAGTTGGGATAACCTGTTCTGAAGTATTGAGATGCGTTCATACTTCGGAAAGGTAGTAATTGTCTTTTTCAGTAATTCATATATCTCCCTGGTCTTCTCTTTCCGCTGAAGTGTATCTTCCGCATTGATCAAATCAATCTCGTCGAGATAGAACTGGCAAAGCTTGTCAGTAATTTCCACGCTCATTTCGTCCCCGTCCCATTTTCCCAGTAATTTTTCCAATGCAGGGCGCGCCAAAGAAACATGCGTATAATAGGACAATCTCGTCAGATAATCCGACTTTTCCAGTTCCACCAGCAGAACCGACCTGTCCAGATTTCTTTCTAACAGGGAATTCAACAGCTTTCTATAGTTTTCCAATATCCAAAGACCCTGATCTGTCTCTTGGGGATCGAACGACAGCTTCACAAACTCATCTGCCGGCGCAAACAGCGATTCCTGTGAAATGTTTTTCCTTGCCAGCATACGGCTCAGGTCTTCATCCGGATCGATCTGCCCGGAGAGTTCTATGGCGCGGCGTATCAGGAAATCATACATCGAAGGGAAAAACCTCCGCGAATCCTTACCCAGTTCCACCACAGCCGCATAGGATTCCACTTCCGCCTTTACCAACTCCTCCTTCGGAGCGATAGAGGCATTCAGATGCTCTGCCGACTTGTTGTAAAAGATATTACGTGTCCACTCTTTCATGTCGGCCGGCACAAAATCCCCCAAATCGGTACGTTGATTGATGTTCCACTGGTCTTTTTGATAGTACTGCAGGTATAACTCTCCCAATATGGAGTGCAACACCGATCGCTCCACCATATCGTCGCTTCTCTCCAACATCCCATTCAGGTTCCTGAAGATTGCCGTATCGTTTTGTGTATCCAGTGCCAGGTCATACTTCCCCTGATGGATCAGTGCCTTGATGATCTGGGGACTGTTTTTATCCTCTATTGCCTTGCGTAAAATACTGTTTACAGCTTCTGAAGCCGATTGAGGGAGCGACTTCTGCTCAAATTCAGCCACTTTTGCCCATTCGTTCGCATAAGGGTCTCTGTTCATCGGTCGGTTATTCTGGGAAAAAACTCCTGAAGCAAATGCCAAAAGGAGCAGTATAAAGGAAATTTTATTCATAATAGTGTTGTTTGCGAATAATTGAATCAACTATCCCGATAAGCTAAAATAACGATTAAGCGAGAGCAGTGTCAAGCTTGCTTGAATCATTGCCGAGCGATAGTTATTTATTAAAATGAGAGAGACTAAACTTGTTTAGGCTGTACCACAGCGAGAACAAAACTAAATAGTCTAATTTAATGAACTATCCATTTAACAATTTCAGATACTTTTTGTTTTGAAAAAGCAACAACCGTCAGACAATTTTTATTTCATAGAATTCACTCTAATTATTGGGATTTACTACACCCCACTCATTTATTCTTATATTTTCCCTCCTATTTTTTATTATCGCACACATAATGAATATAATACAGTCATATTGAAATCTTTATCCGGATTCCAGGAAGTAGATAGAGATGCCATGATCCATCCGCCTGCCAATTTTAGAAAATAAATTCAAATAAACCGGCCACATTCACTTTCCACGCGGGACAAATCCAGTGTCTTTCCACCTCTTCACAAGGAGACAGCTACTATTATTAAAGTTTGTATAATTATTGATATAGAGTGAGATACTTTTTATGTTTTCCAAACCGGCAAAACAAGAATATCCTATTATATAATTTTCCAGCAGGACAACCATATTTCATTTAATTATATTTATTTAATATTAATTACACTCGTAATTTACTGTTTACCTCATCAAATCTTTACCTTTATACCCTATTTTCAGGCACGGATTGTTACCCCGGCCCAATAAAATGATGGAACCCTTCCAAGGAAACGAGTATCCGGGGCAGGTCGCACGATGCCCTCAAATCGTAGACAAAGGTCTCCATAAAAAACCAAACAAAGGAGAAAAGAGGAAGAATCCAAATAAGTCCCAATGTTTGGAGCGTACAACAACCTACGACTGTCCCCGGTAAAAAAGAAAAGACTACTGATACGACAATATGAATAACTTTATTAAAATTTCTACGCAAATGAAAACTCAAAAAAATGAAAAACGGTTGCTGATAACCTTGATTATCTTCATGATCATTGTCGGGTTGTCATCATGCAGGCCGAAATCAGCCACAAGCGCTTTTAGTGAAGATGCGGCAGTAAAAACGTATGTCGCACCGGGAGAATATGATGAATTTTATAATTTTGTTTCGGGAGGTTTCAGTGGGCAACTCGCCGTATACGGTCTTCCGTCAGGCAGGTTACTTAAGGTCATTCCCGTATTCTCCGTGAACGCAGAAAACGGATGGGGGTTCAGCGAAGAGACAAAACCTATGCTGAACACCTCATTCGGGGAGGTTCCCTGGGACGATTCGCACCATCCCAACCTATCCATGACCAATGGTGAATACGACGGCCGGTGGGTGTTTATCAACGCCAACAATACCCCACGCGTAGCCCGCATTGACCTGAAGACCTTTAAAACGGTAGAAATGCTGGAACTGCCCAACAGTGCCGGAAACCACTCCTCTACATTTGTGACGGAGAACACCGAATATGTCGTGGCCGGAACACGGTTCAGCGTTCCCCCCGATTATACCGACGGCGATGTTCCCATCACCAGTTATAAGGAAAATTTCAAGGGACACATCAGTTTCATCAGCGTAGATCCTGTGACAGGTGAAATGAAGATCGCCTTCCAGTTAGCGGTACCCGGCTTTAATTACGACCTCGCCCACCCCGGAAAAGGAAAATCGCACGGATGGTTCTTCTTCACCTGTTATAATTCGGAACAGGCCCACACTCATCTGGAAGTGAACGCTTCCCAAAACGATAAGGACTTTGTTTTAGCCGTCAACTGGAAAAAGATCGAGGAACTTCTGAAAGCGGGTAAGGGACAGAAAGTAAAGAGCCGGTATGCACATAATATGTACGACGAGAAAACCCATACGGCCACTTCCGGGATTTTTGAGGAAACTACAGTGCTGAATGTCGAAGATCTAAAAGATTGTCTGTATTACATTCCGTGTCCGAAATCGCCGCACGGCATTGATGTCGATCCCTCCGGAGAATATATCATTGCCAGCGGAAAACTGGCCACGGGCATTCCGGTATTCAGTTTCGACAAGATCAAGAAAGCGATTGAAGAAAAGGCTTTTGAAGGTGAAACAGGAGGAATCAACATCATCAATTATGAAGCCGCCCTGTATGGCGAAGTGCAAAATCCCGGATTGGGCGCATTACATACCGAATTCGATGAAAAGGGAAATGCTTATACCAGCTTTTTCGTCTCGTCTGAAATAGTGAAATGGAACGTAAAAGACTTACAGGTATTGGATAGGATACCCTCCACCTATTCCATCGGACACCTCTCGGTAATGGGCGGAGATACCAAAAAACCTTACGGGAAATACCTGGTCGCTTACAATAAAATCACCAAAGACCGCTTCTTACCCACTGGACCCGAACTGGCCCAATGCGCCCAGTTGATCGACATCAGCGGGGATAAAATGAAACTACTCCTCGATTTCCCAACCATCGGAGAGCCTCATTATGCCGTGGGCATACCCGCCGAAATGATCAAAGAGCAGCAAAAGCAGTTCTACGATCTCGCCGAAAACCAGCATCCCTACGTAGCCAAATCTGAAAAAGAGGCGAAAGTAGTAAAAGAAGGCAACGTGGTACATATATATATGACGGCTATACGTTCCCACATGGCTCCCGATAATATCGAAGGAATAATGTTAGGGGATACCGTCTATTTCCACCTGACCAATATCGAACAGGAGTGGGATATTCCTCATGGTTTTGCTGTAAAGGGAAATACGAACGCCGAATTGTTGGTGATGCCCGGTGAAACACAGACGTTGAAATGGGTGCCCGGCAGGACAGGTATTTTCTCCTTCTACTGCACCGATTTTTGCAGCGCGCTGCATCAGGAAATGCAAGGCTATGTGCGCGTTTCCGCCAAAGGGAGCAACGTTCCACTGTCTTATACATTAGATGACAAAACTACCGGTAAATAAATTCCAGCAGGGGGAAGCACTCCTTCCCCCTGTTTCTTAACGAACAATATACATTATGAGTAAAAATAAGATATCCACTCTATCAAGGGTTTTATTGATCCTGTGCGCCGTTTTACTTGCCGCATCCATTTTCGTTCCGTTGTGGAGAATCGAATTATCGGCTCCCCAATATCCCGAAGGACTGGTATTGCAGTTATATCCCGATAAAATAGGAGGAGACGTAGATGCCATTAACGGCCTCAACCATTATATCGGCATGCAAACCTTGCATACTGAAAACTTTATAGAGTTTACCGTATTACCCTACATTTTAGGGGCATTGGCCCTATTGATCCTTGTGACCGCCATCCTGAAAAGCCGGAAAATGTCGTTGATAAGTTTCATTTTATTCATCATTTTCGGTATTGTTTCCCTGTTTGATTTTTATCGGTGGAATTACAACTACGGCCACAACCTGGATCCGTCGGCAGCCATACAAGTTCCCGGCATGTCTTATTCACCACCGGTTTTAGGATATAAACAACTCCTTAATTTCGGCGCTTATTCCATTCCCGATATCGGAGGCATGCTGATTATCGCAGTCGCTTTAATACTGGCTTTTGTCATCTTCAAGGAGTACCGCATCCATAGAATTTTCAGAAAAAAACGAGCTGCCGCCATATTCCTCCCCTTGCTGACCCCACTCTTCCTCTCCTGCGTAAACGACAATGCCCGGCCCGTGCGACTGAACCAGGACGAATGTGAAGAATGCAGGATGACTATCGTCGACCCCAAGTTCGATACGCAAATCATCACCGAGAAAGGCCGCTGTCTGAAATTCGACGATCTTTCCTGTCTTATCCGTTACACGAAGGAAAATAAAGACATAAAAATAAGGAAGACTTATGTTTCCGATTATTTAAAAGAAGACCATTTCATAGAAGCTGAAACAGCATCTTATATTAAGGGAGGAGAAGTTAAAAGTCCGATGAATGCCAATATAGCCGCTTTCGAAACCCGCGAGGAAGCGGAAGAGGTAGCGAAACAACTCAATGCGGAAATCGTTTCATGGGAAGATATCGATTTTTAAATTCCTGCTTTCTCTTTCTTATCAACTGCGGTTTTGCCTTTCACCTTACCGCCGGCACCGTTCATGTCGGAAAGGAAGGGCATACCAACAGCATTGCGGGAGCCCTACAAACGGTGGAGGTGGGCGATAGTGTCATCGTTCATGAAGGCGTATATCACGAAACGCTTGTCATCACCATTCCGGTCGTTTTAAAAGGAGTCGGCTCTCCCGTTATTGATGGTGGCAACCAAGTCGATGTAGTTTCTATCTTCGCAGATAGTGTTGTTGTGGAAGGATTTATCATTGCCAATTCGGGAAAGTCATCGCTAAAAGATTATTGCGGATTAAAAATAAACAAGGGAGTCGCCGGTGTAGTTGTCAACAATAATATATTTACGGATAACTCCATCGGGATATTCATTCAAGCGGCGGAAGATTGCCGGATAACAAACAACCGGATAAACACTTCCCTTGCGGAAGGGCCTCTTATCGGAAACGCCATTCACTGCTGGAAGAGCAAAAATCTTGCAATAGAAGGCAATCATATCCGCAGGCACAGGGACGGTATCTATCTCGAATTCGTTTCCAATTCTATTATCCGGCATAATAATGTCGCAAAATGTTTGAGATACGGCCTGCATTTCATGTTCTCCAATGAAGATGATTACCTTTATAATATATTCCGCGAAAACGGAGCCGGAGTGGCGGTTATGTTTTCCAGCCACATCAATATGCTGTACAATACTTTCGACAATAACAAGGGGGGAGCCTCTTACGGGCTTCTCCTCAAGGATATCTCTTACGGTAAAATTGCCGGTAACAGGTTCACTCGAAATACGGTGGGCATATTCATGGATGGTGGTCTGTCACTCACTCTGCAAGAGAACGTTTTCAGCGAGAACGGATGGGCATTGCGCCTGATGGCAAGCAGTGTCGAAAATAGTTTTACGCGAAACAATTTTTTGGGAAATACCTTCGATGTCATCACCAACGGCGCTTCTGAAAAAAATTATTTCAGTGAAAATTACTGGGATAAATATAAAGGATACGATCTTAACCGCGATGGCATAGGCGATGTCCCCTACCATCCGTTGAGCTTATTCGCTGTTATTTCGGAATATACGCCCGCGGCTATGTTGTTTTTCCGCAGTTTTCTGGTCAATCTGTTGGAACAGGCCGAAAGGATCATTCCTACCGTAACTCCCCGGAATTTTGCAGATAACAAGCCAGCGATCAGACAATATGCCTTATGATTACGATTAGAAACTTACATAAGTATTATCAGAAACTACATGTGCTGAAAAATATCAACCTGGAGTTCGACGATGAGAAGAGATGCATAGCCCTGATAGGCCCTAATGCATGCGGGAAAACAACCCTCATCAAATGTATGCTGGATCTGGTGACCCCACAAGCGGGCGAAATTATCATCTCCGGCCGCAACGTCCGCAACAATTGCGAAATACGGAGGCTTATCGGCTTCATGCCGCAGACAGCCAACTTCCCGAAATATTTATCCGTGGAGAATACTTTCCGCCTGATCCGGTCTGTAAGAGCGGAAAACAACGATACGGACGAAGAGCTATACCGGTTGTTTCGACTCGACCGGATCGAGACCAAAAGGATGGGAACCCTCTCCGGAGGAACCGTTCAGAAAGTAAGCGCTACGCTGGCCTTCATGTTCCATCCGCAAATAATTATTCTGGACGAACCCTTCGCAGGCCTTGATCCCTTAGCGTCGGCCATCCTGAAGGAAAAGATTCTGAAAGAAAAGGGAAAAGAAAAGCTTATATTTATTACTTCCCACGTTTTGAGCGAATTAGACAACCTCGCTTCTCATATCGTATTTATGGACGAAGGAAAAGTATTGTTTTATAAATCGGTTCATACTCTTTTGGAGGATACGGGCGAATATACGATTGCAAATGCCGTCATGAAAATTCTTATACAAACGGAACATGAATAATATAGCCAGGATCATATTCTTCGATATCCTGAAAAGTAAAATAACCCTTATTTATTTTATCGTCCTCTCCCTGGTTTCATGGATATCCTTTCTGCTTGAAGACAGTGTTTCCAAAGGACTGCTAACCGTGATGTATATTGTTCTTTTCAGCGTACCGCTTATGGCGTTGCTATATTCTACCATATACATTTATAACAGTAAGGAATTTATCACACTATTATTGAGTCAACCCATCAAAAGAGGCAATCTTTGGAGCAGTCTCTACGCGGGAGTTTCGGCCAGCCTGTGCCTGGCATTTCTGTTAGGCGCCGGCATCCCGATCATCGTGTATTCTTTTGATGCTACCGGATTCCTGCTTCTTGCCATGGGAACAGGCATAACGCTTGTATCCGTATCCCTGGCTTTTTTGATCGCCGTATTGACCGATGACAAATCCGTTGGAATAGGGCTTTCCATCCTCTTATGGCTGTTCTTCACTCTGCTCTATGACGCGGTCATGATGTTTCTGCTGTTTCAATTCAGCGATTATCCCATAGAAGCTTTGACGGTACTTCTGCTGATGCTTAATCCCGTAGACCTGGCTCGATTGCAAATAATGTTCAGGTTGGACATCTCCGCTATGCTGGGTTACTCGGGAGCCGTATTTACCGATTTTCTGGGAACAACCTTGAGTACGGTACTCTCTTTTGTCTTATTAATCGCCTGGATGGTGGCTCCTTACCGGCTTTCCTTAAAAATATTCCGCAAAAAAGATATCGTCTGAACAGTCATGTTACACTCATTTTTGTCCATACATTCCGGAGTATCCATCCCTTCTTCCCAATAAAAAAACCGGTATCTCCTTCCATAGCATGCATTGAAAGAAGATACCGGCAAAGTAAAAACCTATTTCCGGTTACTCCGTCTCCGCCGTCAACGGGGCAACGCAAAGTCCTGATTTACCGTCTGCCGCAAAGGCAATCCAGTAAGTATCCGGAGTTCCTTCTTCATCGTCAGCCGGTTCGGCTTGGACAAGCCTCCATGAAGTTACGTTGTAGTCGGTGCTTTCGCCATCCACCGTCACCGTCAGTTTACCTGCCACGGCCGGTGACTCCAGGGTAGAAGCGGTCTCGCTTTCGCCCCCGATTTTATCGTTGGTGTCCTGAAAAGTCAACACGAAAGATTCTTCTTCCGCCTCTTCTTCCGCTTCGTTTGTCCATGTAAAGGTTACCGTTTTGTCTTCCGTCTTACTCAACTCGTAAAGGCCGGCGTCGATACCCTGCACCTTCTCAAATGCCTCTCCCCATGACACCCTCACAGTGGCATCCTCTTTTTCGGCCTCATAGGGATCTTCTTTTACGGCCACGGCTATGATAGCCTCCAAACCGTTCTTATCGATTACTTTCACCGTGGTATTGCCTACTTTCAGACCTTTGATGGTTATATCACTGCCCCCCACTGTTGCTCCGGCGACCGTCTCATCAGCAGGTGTAGCTTTATAGGGAGTTTCTCCTCCGCTCACTTTCACGACAGTTTCCTCACCAATGAACAGGTCAATGCTATTCTTATCCAAAGTCAATTTCGGATCACTTTCATCATTCTCACACGCGGTAAAAAACGCACCTGACAGTATCAGGCTCAATAAATAAATGGAAATTCTTTTCATAATAACTCTCTTTTTTAATAGTTAAAAAATAGTGTAATCTGTGTGGTTGAGATCTCGTATACACATAAGGAAAGACGAAAACAACGAAGGAAACGTTGCATGGCCCTTAGGTTTTTAACCATGCTTAACTCATTTGCAACTCCGTTTGACGGAGGCAAATTTCCTATTCTTCATTCACAGAAAGCTGTTTATCAATACGTAAGGTTAGAAGTTATTTTTTCGGTTTCATCACAACGCCCATCCTTTTTTTCCCATTTATTTTGATGACCACTGGCCGGTCGAAATGTACCTGACGGATAAATTCCGTCTCATGCACGGCAGGCTGTGCATTCAGAAACTCCTCATTGAAAAACCCGTCATTCTCCGTAAAGGGGTTCACGGTAAAATAGCCCACGCCAAACGAGGTGAGATTCTGAAAGAAATGGGTTCCCTGACTCGGTTCTATGCGGTAATTTTCCATTCCTGATTCAACGATTACCCGTGCCTGGCTGATATGGGGCCATTTCACCGGTATACCCAGCCAGGGGTCTGAAGAGCCCCACCGGCCCGGGCCGACCAGTACGTAGTTTGTGCCTGCAGCTGCAAAACGGCTATTCAGCGACTCGATTTCCCGGGCTATCAACCCATTCTTCGAAGCGTTAAAGGCTGCGGTCTTCACGTAAACCACATCATATACATCATTCGAGATCCCGTTTCCAAGCGCATTCTTCGAGAACAGTACCGTATCGCCCGGATCCACCTCTTCCAGATCCTCCTGTACTACTTCCCTACTGTCCACGATCGGCCGGATCTGTAATACATAAAAAGAGGCAAATTGCTGATCTTCGATATCCACGGCAAACTCAATCTCCACCGGCCGACCCATCTCTTTCTGTCCTGCCTTCAACAGTTTCTCCAGGATCTCCGCCACAGGAAACATTCCGTGCTGTAAAATATTGGCGAAAGAGATGATCTTGCGTCCCCCTTCGTAGAAACCGTCCCGGATAATCTGGTCCTGAGGATCATAAGTGGATGCCACATACCTGAGCGGCCCCTCTTTTTCCGCTTCCTTGAGGCGAAGTTTCAGCAGGTTAAATCCGTCATCGATCGTAAAATCTTTTGTCACCGAATTGAGGTCGAGGGCATAGAATCGGGTCTGGGTATCGCTCAGCGCCAAATCGAGCGAGCTCAATTGCAGGATATTGGACGCATGGAGCGGTGAAAAACGGAGACCCATGTTGCCATCCATAATATATTTTCCCAATCCGAAAGCCATGTTTACAATGCCGTCTTCCGTCATTTCGTTCCCGATAGGGTAATAGTTGATGGAACGGGCCGCTCCCGAAATGGCGGGATAAAACAGGCTGCCGTACTGAGAGCCTACCACCTCCTGAAGTACGATCGCCATTTTTTCCTGATCGATGAGGTTTTGTGTGGCAGCCATATAGGCCTTGCTGTCCTTATAAAATACAGAAGCATATACCGCTTTGATGGCGTTGCTGAGAAGGCGTACCATTTCATATTTATCGCTCACATAAGGGATCATATAGGTGGAGTAAATACCCGCAAACGGCTGATACTGGGAATCTTCCAGCAAGCTCGAAGAACGGATGGCAATAGGAGTCTCGATCGCCTCGAAAAAAACCAGAAAATCGCTGACCAACCGCTTCGGGAGCTTGGCTGCGAGGAAATGTTTCAGGATCATCTCATCCTCCTGCTCTGAAAGAGCCACCGGGTAGAGATTGTTGGCCTCCATAAATTCATCGAAGATATCGGTGCAGAGCACCACCGTTTTGGGTGTGGTCACGGGGAAATTGTGATTGTTGTTCAATTCCAGATGCGTTTTCACCATATACCCGATAAAAGCCAGTCCCCTGCCTTTACCTCCGAGCGATCCCTCCCCGATGCGGGCGAAATTGGAATACTGGTCGAACCGGTCTTTCTCGAAGACAGCTACCACACCGGTATTCTTCATACGCCGGTATTGTACGATAGTGGCGTAAATGAGCTCACGTGCATCGTGCATATTGGCATATTCCGAAACATCTATCTTCTTCAGCATCTCCGCCACGGGAAACATGGCGCGGGAATAGAAGAACCTGGAAAAATGGTTTCGCGAGAGGTGATAATACAGGGCATCATCGGGGATATTACGGATGTTCATCTGCAGCTCCTTCAGATTTTTTATACGGAATATTTCCTCTTTGGTGTGGGGATCGGTAATAATGAAATCGCCGAAACCCAGATTTTCCTTGATCGCTTTACGAAGATCCTGCGGAAAGGTTTTGGAGTTCTTATCGATGAACACGGCGTCCACATCAGCGGCATATTTCCGGTTATCCGATTCCGAAGAGGTATAAATAATAGGGATATAACGATCTTTCTTCCTGATCCATTCGCCAAGCCGCTGCCCCGCCAGCTTGTCCTTCTCTCCGTCAATACTGAAACTCATATCGCTGATCACACCCAGCATATTGTCGCCATATTTTTTGTAATAGGCAACCGCTTCCTCATAATTGCGGGCAAGCAGGATTTTCGGGCGCCCGCGCATACGAAGCATCCGCAGGTGATCGTTGAGCGCCTCCTTTGAAAATTCTTTCGATTCGCTGAGCACGAACTTATAGAGCAACGGCAAAGCCGACGAATAAAAACGGACGGAATCTTCCACCAGCATAACGGTCTGCACGCCGACGGTCTTGACGTCATGCTCTACATTCATCCGGTCTTCAATAATTTTGATGATGGCTAGCAGCAGGTCAGTATCTCCCAGCCAGCTGAATACATAATCGATCCCGCTCAGATCCGACTTCCGCAATGATTGCGTTACCGCTTTGGAGAAGGGAGTGAGCAACACGACCGGAATCCCGGAATAACGCGCCTTGATCTGTTTTGCCAGATCGAATGTATCGCTGTTATCCATATTGGGCATACAGATGATCAATTCATAATGGTTCTGCTTCAGTTCCGCCAGCGCCTCCCTGCTGTTTCCTACCTGTGTGAACCGCGGCGGATAGCGAAGATTGAGAGAAGTGTATTCGTTGAATATCTGCTCATCGACACGTCCGTCGTCTTCCAGGATGAACATATCGTATCGGGAGGCCACCATCAAAATGTTGTAGATACGTTTGTTCATCAGTTTCACGAACGGGGTGTCACGGAATCTGAAACGATTTATATCATGTGCTTTAACTACGGATCCTGGCGTTTTTAATTTCATCTGTTTTTTTAGAATAAAGAGTAAAGAACAAAGAATAAAGGCTCAATGCGGCCGATATTCAATTGTAACGCATAAGCGAATTACATGAAGTAAATAAGGGTGAACGCAGTAAGCGAATAACACGAAGTGCGAATATATATGAAAAAACCGAATATCTATGGAATTGATTCATTATTTTTGTTGCAGTCATAGAATATATAGAACCACAACTTTTCACATGGGCACATTAATCACATGAGCACATTCGTTGATTTTCCGAAAAAAAGATTATCTTTGTTCAACTCAAAAGTTATTCCGGTACACATATCGCCGGAGATATATTTTAAGAATCAGCAAAGCTACAATAAGAATGAAAAAATCAACGTTATTGATCTCTTTCTCCATATTGATAATAGGACTGGGAACACTTTTCATGGCCCTTACGTCAGGTAACAACATTGAAAAAACCGAGTCGGAAAGGCCGTTGGTGCTCTCCATGACAGCATCGGTGGCTATTCCTGAGAGCGTGGAATTCGCAGGGGAACGGATCACTTTCGACCGCTATGATAAACGGGAACGGATGGACCGGGAACTGAACAGTTTCACCTATTTCCACTCCACTACCTTGCTGCTTTTTAAACGGGCCAACCGGTTCTTCCCGGTCATTGAACCGATCCTCAAACAGCAAGGAGTTCCCGACGACCTGAAATACCTGGCAGTGATAGAAAGCAGTCTCGATCCCAGGGCGATTTCCCCCGCACGTGCGGCGGGACTCTGGCAGTTTCTCCAAAGTACAGGTAAACAATACGGGCTGGAGGCGACATCCGACGTGGATGAACGCTACCACGTGGAAAGATCCACCATTGCCGCCTGCCGCTATCTGAAAGAAGCTTACCTGAAATATGGCTCATGGAGCGCCGCGGCACTGTCATATAACGGTGGACAGGCGCGCATCACCAACGGACTGAAAGACCAGGAAGTAGACGACTCGCTCGATCTCTGGCTGGTGGAAGAAACCTCCCGCTATTACTACCGTATGCTTTCAATCAAACAGATCTTTGAAAATCCACAGCAATACGGATTCATCATAAAGCCCGATCATCTCTATAAACCCATGCAGTTCAAGGAGGTGAAGGTATCTTCTTCCATTCCCGACCTGGTGGCTTTTGCCAAACAACATAACATCACCTACGCGCAGTTGAAGGACTTCAACTCCTGGTTGCGAAGTACCAGCCTGAGCAATCCGTCGGGTAAGACTTACACCCTGCTTATCCCCACACAGGACGACCTCTACTATAAAAAAGGGGAAAGTCCCAGGGTACACAATCCGGCATGGGTGGTGAAGTAAACTTTTTCAGATCATTATTCATTAAAATTAGTCGTTTTCTCGCTATGGCAAAGTTCAAACAAGTTTGACTTTGCTCATTTAGCTTAACAAAAACGTTCGTTTACTATAACTATGGCTTCCGAAACTGAACAGATACAGGTGTACGGCGCACGCGTACACAACTTAAAAAATATTGACGTAACCATTCCACGCGACTCTCTCACGGTGATCACCGGACTGAGCGGCAGCGGGAAATCGTCGCTCGCCTTCGACACCATCTTTGCCGAAGGGCAGCGCCGTTATATCGAGACCTTCTCGGCTTATGCGCGCGGATTTCTGGGAAAGATGGAACGTCCCGATGTGGATAAGATCACCGGTTTAAGCCCGGTCATCTCCATCGAACAAAAAACCACCAATAAAAATCCCCGTTCCACCGTCGGTACCACCACCGAAGTGTACGATTTCCTCCGCCTGCTCTATGCTCGCGCCGGCGAAGCATACTCCTATATCACCGGTGAGAAAATGGTGAAATATACCGACACGCAGATACTGGAACTGATACTGGAGAAATATATCGGTAAAAAGATCTATATCCTCGCTCCGGTAGTGAGAAACAGGAAAGGCCACTACAAAGAGTTGTTTGAACAGATCCGTAAAAAGGGATACCTCCATGTGAGGGTCGACGGAGAGATCAGGGAGATCATTCCCGGCATGCGTGTGGACAGATACAAGAATCACAACATCGAAATTCTCATTGATAAGCTGGTCGTATCCAATAAGTTCTCCGACAAGTTGCAGGCTAGCGTTCGCACTGCTATGAAGCAGGGGTCCGGTCTGATCCTTCTACAGGATGTGGAAGCCGGCGAAACACGCCATTACAGCCGCAGCCTTATGTGTCCCACTACCGGCCTGTCGTATAATGAGCCGGCGCCCCATAATTTCTCTTTCAACTCCCCGCAGGGAGCCTGCCCCCGTTGCAAGGGCATCGGTTCGGTAGACCAGATCGATGTCGAAAAGATCATACCCGACCCTGGTCTGAGTATCGCCGGAGGAGGTATCGTCCCTCTCGGAAAAGAACGGAGCAACCTCCTCTTCTGGCAAATTGCGGCCATCTGCGAGAAATATGGGGTGACACTGAAAACACCTATCAAAGATATTCCCCAGGAAGCCATCGATGAGATCATGTACGGCACCGACGAAAGGCTCAAAATAAAGAATGAGTCGTTGGGAAATTCCAATTATATGGTCTCCTACGAAGGTGTCGCCAAATATATTGAAATGCAGCAGGAGGATGAAGCTTCGGCAACCGCCCAGAAATGGGCGGGCCAGTTCATCACCACCTCTGTCTGCCCCGAATGTCACGGGCAGCGGCTGAACAAGGAAGCGCTTCACTTCAGGATCAACGGAAAAAATATCGCCGAACTGGCGGGGATGGATATACACTCCCTGTATAACTGGATCATCTCCTCTGAAACGAATGTAACGGAGAAACAAAGGCTCATTGCCGGAGAAATTGAAAAAGAGATCCTTTCCCGGCTTCAGTTCCTGCTGGATGTAGGGCTGGGTTACCTGTCGCTTTCACGCGCATCGGCCTCCCTCTCGGGCGGGGAAAGCCAGCGTATACGGCTGGCTACCCAGATCGGATCGCAACTGGTAAATGTGCTCTATATACTCGATGAACCCAGTATCGGGCTCCATCAACGCGACAACCACCGCCTGATCGATTCGCTGAAAAAATTGCGCGATTCAGGTAACTCGGTGGTAGTGGTGGAGCACGACAAGGATATGATGCTGGCATCCGACTATATAGTGGATATGGGACCGTTTGCCGGCCAGAAAGGAGGGGATGTGGTATTTGAAGGGCTCCCTTCGGAAATGCTGAAGAAGAACACGCTCACATCCAACTACCTGAACGGGAAATTAGAGATCTCCATCCCCCCGAAAAGACGAAAAAGCAATGGTAAAATCCTTACTATCGAAGGAGCCTCGGGAAACAACCTGAAAAATGTGACGGCGACATTTCCTCTGGGCACGTTCATCTGTGTGACAGGTGTTTCCGGCAGCGGGAAATCGACACTGATCAACGAAACACTGCAACCTATTCTCAGCCAGAAGTTTTACCGGTCGTTGAAAGATCCTCTGCCCTATCGCTCAGTCAAAGGAATTGAACATCTCGATAAAGTGGTGAGCGTAGATCAGTCCCCTATAGGACGTACCCCCCGCTCCAACCCGGCCACCTACACCGGGGTCTTTTCGGATATCCGCGTGCTGTTCGCCGGAATGCCGGAAGCCAAAATACGGGGCTACAAACCGACGTGATGGTTCCCTGCGAAGTATGTCATGGTAAACGATATAACCGGGAAACGCTGGAAGTACGGTTCAAAGGGAAGTCGATTGCCGACGTACTGGATATGACCATCAACGAGGCAGTGGATTTTTTTGAAAATGTGCCTAACATATTGCATAAGATTAAAGTATTACAAGAGGTAGGACTGGGTTATATCAAGCTGGGACAATCCTCCACTACCCTGTCGGGAGGAGAGAGCCAGCGGGTGAAACTGGCGACCGAGCTGGCCCGCATCGATACGGGAAATACCCTCTATATACTGGACGAACCTACTACCGGACTGCACTTCGAAGATATCCGCGTGCTTTTGGGAGTACTCAATAAACTGGTAGAGAAAGGCAACACCGTAATTGTCATCGAACACAACCTCGATATCATCAAGTGTGCCGACTATATCATTGACTTGGGACCCGAAGGGGGAGAGAGAGGAGGCGAAATCCTTGCGAAAGGGACTCCCGAGGAAATTGTCCATAACGGGGAAAGTTATACGGCGGTTTATCTGAGGGAAGAGTTATAAAGACCGGAATTTAAAGTTAAAAATGTAATAGGCATGAACATTTAAATCAACTCTTTGTTTAGAGTTTACAGAAAAGGGACTATTAAGAGTAATTTTAAATTAGCAATATTATATGGCAGATATCACATTTAAAGGCAATCCCGTTCACACAAGCGGGGAGTTGCCGGAAAAAGGCACAGCGGCACCTGATTTCACTCTGGTAAAAAGCGATCTTTCCGAAGCCAGGTTATCGGACTTCAAAGGGAAATATATTGTACTCAATATCTTTCCAAGTCTCGATACCGGTGTATGCGCCGCCTCCGTGCGCCGCTTCAATAAGGAAGCCGCTTCGCTGGAAAATACGGTGGTGCTGGGTATTTCTGCCGACTTGCCCTTTGCAGCCGGAAGATTCTGTTCTGCAGAAGGCATTGAAAATGTTGTCACACTTTCCTGTTTCCGCAATAAGTCATTCGGTGAAGATTACGGTCTGCTGATGACCGACGGCCCGCTGAAAGGCCTTCTGGCACGGGCTGTAGTAATAGTAAACCCGGAAGGGAAGGTGGTACACACAGAACTGGTTCCTGAGATTGCACAGGAGCCGGATTATCATTCTGCAATCAACTCGATAGTGTAGTT